>Ga0164290_1000119_pt1 | contig 293787 bp, 286 predicted proteins | sample Micstemetagenome_FD_108782 | JGI IMG/M metagenome (GOLD analysis project Ga0164290, IMG submission 108782) | Contaminated culture microbial community from soil near Moab, Utah, USA - Microcoleus steenstrupii SON62 (Illumina Assembly) | ecosystem: Environmental > Terrestrial > Soil > Soil crust... | reverse complement strand
GAGCCGGCGATGGGCTGGAGGGCGAAGGCAGGGAGGGAACAGGCGGAGATGGCGAGGATCGTCATGCGCCTGTTCTCGATCGCCGACATGGCCGAACAGGCTGCTAGCCGCTCGTTCTGGGTCTGCTGGTGCGTGCTCTGGGCCGCCTGGCAGGCGAATGCGCTGCTGAGCGCCTATGTCGAAGGCACGCTCCGGAGCTTCGCCCGCAGACCCTGGACGCCTGTCATGATGCCGGCCGGCTTCGGCAGCACTACCTTCGACGCCGAGGACCTTGCCGAATCGCTCAGGGCATTCGGGCTCTACATGAAGGCAGTGGCGGCGCATCTGTGCCGGCTGTCGTTCCTGCATCGTGGCCAGGCGTCCGACGAGGCCGGCAATGAGGGCGGCTCGATCCATGGCCTGGGCGCGTTCATCGAAAGACTTGCAATCGCCGCCGCCGTACCGGTCGAACTCCACGACACGTCCTGAGGTGCGCCTGTCGTGCCCCTGATCGCAGTGCCATCGCATATGAGATCTGCCTTCCCTCACACGGGGAGGACAATCGCGCGCGCCGTCATTCCGGGGCCGCGCAGCGGAACCCGGAATGACGGCGGATGAGGGGCAGCGCCCAGCCTTTGAAAGCTCGCGCGCCCTCATCCGCCCTTCGGTCACCCTTCGTTCCCCATACTAAGAGAGGAGCCGGGCGAAGCACGACGACGGGACTGGCGCGAGTCTGAACAGGGTCTCCCTCCCGCTCTCCGCCATTAACCATGCCGGCGGATCGCCATGCGCCTTCCGCGCCGCCGCCACATTCTCCGGCTACCGACCGCACGACGAAAAGTGCGGGTCAGGTATGAAATCAGCAGTGCGTTCCTGTGTCTCGGCCTTCGCGCTCTCCTTCGCGACCGCGGCCGCGGCAGGCCCCTCCCCGCAATATGTCATCATCTCCTTCGACGGCGCGAAGGACAACGCGCTGTGGGAGCGCAGCCTGAAGCTCGCTGACGAGACGGGCGCGCGCTTCACCTATTTCCTGTCCTGCGTCTACTTCATCCCGACCGACGCGAAGGCGAGCTACCAGGCGCCCGGCAAGCGCGCCGGCCGCTCCAATGTCGGCTTCGGCGACACGGCCGCCGACGTCCAGGCGCGGCTCGGCCATGTCTGGGCGGCCTACCAGTCGGGCCACGACATCGCCAGCCATGCCTGCGGCCATTTCGACGGCAAGGACTGGTCGCAGGCCGACTGGGCGGCGGAGTTCAGGACGTTCCGGACGGTGATGGAAAAGGCCTGGACGGCGAGCGGTGCGGTCGCCCCGGCCGGCTGGGACGACTTCGTCCGGCATGGCTTCAAGGGTTTCCGCGTGCCCTATCTTTCGACCTCGCCCGGCCTCGCGCCCGCTCTCGCCGAGGCCGATTTCGCCTACGATGCAAGCGGCGTGTCGCGCGGGCCGCAGGCGCCGCTGCGTCGCGGCGCGCTCGCCGAGTTCTCCTTGCCGATGATCCCCGAAGGGCCGAAGGGCCGGCGCATCATCGCGATGGACTACAATCTCTTCGTGCGCCATTCCGGCGGTTTCGAACGTGCGAGCCAGGCCGAGGAGTTCGCCGAACGCACCTACCAGGCCTTCAAGGGCGCCTTCGAGGCGGAATATGCCGGCGCGCGCACGCCGCTGCAGATCGGCTTCCACTTCCAACCGATGAACGGCGGCGCCTACTGGACCGCCCTGGAACGCTTCGCCCGCGAGGTCTGCATCAGGCCGGACGTCGCCTGCGAGTCCTACGCGGACTGGCTGCGCGCCAATCCGCAACGCGGGGCCGACACGGCCACGGCCGGCGGCTGATCAGGACGCCGGCTGGTCCTCGGGCTTCACGCCTGCCGCCTGCCGCTCGAGATAGCGGCGGTCGATCTCCGGAAGCTCCTCGCCGGACAAGGTGGCCTCGAAGGCGCGCAGGCGCTTGTGGACCGAGAGGAGCTCGACGATCGTCGACCACGAGCTGACCAGGAACTGGATCGAGTTCGTCACCCGGCCGAATGCGTTGTTCACCTGGTTCATCAGGCCGAGCGTGATCGTCCCCGCCACGAGAGCCGGCCCCATGATCAGGAACGAGACGATGTTGTCGGCCTGGAGATAAGTGTAGCGGACCACGTTGAAATAGACGTAGTGGGCATAAAGGCGGAAGTAGTTGCGCCTGACATGGTCGAACAGTTCTTTCGCCACCGGCGGCTGGGCGCGGTCGGCGTGGTCTTCGCCGTAGACGAGTTCCTTCCGGTAGGCCGCCTCCACCCGCTGATTGCGGAACTGCAGGCCCGGCAGCTTGATGCCGGCCAACATCACCGCGACCGTGCCGAAAAGGCACCATGCGATTGCGGCGACCACGAGCGGATTTGAGATCTCACCGAAAACGGGCACTGCCTTCACATGCTGCTGGAGCGCGATCAGCACGGGGAGAAAGGCGATCAGAGTCATGATCGACTGCACCATGCTGGTGCCCAGATCCTCCATGATCTGGGCAAACCGCATGGTATCCTCCTGGACACGCTGCGACGCGCCTTCGATGTGGCGCAGCCGAGGCCAATAGTCCATGAAGTAGTCGTTCATCGCCGTGCGCCAGCGAAACACCCAATGGCTGACGATGAAGGCGTTGACCACGCTGACGTTCATGCCGATGAGGGCAAGCCACGCGAAGGTCGCCGTGCCGGCGTAGAATTCCTGATTGGTCGACTGGACCGACTTGGACATCAGGCCCTGGACGTAGTCGAAGAACGGCCCATACCAGTTGTTGACCGCGACCGAGACCTGCACCGAGAAATAGATCAGGAACAGGATGAGCCCGGAGACGAGGATCGACCAGTTCTGCCAGGGATGAGGCGAAAGGATGCGCCAGAAGGCGTAGAAGAGCATCACTCCGGCCGCGTAATAGACGTAGAACCAGAGAAAAGGCTTCGACCAGAACACACTGATGCCGATGATCGGCGCCGCGTCGGGAGCGGCCGGCGGCAGGCCTATAAAGGACCCGAGATCCGCGCCGCCGTTGAACCAGAACAGTACGAGCAGGAGACTCCACACCGCCGCCGAAATGAAAAACAGCTTCGGCTTGGGAAAGAATGAGACGAACACGGGCGGGAAATCCTTGTGACTGCGGATTCGGTGGCCGCATCAAGTCACAAGAATGCGGCGATTGGAATGGCCGCAATCATTACGTTTTGGTCACGCGGCGGAGGCTTGCACGGTCACCTGACGCCGGTGCGGCGCCCGGCGTCCCAGGCGAGGAAGGCGCAGGCGACGAGCACCAGCGCCGCCACGGCTGACGGCCAGGCATAGGAACCGGTCATGTCCGCAAGGTAGCCGGCGACGATCGGGCCGAGGATCTGGCCGACGCCGAACGCCGCCGTCATCATCGCCAGCGCCTTGCGCGGCGAGGCGTCTGCGAGCCGGCGGGCGATCTGCAGGCCGATCGCCGTCACAGCGACGAAAGTGCCGCCGAGCAGCACCGCTGCAATGAGCGGGCCGGCATAGCCGCCGATCGCCACGCTCGCGATCACGCCCGCCGCCTCGACGAGCATGCCGACGGCATAGGCGGTGGTTGCGCCAAGGCGGGAGGCCGCGGCATTCCAGAACCAGGTCGAGGCGATGATCGACAGGCCGGTGACCAGCCAGACCACGGATTCGAACAGGCGCCCGCCCTCGCCCGCCCGCACGATGGCGACGAGGAAGGTGGCGGTGACGACATAGCCGAAACCGAACAGGCCGTAGGACAGGATCATCCGCCGCAGCGCCGGGCTTTTCGGCAGCGGCGGCTCCCGCCCCGCCTCAGCCGCGGCGAGGGGGCCGTCCGGCACGAGAAGGAGGACAGCCACGAAGCTGAGCGCAGACAGGACCGCGGCGGAGATCCAGCCCGCCTGCCAGGGCGCATGCCACAGCACCATCGCGCCGCTGGCGATCGCGGAAACGGCGATGCCGGCCCCGACGCCGCCGAAATGCAGCGCCTGAAGGTCAGTCCGGCCGGCCTGGGCGAGATGGCCGAAGACGATCGTCGCCAGGAAGACGAGCATGAACGCACTCGCCATGCCGGCCAGGAAGCGGATCGCCATGAAGGCGAAGAGATTATCGGTGAGCGCCATCAGCGCTGCGAGCACGGCGGTGCCGCCGACGCCGACCAGCATCAGCGGGCGCTCGCGACCCTGCGCCCAGCCGCCGGCGGCGAGCACGGCGCCGACGAGATAGCCGAGGAAGTTGGCCGACGCGATCAGGCCCGCATCCGACGCAGACTGGCCGAGCTCCTCCATCATGCCGGGGAGTAGCGGCGTGTAGATGAAACGGCCGATGCCCATGCCGGCGGCCATGCCGATCATGCCGCCGAGGGCGTAGCGATAGGGCGAGACGGAGGAGGTCGGCATCGACGCGCAACCTAGCTGGAGACGCGCGTGTTGCAACGCAAAAGCGCTGGTCCAGAGCGCATGGCGGCCGTGCGGTGGGGAACAATTCCAGGCGAAGGCAGTTGGAAAACCGGAACAACACCACATGGAGAGACTTACATGAACGGCATCATCTACCTTATCGGCCTGGTCGTGGTCGTGCTCGCGGTGCTGTCCTTCTTCGGACTAGGCTGACGACGAGGCACATTTCACCCTTGCGAACGGGACCGAGACGTCGCACATCCGGGTGACCGATCCCCAGCCAGGATGTGCGACATGGACTATCCCTACAATCACGCCATCATCGATCCCGCCCACCTCGACCGCCTCGCCGAAGTCGCCGTGAAGGTGGGCCTGAGGCTGGAGCCGGGCCAGGATCTGGTGATGACCGCGCCGGTGTCCGCGCTACCTTTGGTGCGGCGCATCGTCGACCACGCCTACAAGGCGGGCGCAGGACTGGTGACGCCGTTCCTCTCCGACGAGGAGATCACGCTGTCGCGCTACCGCAATGGCCCGGACGAAAGCTTCGACCGGGCATCGAGCTGGCTCTACGAGGGCATGGCGAAGGCTTTTGCCGGCAATGCGGCGCGGCTCGCCATCGTCGGCGACAACCCAATGCTGCTGTCGGGCGAGGACCCAGCCAAAGTCGCGCGCGCCAACAAGGCCAACTCGATCGCCTACCAGCCGGCTCTGGAGAAGATCGCCGGCTTCGACATCAACTGGAACATCGTCGCCTATCCGGGTCCGAGCTGGGCGAAGCTCGTCTTCCCGCAGGACAACGAGGAGATGGCGGTGGCCAAGCTGGCCCATGCGATCTTCGCGGCGAGCCGGGTCGACCGCGACGATCCGGTGGCCGAATGGAAGGCGCACAACGCCCAGCTCGCCGAACGCACGGCCTGGCTCAACGGCCGAAACTTCTCCGCGCTGCATTTCAGGGGACCGGGAACGGATCTCGTCGTCGGGCTGGCCGACGGGCACGAATGGCAGGGCGGCGCCTCGACGGCGAAGAACGGCATCACCTGCAACCCGAACATCCCGACCGAGGAGGTGTTCACCACCCCGCATGCGCGTCGCGTGTCGGGCACCGCGCGCTCCACCAAGCCCCTGTCGCATCAGGGCACGCTGATCGAGAACATCGAGGTGCGCTTCGAAGATGGGCGCATCGTCGAGGCCAAGGCCTCGCGCGGCGAGGACGTGCTCAGGAAAGTGCTGGAGACGGACGAAGGCGCCTCGCGGCTCGGCGAAGTGGCGCTGGTGCCGCACTCCTCGCCGATCTCGAAAAGCGGGCTCCTGTTCTACAACACGCTGTTCGACGAGAACGCCGCCTGCCACATCGCGCTGGGCCAGTGCTACTCGAAGTGCTTTGTCGGCGGCGCGAACCTTTCGGCGGAAGAGATCGCGGCACGTGGCGGCAACAAGAGTTTCATCCACATCGACTGGATGATCGGCTCGGACGAGATCGACATCGATGGTGTGCACGCCGACGGCCGCCGCGAGCCGGTGTTCCGCAAGGGCGAGTGGGCCTGAGGAGACGCCCGAACGTCTTTTTGCATCCGCTTTGGGAGGAGCGCAGATGACATTCGAGACAATCGCCTATTCGACGGACGGGCCGGTCGCGACCATCACGCTGAACCGGCCAGACGAGCTCAACACCATCGTGCCGCCGATGCCCGACGAGATCGAGCGGGCGATCGGGCTGGCGATCCGCGATGCGGCGGTGAAGGTCATCATCCTGCGCGGCGCGGGGCGCTCCTTCTGCGCCGGGTTCAACTTCGGCGGCGGCTTCCACCACTGGGACCAGTATTTCACCACCGACGGCGAGTGGGACGCCGGCAAGGACTTCGCCTTCTCGACGGCGCATGAGCTCGCGCCGACGCAGAAGTTCATGGCGATCTGGCGCTCGCCGAAACCGGTGATCGCTCAGGTGCACGGCTGGTGCGTCGGCGGCGGCTCGGACTATGCGCTCTGCGCCGACATCGTCATCGCCAGCGAGGACGCACGGATCGGCACGCCCTATTCGCGCATGTGGGGCGCGTATCTCTCCGGCATGTGGCTCTACCGGCTGGGGCTGACCAGGGCCAAGGAATATGCGTTGACCGGCAAGCCGCTGTCGGGCCGCGAGGCGGCCGATGTCGGTCTGATCAACCGGGCAGTTCCGTTCGCGCAACTGGAGGACACGGTGCGTGAGACCGCCCGGCAGCTTGCCTCGATTCCGCTGTCGCAGCTCTCGGCGATGAAGCTGGTGGTGAATCACGCCTACGAGAACATGGGTCTCTCATCGACGCAGACGCTCGGGCCCATTCTCGACGGTCTGATGCGCAACACGCCGGAGGCCAAGGCGTTCATCGACAAGGCCGGCCGCGAGGGCGTGCGCGCGGTGATCGAGGCGCGGGACGGCCCCTTCGGCGACTACAGCCAGGCGCCGAAGGACGAGCAACCCGATCCGAACAACGTGATCAGGCTTTGAGAGGCGTGGCGTAAAGGAAGAGCGGAGCTACTCGGCGGCAGGCAGCGCCTGTCGAAACAATGGCTCAGGCAGCGGCATGCCATTTGCCTTGGCCGCCTCGATCCACGCAGCCATCGCGACCCGCAGCTCGCTCACCGCCTCCTCAGGCGTAGCACCGAAGGCTGAGCAGGACTTGAGGTCCGGCGCATCGGCTATCCAGGCCTTGTCTGCACCCGACCAGAAGACCGCGATGGCATAGTCTTCATTCATCTCGGATCGGCTCCAACTGGAATTCTTCAATCATATCCCGAACCTGGCGGACTTGATAGCGTTTGGCATCCTTTCCGTCAGGTTGAATACTCACAGGCCGTGTGACCTGCGGATGGACATAGATGTGGTGGCTGCCACCTGTGCGATCCAGACGAAATCCGAAAAGTTCGAGTATCGCCTGTAGTTCCCCGAACGAAAGCGCCGACCCGGAGCGCAGTTTTCGGATCAGCTTCTCCGTTCTGGACATCGCCTAGCCCTACTTCCCCGTGGCGGCCGCGTAGGCGTCGGCCTTGAAGCCGAAGAGCAGGGTCTTGCCGGTGTCGAGCACCGGGCGCTTGATGAGGTTGGTCTCGGCGAGGATCATGGCGCGGGCCTTCTTCGCGTCGACGCTCTCCTTCTCGGCCTCGGGCAGTTCCTTGAACGTGGTGGAGTTGCGGTTGAACACAGCCTCCCACCCGGCCCGCTTGAACCAGTCGTCCACCACCTTCGGGTCGAGCTTGTCGACACGATAATCAAAGAAGCTGTGTTCGACGCCATGGTCGTCGAGCCATTTGCGCGCCGACTTGACGGTGCTGCAGGATTTGAAGCCGTAGAGCGTGGCAGCCAAGATCAAAGCCCTTTCAGGAATGTCGAGATGCGCGCGAGTCCCTCGCGCAGGATGTCCGGGGCGTTGGCGTAGCCGATGCGGACGTGCCCGTCCATGTCGAAGGCGGAGCCAGGGACAAGCAGCACGCCGGTCCCTTCGAGCAGGCGCGAGCAGAACTCGACCGAGGACATGCCGAGGCCGTAACGGAGCAAGGCAGTCGTGCCGGAGCGCGGCCTGACCCAGGAGATCAGCGGTTCGGCAGTAACCCAGTCCGACAGGATGGCAAGGTTGCCGCGGGTGATGTCGCGGCTGCGCGCCAGGACGCGGTCGCGCACCTCCAACGCAAGCGCGGCGAGATGGTCGTCGATCGTCGACACGCTGATCGTGTTGTAGTCGCGATGGATCATCGCGGCGGAGAGCACCTCCGTCGGAGCAACGATCCAGCCGAGCCTCAGGCCTGCCAGCGCGTAAGCCTTAGACATAGAGCCGGTCGAGATGCCCTTCTCATAGAGGTCGGCAACAGAAGCGGTGAAACCGTCGCCCTCCTGGTCGACGCCGCGATAGACCTCGTCGGCGAGCAGCCATGCGCCTGCGCCGCGCGCGATCGCGACGATCTCCTCCAGCATCGAACGGTCGATCAGCGCGCCGGTCGGATTGTTCGGGTTGGTCAGCGCGATGAGCTTGGCACCCCGCGCGAATTCGCGCAGGCGATCGAGATCGGGGAGGAAACCGTCCTCCGCGCGCAGCCAGAGCGGCCGCACCTCGGCCCCGAGACTCTCGGGGATCGAATAGTGCTGCTGATAGGTCGGCAGGACCGACACGACGACGTCACCCGGCCCGACCAGCGCCTGATAGACCAGCGCGTTCGCGCCGATGGCGCCGTGGGTGACGAGCACGTCGGAGGCAGATTTCGTTTCGTAGAGAGAGGCAATCGCCGCGCGAAGCCGCTCCGAACCTTCGATGGCGCCGTAGGTGAGCCTCATCGGCAGGAGATCGTTAAGGACGGAATTGCCCTTGCCGACGAGGTCGAGCAGTTCCTGCACTGTGAGCGAGGCGACGCAGGTTTCAGCGAGGTTCCACTCGCACCGCGTCTCGTGCGCATTCATCCACGTCTCGACGGCGAATTCCCTGATATGCATGCGGCCACCTCCGACGTGCGAAGGTGGCCGAGCGGTGCTTCGATGTCGAGGGCTTTACATCGCGACCTTGGCGTGGTCGCCGAGCTTCGGCTTGGCACCGGTCACGGCGGCGGTGAGCATCTTGATGCCCGAGATCACCTTGCCGGGGCTGTCCCAGATCTCGGCATCGTCGGGGACGAAGCTGACGAGGCGGATGCGCGGATCGTCTTCCGAATCCCACCACATCTTGTTGGCGTCGGACCAGAATTCCTTGATCCTAGCGCGGTCGTTCGACACGCTCGCTTTGCCCGTCATCGTGACAAACTTGTACGAGCCCGGGTCCGCGAAGGAGAGCGTCGATACCGGAAAGCGCTCCAGTTCCTCGACCTTGTAGCTTTCCACGTCGGTGAGGAAATAGACCGCCTCCTCGTCGCGCTCGACCTTGGCATCCATCGGACGCGAGTGCAGCTCGCGGCCGTTCCAGGTGTTGAAGTTGCAGACGCCGATCGATTCGGCGAGATCCCAGGCGCGGTCGATCAATTCTGCGGGCGTCTTGTCGGTCTGTTCTTCACGGGCCATTGTCCGTCCTTCCCTAGCGGTTGAGAGATGGTGAAACCGTCTCCCGCAATCTTGGTTCCGGACATCATGCGCGCCGACGCTTTTCAGCCGTTCGCGGACAGGTCGCGCTCCAGCACGCCGAACAACAGTTTAGCAAGTGCCTAACTTTCTTAGGAATCCCCGCCGATAGACACTTAGGATTTGACCTAAGTATCTGGATGAGATATCGAGGCTGCGGCGCACGAACCACGCTGGAGAACTTCATCCGAGATGCTGCAGGAGCGCACCGCATCGATGCCGAACCCGTCCGCGGTGGACGGCATCTTCCGCGCGCTCGCGGACCCGACGCGGCGCAGCGTCATCGAGCGGCTGAGCGCGCGGCAGGCCTCGGTCTCCGAACTCGCGGCCCCCTACAAGATGGCCCTGCCCTCGTTCATGGAACATCTCAGGGTGCTGGAAGACTGCGGTCTCGTGCGGTCGCGCAAGGAAGGCCGCGTGCGCACCTATCAGGTCGCCTCCGAGCAGCTGAAGCTCGCGGAGGACTGGCTCGGCAAGCAGCGCACCCTTTGGGAGCGCCGGTTGGACCGGCTCGACAACTATCTTTTGTCCATCAGAGAGGAGAATGCCGAATGACGTCCGTGATCAAGATCGACCCGAAGCTGGACCTTGTGCTGGAACGAGAGATCGACGTTCCCGTCGAGCTCGTCTGGAAGGCGTGGACGACGCCAGCCAGCCTGAAGGAATGGTTCGTTCCCAAGCCCTGGTCGATCACCTCGGTCGAGATCGACCTGCGACCCGGCGGTATCTTCGCCTCGACGATGCGCTCGCCCGAAGGCCAGGAGTTCGAGAATGTCGGGTGCTACCTCGAGGTCGTTCCGAACCAGCGGCTGGTCTTCACCGACACGCTGCTGCCCGGCTACCGCCCCTCTGCCAAGCCGTTCTTCACGGCGGTCCTCGAACTTACCCCCAACGGCAGTGGCACGCGCTACAAGGCGATCGCCATCCACGGTAATGACGAGACCCGCAAGAGCCATGAGGAAATGGGCTTCCACGACGGCTGGGGCACGGTGGTGACCCAGATGGTGGAGCACATAAAGGCGGGCAAGTAGGCCTCTATGCCAGCACCGCGTCGACAGGCCGGCGCGGCGAATACGGCATCGTTGGCCCGTAGCCGAGCCGTAGCATGAGGTCGGGCCGCCTGCCCGCCTCGCCTGCGAGCGCGGCGAGATCGGACCTGAACGCGGCCACCTCGACCGGCTGATTGACGAAGGCGTGCCGCAGCCCGAGCGTCGTCGCCGTCAGCAGCATCCGCTGGCAGGCGCGGCCGACCGCGGTCCAGTGCTCGTTGTCGGCGCGCTCGGCGAAGAACACGGCGAAGGCCGGCGTCGACGCGGCCTGCCGGGCATAGCGGTCCGCCTCGCCCTTCGGCGTGGCGACGACCGGAAAGAGGCGTCGGCCGACCGCCCCCGGCAGGGACGGACTGCCGCTCGCGGCGGACAACAACCCGTCGCCCGTGCGCATGGCGTCGCGCGGGTTGAAGCGGATCCACTCCAGCAGTTCGGCCACGAAGGCGGGATCTGTCATCTGGGCGTCGTTGCCCGCGACGATCAGGTCCCGCAGTTTCGCCCGCGCCGTTTCCTCCGTCAGGATGACCAGCCGGACGCCGGGCTCTGCGCCCGCCCTCTCCAGCACTGCCAGATCCACCGCGGTGATTGGCCGGCCGTCATAGTCGGCGCGCGTGGACTGGCGCAGCGGGATGGCGTCGAACAGCGGATCGGTGTGCGCTGCGCCTTCGGCGAAATCGTAGCGGATCGCGCTGCCGTCACCCGGTGCTGCCAGCAGTTCGCCCGGCCATCCGCCGGCGCGGCCCGCAATCGCGAGGTTCTCCGCCGCGCAGCCCAGACTGACATAGAGATGATGGTCGTCCGGATCGACAACCGGCGTGCGGCGGCTCTCGTCCGGGAAGAGGCCGATGGTGGTCTGCGTCGCGGCGAACTTCCAGGCCTGCGTGTTGTGGCTGTTGGCGGCCAGCGTGGCATAGCGGACGAGGTTCTTCAGGTCCGGCCGCCCTGAGAGCGGCGCGCGAAGGCCAGCCGCATAGCGCTCGTAGTCGGCGAGCGATCCGGTGGCCCTATTCCAGGCGAAGGCGCCACCGCCGCCGATGACGGCGAGGCCGGCCATTGCCCCGAGAAGATGACGCCTGTTCATGCTGCGATCTCCTTTCGCGGGGTTATGACCGATCCTGACCCGAGCCCCCGATGCCTCGGCGTCGGCGGACTGAAATGACCCGTCTAAGCCTTGGCGAGGATCCTCTCGATGTCCTGCCTGTCCTGCGCCGTGAGGTCCTTTGCGAGATCCCCGACGAGCTTCGCGCGCACCGTGTCATGGAAATGGCGGCGCAGTTCTCCCAGCGTTCGCGGATCGGCGATGACGAAAAGCGTGCTGATCTCGCCTGAGAGCACCTGGCGATTGAGGTGATCCGCCACCGCGGCCGCGAAATTGTCCTCGGCGAGGCGCGACGTGTCGGGATTGGCGGTCGAACTGTGATGACGCCCGCCGGAGCCCTGGTTTTCGACGGCGATCGTGGGCTCGGGAAGTTCCAAGAGATCGATCTGCGGTTCGTGGCCCCGGTTTCGGAAGAGGCGAAGCCTCGTGCCGTCGACCACCGCGACGGTCGTTTCATTGGGTAGGATCATTCGCTTTCTCCCGCATTCTCTCGACCGCCCGCGCACGCGCCCGAACGGAGGCCTCACCGGCCTTGCTTCTCCTTTCGGCCACAACGCAGAACAAGACCTTGATCCTCGTCAAGTCGCCGCAAGGGCGTCGATCGCGGACACGGCGGCACCGTCGGCGAGAGGCCACCGGCCGACTTCGACATGTAGCCCCTCACCCCGATAGCTCTCGACGAGGACGAAGTCGCGAACGACCCAGCCCAGCGGCTCGATCTCGGAAGTGGCGAACGATGCCCCGCGGTCGTGCAGCAGCGTCATGTGGGGCGTGAACCGACCGTGCTGCGGTGGCAGTGCATTCCGCAGCCGCGTCGCGAGGTCCTGCCGGAAGGCGTCCGTCGCCGGATTGTCGTTGCTGCCCGTCAGGACGATGCTGTTGCCGCCGAAACGCATGATCCTGTCGAACCGGATTTCGAACGGCGGGCACGAGAAGCCGGCCGCCGCGCTGCACACGCGCTCGACATGGCCGGCCGGCAGCCGCGTCCGCGGACCGAGCACCAGCAGGGAAACGTGCCGGCGCGCGGGCGCCATCGCCTTGCCGCGCAGGCCGAGCCGGCCGCGCCACACCGACAGGCAGCGATCGACCTCGGCGTTCACGGCCGCATCGGGCCGCAGCGCGAAGAAGAGCAGGCGAACCGTCGCGCGCGGCAGCGCCGGCAGGCCGAACGACAGTTGTTCCATTCCGCGGACTCCCGACAAGATCGCGGGCGACAGAATAGAACAAAAAGTGAACATTTCAAGCTTGGCGGCCGTTTGCCCCGCGGTCTTGTCCTGACGAACCTCGATTCACCGCCCCGCTCTGCAGTTCCAGATCCTAGCGCGCCCAGACGTCTGCATTCAGCAGATAATCGCGGGTAGACCGGTCCAGCGGATAGACCAGTCGACCCTCGCGTCCGAACCACTTGTCATAAATCTGCATGTAGCGGCCGCGATAGTCGGCAAGGTCACGCGTCAGCCCGATGATGGTGGCATTGACGAAATCCCGCCATTCGCTGTCGTTTTGCGGCAGCATGCAGGCCATCGTCTCGTTGCCCAGGGGCTCGGTGCGCGGCAGCAGAACGACGCTGCGGTCCGGCTCCAGCTTTCGCGACAAGCCGAGCAGGATGATGCCGATATTGGCGACACCTTGGACCTCGCCGCTTCTGAGCGCAGCGAATGCCTCGTCCATCGACGGGTAGGAGCGAGTCACTATCCCCGGCAAGGCTTCTGTCAGGATATCGCCTGTCGTCGTGCCCTCAGCCACGCCGATCGTCATGTCCTTTATGTCCGGCGTGGTTTTCAGCGTATCCCGGAATGCGAGAATACGGGTGCCATCCCTGAAGAAGGGAACCGAGAAGTCCACGAGCTTCTCACGATCCCAAGTCGGCGTCGTGATCTCGCAAACGATATCGAGCGCGCCGGATGCGACCATCTGCACACGATTCGTCGGCGTTACACGGCTCAGTTCCGTCCGCACCGGCCGCCCGAGACGCGCCTCCGCCGCGGCGCGAATCTCCTCTATCAGGTCGACGGAGAAACCTTCCGGCTTGCCGTCTTCGGCCAGGTAGGCAAACGGCACGGCGTCCGCTCTTGTACCCGCCCGAAGGACGCCACTTTCGGCAATTTGCGACAGTGTGCCAGCATGAACCGCCTCCGTCTGGGCGAGGCACAGCAACGTCCAGGCAATCGCAACCAATGCAAATCTCGCCATATGTGGACCTCTCAACACCCCGGCTGCAAATTCTCTCCAGTTTGGAACACACTCGTTCATAAATTACGTCGATGCTGCTGAGAGGATGCGTCGAAACGCATGAATCGTGTTACCCTCAAAATGTTTCTGGCTTTGCGACAGCCCTATCCGGTCTCGTTCAAGATCAAGGGGATATCTCCTCACCCAGGGGAGCGACGCGTCATGGCTGGCTCCCCTCCGCTCGAACGCCAGCTCGATCTCGCCGCGACATTGGGGACGATTGTCATAATACAGGAAGAGATCAAGGCCGCGGTCGAGGGAGGAGCGGCGTGACCCTGACCCGGCGCCTCATCCTCATGGTCGCCGCCTGCATCACGCTGGCGATCATCACCATCAGCATCGTGTTCGGCTGGCTCGGACGACACGCGCTCATCGAGCAGGCCGAGGCGCAGGCGCAAGCCGTCGCCCGCATTGTCGCCGAAAGCGCCCGCCTCACAGAAATATCGCTGGAGGAGATGCAGTCGGTCCTTGTCGACGATCTCTCCACATTGGCTTTCGCCATTGCAAGCATGCCGGCGCAGGCCAGTCCGGACTTCGGCAATCTGCTCGCGGAGGTCGCTGCACGCGGCAATATCTCTTCCCTTTGGCTGGTCGACAAGAACCTCGCGGTGCTGGCAAGTTCCGTTGGCGACTATGGAGCGGTGGTCAGCGGCGAGAGCCTTCCAGACGGCCTGCCTCGCGCAGCACTGGATGCCTTGACGAGCGGTCGCCGCTTCCGCCTGCCGCTCGGTGGGGCGATCGACGGCGTCCGCTACGTCGGCGTGCGTGTCGACGGCGGACGGGCGCTGATTGCCGGCCAACCAGATGCCGTTCTCGATCCGGTACGCGCAGCCAACAGCCTGCCGGTGCTCCTGGCTGCGCTGATCAATCGTGACGGTATGAGGGCGATACAGGTTTTCGACGACGCCCAGGTATCGATGGCTTCGGTGGGCGACGACATGCCGGAGACCACCGGCAGGCTCGCGGCGAGGGCGATCGAAGGCACCGCCGCCGACTTCGACTTCGGTCAAGGACGTCTTCTCGTGGCCGCGCCTATCCGCGATACGGCCGGCATCACCATTGGTGCAACCGTTCTGTCGATGTCGACGCAGCGGCTGGAGGACATGCTGCTCGACTATCTCTATTACGGCATGCTTGCCGCAGGTCTCGTACTTGCGGTCGGCGTCGGCGTCGCCGGACTGTTCGCCGGCCGCATCGCCCGCCCGGTCTCCGCAATGACCGCGGCCGCAAATCAAGTCGACAGCCGCGTCTTTCGGCCGGAGAGCCTGGATCCGCTCGCCCGACGGGCCGATGAGCTAGGTACGCTCGCCCGCGTATTCCAGCATATGGCAATCGAGGTGCAGGCTCGTGAGGAACATCTTGAGGCCCAGGTCCGCGCGCGCACAACGGAATTGGAGCAGAAGAACAGGCTGCTGGAGGAATCCAAACGCCGGGTCGAGGCGGAACTCGATGCGGCACGCTCGCTTCAGGCTGCAATCCTGCCGCAAGGGCTGCCCGCGCACCCTTCCTATGCGGGCAACGCGACGATGATTCCCGCACGCGAGCTTGGCGGCGACTTCTACGATTTTTTCACCATCGACGACCGCCATCTGGGCATCGTGATCGCCGATGTTTCGGGCAAGGGTGTGCCGGCGGCGTTTTTCATGGCGATCTCCCGTACCGTGCTGCAGTCCAGCGCGCGCGAGAACCGCTCGGCCGGCACCTGCCTCGCGGCGGCGAACACGATGCTGTGCGGTCAGAACCCGATGGACCTGTTCGTAACCACCTTCTACGGCATTCTCGACACGGAAACCGGCACGCTGACCTATGCCAATGGCGGGCACAACCCACCCATGGTCATCCGCCGCTTGGACGGCAGCGTACAGGACCTGCCGCGCACCGGAGGCGTGGCGCTGGGGGTGGCGCCTGGACTTGATTATGCGGAAAAGAGCGTGATGCTGAAGGAGGGTGACACGCTATTTCTCTATACCGACGGCATATCGGAGGCGATGGACGGCGACGGGAGGGAATTCACCGAAGCGCGCCTGCGGAACGCACTGACCGACGCGCACAGGCTGACCGTCGAACTCGTGCTTGCCGATGTCACGAACGCCGTCGGCAATTTCGTTGGCGCCGCCGAACAGTCGGACGACATTACTTGCCTTGTCATCCGCTACAATGGTCCGCGCAGCAACCAGGCCTGATCAGACGCGCGTCAGCGCCTCGTCGCGATTTTCCGCCACGGCGAGAAGGCTGAGAAAGCCGGAAATCTCGAACACATCCCGGATATGCGGCTGCATGCCAGCCACAAGAAAAGCGCTGCCCGACTGTTTCAGGCGCTTGGCCACGACGAGAACGACCCGCAAACCCGCGCTTGAAATGTAATCGAGCTGGCTCACATCCAGAACGAAGCCGCCATCGCCCAGCTGATTGAAGAGTTCAGTCTCGACGGTGGAGGAGTTGCTGCTGTCGAGCCGCCCCTGCAAGCTGGCGACGGTCGCATTGCCCACCCTTTCGAACGTGATGCCCATGACGAACCTGCTTCCTGTTGAACCCCGGAAAGGACAATTGTCTCTGAAAGACAAAGTGTCTCTGAAAGGTAAATATCCCACTCAAACTGGAAGCGAAGTGTTCCGTTAGAACGACAAAACGTCGATCCGCAGACGAGGGTGGGCAATCGCCGGCCATGGCAGACGCTTCGGAGCCCGCCGACGATGCGGAAAATTAACGCCGGTGCTCATAGTCTTGCAGCCTGCCTTCAGGTACCGGCGTCGAGCCGGCTTCAAGGCGAGGTGACGAACAGCGGCCACCTCTATCGGCGTGCTGCCGGATTTCCGCTGCGCTTCGGAACAAAATCTTCACGTTTTCTCTCCACATTCCATATCTTGGCTGCAACAGCCGCGGGACCTGCCTCCGCGGCAGGATGGCGGTTCTGTCTACGGGCCTCTCATCCGATGACCGGCACAGGGGACGAATGTGAGCGTAGATCGACCTCCAGGCTGCACCTGCCGCGACATCAGCCACCTGACCACGGGCATCATGGCATTCAAGGCCAGCCATTACGGGCGTGAACCTGGCCTCATGCAGTCGCTTGTCGAGGATGGCCAGGCGCCGGCGACCCTGATGATCTCGTGTTCCGACAGCCGCGTCGATCCGGCGATCCTGTCGGGCGCGAAACCCGGCGAACTGTTCACAGTGCGCAACGTTGCCAATCTGGTTCCCCCTTATCAGCCGGGTCCGTCGCTGCATGGCACCGGCGCGGCGATCGAATATGCGGTCCGCGACCTCGGGGTCGACCACATCGTCGTGATGGGCCATGCTCATTGCGGGGGCATCAAGGCGCTGATCAACGGCGCCGGCGGGCAGCGCATGGCGCGCGACTTCATCAACGACTGGGTCGAAATCGCCCTCGATGCCTGCAGGCTGCACGTCAATGACCCCAAGACCCAGGGCGGACGACGCGAAGTCTCGCTGGATCTGCTGCGGGAAAACGCCTTCCTGGTGGAGCGGGCGGCCATCGCCGGATCTCTCAAGAACCTGCTGACCTATCCGTGGCTGCGCGAACGCGTCGATGCCGGAACGCTGCAATTGCACGGTTGGTGGTTCGACCTCGAGACAGGAGATCTGTGGCAGACCAGGGCGGGCGAGAGCACCCTGTTTCCTGTGAGTTAACGCCCAACCGACCGACCAGCCCGGAAGACTGTCGATGCGCCGTCCGGACACTCTCCTCTATTGGATAGACGAAGTGCCGCCCGCGCGCTTCGCGCTCGGCCTGGCACTGCAGCAGGCCGCCTTCCTCGGTGCCTTGATGGCCGTGCCCGCCCTGTTTGCCCGCACCACCGGCATGGATCACGCCCAGTTCCTCAATCTCGCGGCCTGCGGTCTGATCTATTCGGCAGCGGCATTGCTGCTCCAGTCGCTGGGTCGCTTCGGCATCGGCGCCGGAATGTTTCTTCCGGTCCAAAGCACGACCTCCGTATTGCCGATCCTGGCCCTTGCCACGACGACATCAGGCCTTGGCGGAGGCTTCGGCATGTTTGCGATCTGCGGCCTGTCGATGATCATCTTCAGTTTCATCCTCCCACGCCTGAAGGCGATCTTCACCGTGGAAGTGGCTGGCCTTGCCATGCTGCTGATCGGTTCCGGCATCGGCGTCATCGGCTTGAAGCTGATTTTTTCAGTAGCTGACGGGGCTGCGCCCTCCCCCCAGCGCATCGGCATCGCGGCAGCGACGCTGGCGGTGATGGTCATCTGCAATGTCTGGGTAAAGGGCAGTCTTCGCCTGTTCGCCACCCTCACGGGGCTGGGAGTCGGACTGGTTCTCAGTTTCGCGGCCGGCATCGTGCTGCCTTCCGATCTCGCGGTATTCGACAGCGCCAGCTTCTTTCGCCTGCCCTCCCTGCAGCAGTTCGGCTGGCAGTTCGACCCGGACTTGCTGGTACCGGCCATCGTCACCGGCTTCTCGCTATCGTTGACCTCCATGGGCGTGCAGATTGCGGCGCAACGCTTCAACGACGCCGACTTCTCGCGACCGGATTTCGAGTCCATCGGCCGCGGCGTGCGCGCCGAGGGGCTGGCGCAGATATTCGCCTCGGCCATCAACGCGCTGCCGATGGTCGCCAGCGGCGGCGCGGCGAGCCTGGCGCTCGCGTCCGGATGTACCAGCCGTCATCTCGCTGTATGGACAGCGGGCTTGCTGGTCGTGATTGCTCTTTGCCCCAAGATCATCGTCGCGTGGATGATCCTGCCTCCCGAAGTGCTCGGCGCACTTTTCCTGTTTCTCTCGTCTTTCGCCACGATCGGCGGCATCCAGATGATCGGCTTGCGGATGCTGGACAATCGCCGCACGCTTGCCATCGGCATACCACTGCTTGTCTTCCTGACCTATGACGGCATCCGGGAAAGCCTGGACAAGATGCTCCCGGTCGCCCGCTATATCGATTTTTCCCAGTTCGCGCTTGTGCTGACTTTGGCGGTGACCCTCCAGACCATTTTCCGCATCGGCATCGGCCGCCGCACCCGCAGGGTCTTTACGGTAGCCTCGACGCATTTCGAGGAAATGATCGAATTCATCGAAAGCCAGGGCCGCATCTGGGGGGCACGTCACGAGTCGGTCAGACGAGCCGAACTCGCCTCCTGGCAGACCTTCGAACTGTTGATGGACAACCACTTGCTTGCTGACGACTGCGAGGCGATCGAGATCGAAACCAAGCTTAACGAGCACAACCTGACGATCTTCGTTCGCTACAAGGGGACACTGCCGGAACTCTCCAACCGCCGCCCCAACGCGGAAGAGATGATCGAGGATGTCGATGCCCCGCGCCACATGGCCGGCTATCTCATCGGTCGCCTTGCCGACGGCGTCCGGACGCGAACGGTGGGCAACCGAGCCGAGCTGCGCCTGACATTCAAGGATTGAAGAGGGCGAACAATGGCGATGAAGAAGACGGCGCCTCGTGCGGACGCGAAACCGGGCGCCAGCGAAAAGGTCGACATTGGCAAGAGCTATGACACTTATTTCGCCTCCGGCCTCTACCGGTCGCGTTACCCCCGACCGAACAGGCGAACCCTGCGCACGCTGGAACAGCTTCTTCCCATCGAAGGCCGCCTTCTCGACTACGGCGCCGGCGAGGGACGCTATTGCCTGAGCCTGGCGAAATCGCACGCGGCTCATGTCGTCGCCGTCGACATCAGCACCACCGCACGCTTCACCCTGGCCAACCGCGCGCGCGACATGAACCTCGCCGACCGTGTTGTCATATGCGAACCAGGCGATGCGACCTATCGCGCCGAGATCAGCGAAGAGGGTGGTTTCAACGTGGCGTTGCTCGGCTTCGGTGTGCTGGGCCATGTGGCTGGCCGCTCTCGGCGCCTGGCGCTGCTCCTGGAATTGCGCGACGCGCTATCGCCACACGGACACCTGGTTCTCGGCCTGCCCAATGCGATGCGGCGGTTCCGGGCCGAGCAGGCCCGATACGCACCCCGTGTGCATGCCGGAGAATTCGAGGAAGGCGACATCCAGTACGAACGGGTGTCCGACGCAGGCACTGTTCCGCTTTTCTACCACCTTTTCCGTCGGGGCGAGATTTATGCCGATCTTGACGAGGCGGGTTATGTGGTCGAGCGGCTGACGAGCGAAAGCATGCTGCCGGAGACCGTTGTCACGAACTCGAAAGCGCTGGCGCTCATCGACGACCTGGCATGCAGCGCGCTGCCAGCCGACCGCGGCTACGGCTATCTGGTTATCGCGCGTCCCCGAAACTAAAGGGGCTGGTCCGCAGGCTGACACGTGTGGTGACCGTCGCTGCGACGATCTCGATCTGGAACCGGCGCAGGTCGCCGGCGGTCGCCGCATCCGGTGAACGCCGAGGAACGTCGCCAGGCAGCTTTGCACTCTCTTTGTGGACGACCTAATTCATTCCCACTCGATCGTCCCGGGTGGCTTGCTCGTCACGTCGTAGACGACGCGGTTGATCCCTCGCACCTCGTTGATGATGCGCGTCGCGGTGCGGCCGAGGAAGTTCATGTCGTAGGGATAAAAATCGGCCGTCATGCCATCGACGGAGGTGACGGCGCGGAGTGCGCAGACGAAGTCGTAGGTGCGGTAGTCGCCCATCACGCCGACGGTCTGCACCGGCAGCAGCACCGCGAAGGCCTGCCAGATCGTGTCGTAGAGGCCGGCCTTGCGGATTTCCTCCAGGTAGATCGCGTCGGCCTTGCGCAGGATGTCGAGCTTTTCGCGCGTCACGCCGCCGGGGCAGCGGATGGCGAGGCCGGGGCCCGGGAAGGGATGACGGCCGATGAAGCTCTCCGGCAGGCCGAGTTCGCGGCCGAGCGCGCGGACCTCGTCCTTGAACAGTTCGCGCAAGGGCTCCACGAGCTGCATGTTCATCCGCTCGGGCAGGCCGCCGACATTGTGATGGCTCTTGATTGTCACCGAGGGGCCGCCGGAGAACGAGACGCTCTCGATCACGTCGGGATAGAGCGTGCCCTGGGCAAGAAACTTCGGCGCGCCCTTGCCGTCTGCGGCGATCTTGCCGGCCTCGGCCTCGAACACCTCGATGAACAGACGGCCGATCGTCTTGCGCTTCACTTCGGGGTCGCTGACGCCGGCGAGCTGGGTAAGGAAAAGGTCGGACGCGTCCACATGGACGAGCGGGATGTTGTAGTGGTCGCGGAACATGCCGACCACCTGCTCGCTCTCCCCCAGGCGCATCAGACCGTGGTCGACATAGATGCAGGTCAGCTGGTCGCCGATCGCCTCGTGGATCAGCACCGCGGCGACCGAGGAATCGACACCGCCGGACAGGCCGCAGATCACGCGCTCGGTGCCGACCTGGTCGCGGATCTTGCGGATCATCTCGGCGCGGTAGGCCGACATCGTCCAGTCCGACTTCAGCCCGACGATCTTGTGCACGAAGTTGGAGAGCAGCTTGGCGCCGTCGGGCGTGTGGACCACCTCGGGGTGGAACATGGTGGAATAGTAATGCCGCTTCTCGTCCGCCGCGATGGCGAAGGGCGCGTTCTCGGACGTGGCGATCACCTCGAAGCCGTCGGGCAGTTTGGTGACCCGGTCGCCGTGGCTCATCCACACCGGATAGCGGCCGCCGACCTGCCAGAAGCCGTCGAACAGCGGGCTCGCCTCCTTGATCTCGACGTCCGCCCGGCCGAACTCGGCGGCATGCCCGCCCTCCACCGTGCCGCCAAGTTGTGTCGCAAGCGTCTGCTGGCCATAGCAGATGCCGAGGATCGGCACGCCGGCGTCGAACACGGCCTGCGGCGCGCGCGGGCTGCCCTCGGTGGTCACCGAGGCCGGGCCGCCGGAGAAGATGACGCCTTTCGGCTGCAGCTTCTCGAACGCAGCCTCAGCGTTCTGGAAGGGGTGTATCTCGCAGTAGACACCCGCCTCGCGCACCCGCCTCGCGATCAGCTGCGTGACCTGGCTGCCGAAGTCGATGATGAGAATGGAGTCGGTATGGGCTGTCATCGCGGGGCATTAGCCGAGTCGAGCGGAATCAGCAACGGCTCGTAGCGGGTTCCCGCGAGGCGGGATATCAGGCGGGTATCGGCGGTGATAAGCAGACAACCAAAGCGGAGCGCGGCTGTCACATAAAGGCAATCGTACACGCTTGCTCCGGTCGCGATCGATATCTCCGTCGCTGTCTCGACCAGATCCGAAACCTTCAGAAATTCGATCTCGCCTTCGACGGCGCGGATGGACTGTACGATCTGGGGCAAGAACGCCTGCCCGTCCCGAACCTTGCGAGCAAGAACCTCGGCAACTTCGGCGAGCGCATGCGCCGGCGCTGCGTAACGCTCACCGGAGATGAACTCTGCACGCGCAGCTGCCGAACTTCGTTCTTCAATGCAGATCTTGACGAGAACGCTCGCGTCAATAATTCGCATAGCCGCGATCACGTATCTCGCGGATGATGTCCGTGCTGTCGGACTGCTCGACGCCTTTCGGCGTCATCGCTCGGATCGCATCGAATTTTTCGATGCGCGCCTTCGCCTGCTCCGGCGTCAGCCGGCCCGGCTTCTCGCTCGCAACGCTTTCAAGGATCGCGCGAATCTCCTCGTCGAGACTGCGGCCATTCTGCTCGGCACGCAGCGCGATCGACTTCAGGACGGCCTCCTCGATGCCCTCGATATGTATCGCGCCCATTTCGCGCCTCCGATGACTGCGCCGAATGTACTGCGGAGGCCTTTTCCCCGCAATGGGCGGCTAGTCCGGGCCGACTATCAAGACGTCGCCCGCCGCGATCGCCTCCGCCAACCGATCCACCGCCGCCGCCAGCTTCTCATCGATGACATGCAGATATTCGGTCCAGTCGCCGACATGGCGCAGGTCGGCCGCGCCGTCGGAAATGCCACGCAGCGCCACGAGCGGCACGCCGAAGCGGTGGCAGGCGCGCAGCACGGCGAAAGTCTCCATGTCGACCATGTCGGCGCCGATGCCATCATAGGCAGCGCCAGAGACGATATTCGCACCGGTCGACAGTGTCGCCCCGGCGATGCCGGGAATGCGCAGCGGCAAGGGCACGACCGCGGGGAGATCGAGGAAGGGCGTGGCGCCCTTCTCGAAGCCGAGCGGCGAGGCGTCCATGTCGCGATAGGAAACGGCGGTGGCCTGGTAGATCCCCGTCTGCTCCAGCGACCGGCTGCCGGCGGAGCCGAGGGAAACGACAAGGTCTGGCAGCGCGCCTTGCGAGGCGTGGCTCGCCAAGGTCGCGGTGAGCACGATCGCCGCCTCCACCGGCCCGACGCCGGTCATCAGCGGTGTGAAGCGAGCCTTCAAATGAGGACCGTATTCGGCCTCCGCCGCCATCACGAACAGGACTTGTCGTCCCGCTATGTCGGCAAGAGAAACGGTCACGAGATTCCTTTTCCCTATCCTAGGCCCTAGATCGGGCTCTCGCCGCTCGAAAAGCCCGTTCGGCGGCCTTTTGGTCCGCTGCGCGGACTGCGCCTCACCCCGCCAGACCTTCGCGGCCGGTAATGGTCATCATCGTCGCGGTCATGGTTGCGATCAGCCGCGCCTCGCCATCCGTTGCATAGGCATAGGCCTGACCATCGGCGACGATGATCGTGCGGCCGGGCTTGGTGACCGAGCCGCGGAACAGGAAGCGCTCGCCCTTGCCGGGTGAGAGCATGTTGAGCTTGAACTCGATGGTCAGCACCGCCGCCTCCGGCGGCATCAGCGAATAGGCCGCATAGCCGCAGGCCGAATCCAGCGCCGTCGAGATGATGCCGGCATGCAGGAACCCATGCTGCTGGGTCAGCGCCGTGGAATAGGGCATCTCGATCTCGACCGTGCCGGGCGTCACGCTGGTCAGCTCGGCCCCGATGGTCGACATCACAACCTGGCGCGCAAAGCTCGAGCGCACGCGCTCCTCGTAGTCGGGGTCGATCTGCATATTCGCCTTCACGCTAAATCCTCCGCAGCAAAGCCTTATTGCAAAGGCCGGCGGCCGCTGCAATTGCTCACTGCTGCGATGCAGCACGGTTCAGTTGAGCCAGAGAAGTGAGCCGTTGAGCAGTGTGGCAAACGACGTCCATGCCAGATATGGCGCGAACAGTCCGAATGATACGCGGTCTTCATTCCAACTTGCGATCATGAAGGCGACGATCGCGGCGAGAAGCGCAATAATGACGGTGAAAGCGCCAGCCAGGCTTTGAAGCGTGAAGAAGACGGGCGACCAGGCGAAATTGAGAACGAGTTGCGCCCACCATGCTTTCATGGCGAAGCTGGAGCGCCTGTGCCTGAAAGTCCGCCATCCCGCGACCGAGATCATAAGGTAAAGCAGTGTCCAGACCGGCCCGAAGACCCAGTTCGGCGGGTTGAAGGAGGGCTTGATGAGCGCTTCGTACCAACTACCTGGAAGGTTGGTCACGCCAATCAGGCTGCCGCCTCCGATGACAAGAAGCATGAACAGGACCAGCGTGACAAAGCGGTTCATCGGCAGTTCCGGACAATTGTCTGCAGGAGTGTCCCGAAGAACGCGAAACGGCTGAAAAGGTTCTGAACCACCCGACGTCAGGACCGCCGCATCGAGGCGAAGAAGAAGCCGTCGGTGCCGCTGCGCAAGGGGGTAAGCACCACGCCGTGCTCGCCCTTCCGCGCCCTGTCGGCATGCTTCGGAAACATGCCCGTCCAGAGGGCGGCATGATCGGCGGCCTCGAAGCCCGGATGCCGGTCGAGGAAAGCCGTCACCTGGTCCTGGTTTTCAGACGGAAAGACCGAGCAGGTGACATAGGCGATCGATCCGCCCGGCTTCACGTAGCGGGCTGCATTGTCGAGGATCGAGCGCTGCTCCGCGATGCGCACGTCGAGCTGGCGCTCGGTCAGCCGCCATTTGGCGTCGGGCCGGCGGCGCCAGGTGCCTGAGCCGGTGCAGGGCGCGTCGATCAGCACCAGGTCCATGCGGCCTTCGAGATCCGCGAGGCCGGCCGGATTGGCGATGACCTGCACGTTGCGGCATTCCGCGCGCTTCAGGCGGTCGAAGATCGGCGCCAGCCGCGCCTTCTCCGAATCATGCGCGAAAATCTGGCCGCGATTGTCCATCATCGCCGCCAGCGCCAGCGTCTTGCCGCCGGCCCCGGCGCACAGGTCCAGCACCTGCATGCCGGGCGCTGCGCCGGTGAGCCGGGCGGCGATCTGCGAGCCTTCGTCCTGGATCTCGAACCAGCCCTTCTGGAAGGCAGGCTCGACCTGAACGTTCGGGTGCCGGCCGTCGCCCTCGATCGGCGGAATGCGGATGCCGTCGGGCGCGATCGCCGCCGGCGCGGCGCCTGCGAGCTCGCCGATCACCTTGTCGCGCGTGGCAAGCAGCGTGTTGGCGCGCATGTCGAGCGGCGGGCGGGCGGCAAGCGCCCGCGCCTCGTCGACCCAATCCTCGCCAAAAGCCGTCTCCAGCAGCGGCACGCACCAGTCGGGCACGTCGGCAGGGACGGCGTCGGGCGCGTCCGCCAGGTCGCGCGCGGCGATGGCGGCCATCTCGGCCTCCGTCAGCGGCGGCGGCGCGAAGCGATCTCCGTCGAGCGACGCGTTGATCTCGGCAGCTGTCCGGCCCGTTTCGAGAATCAATCCGCCGAACGCCCAGGCTCGCGGCGCGGCATCGCCCAGCAGCCATCCGGCGGAGCGCCGGCGGCGCAGCGCGTCATAGACGATGTTGCCGATCGCCGCGCGGTCGCCCGCGCCCGCGAATCGGTGCGACAGGCCCCAGTCCTTCAGCGCGTCGGCCGAGGGACGATGCCGTCGCTCCATGTCTTCCAGAACCTCGATGGCCGCCGCAAGCCTCCCGCCCAGTCGCATCGCACACCCCTTTCTTGCGAGGCGTCATATAGCGGACGCCGGCAAAAGGCCAACGGGGGGCAGCGCGCGCCGTTCCGCAGTGCAATATGGAGGTGGCGGCAGCCGCGAAATTGTGGATAGAGTGGGTAACGGGCACCCAAAAGAGGCACCATGGCGATCCACGCGGCGATCTACCACCTGACGCACTACACATATGACAAGCCGGTCGTGCTCGGGCCCCAGGTGATCCGCCTCCAGCCGGCGCCGCATTCGCGGACCAAGGTGCTCAGCCACTCGCTGAAGGTCAGCCCGTCCAACCACTTCGTCAACGTCCAGCAGGACCCCTACGGCAACTTCCTGGCGCGCTTCGTCTTTCCGGAGCCGGTCACCGAATTCAAGATAGAGGTCGACCTCGTCGCGGACATGACGGTCTACAATCCGTTCGACTTCTTCGTCGAGGAGAGCGCGGAGACCTGGCCGTTCGACTATCCGGAAGAGATCCGCGAGGACTTGGCAATTTACCGCAAGCCCGAACCGGTCGGGCCGTTGCTGCAGGAGTTCCTAACGGGAATCGATCGTTCTGAAACGAACACGGTCAACTTCCTCGTCGCGCTCAACGCGAAGGTGCAGCAGCAGATCGGCTACATCATCCGCATGGAGACGGGCGTTCTGACGCCGGAAGAGACGCTTGGATTTCGCACGGGCTCCTGCCGCGATTCGAGCTGGCTGCTGGTCCAGATCCTGCGCAACCTCGGTTTCGCCGCCCGTTTCGTCTCCGGTTATCTGATCCAGCTCAAGCCCGACCTCGTCTCGCTCGACGGTCCGGCGGGCACCGCGGTCGACTTCACCGACCTGCACGCCTGGTGCGAGGTCTATCTGCCCGGTGCGGGCTGGATCGGCTTCGACCCGACGTCCGGCCTGCTCACTGGTGAGAGCCACGTGCCGCTGGCGGCCACGCCGCACTATCGCAATGCGGCACCCATCTCCGGCGGCTATTTCGGCGATGCCAAGGTCGGTTTCGACTTCGCCATGCGCGTCGACCGGGTCTCGGAGCATCCGCGCATCACCAAGCCGTTCTCGGATGAATCCTGGGCCCGGCTCGATGCGCTGGGCGACAAGGTCGACGCGATCCTGAAGGAGCAGGACGCAAGGCTCACCATGGGCGGCGAGCCGACCTTCGTGTCGATCGACGACTTCGAATCGGCCGAGTGGAACACAGCGGCTGTCGGCCCCACCAAGCGGGAGAAGGCCGACGCGCTGATCCGCCGGCTGCGCGAGCGCTTCGCGCCGACCGGCTTCCTGCATTATGGCCAGGGCAAGTGGTATCCGGGCGAGACCCTGCCGCGCTGGACCTTCTCGCTCTACTGGCGCCATGACGGCGAGCCGGTCTGGGCCGACGAGAAGCTGATCGCCAAGGAAGGCGAAAAGACCGCTGCGAAGCCGGAAGATGCCGGCCGCCTGCTCGGCGAGATCGCCTCCGAGCTCGGCGTCGAGCGGGGCATGGTGGCGGAAGCCTATGAGGACCCCGGCGAATGGGTGCTCAAGGAAGGCAAGCTGCCCGACAATGTCGATCCGTCCAACTCGAAGCTCGCCGACCCGGAGGAGCGCAGCCGCATGGCGCGCGTCTTCGAGCGCGGGTTGACCAATCCGAGCGGCTATGTGCTGCCGGTGCAGCGCTGGAACGCGGCGGCGACGGCGGCCGGTCCGCGCTGGCGCAGCGAAAAGTGGAAGACGCGGCGCGGACGGCTGTTCCTGGTGCCGGGCGACTCGCCCGTCGGCTACCGCCTGCCGCTCGGCTCGCTGCCCCATGTGCCGCCGGCGCAGTTTCCCTATATCGTGCCGGTCGATCCGACCGTGCCGCGCGGCGCGTTGCCGCCGCGTGCGGAAATCCTGCCCGCCGCGGACGGCGCCGACGAGATGGCGCAGCGCCAGGCGGCCGCTTCCTTCACGGCGGCGACCGAGCAGCAGGACCGTGTCGAGCAGACGCTGGGCGAGATCGGCGGAGCCGTACGCACGGCGCTCTCGACCGAACTGCGCGACGGCCGGCTCTGCGTCTTCATGCCGCCCACCGAGGCTCTGGAAGACTATCTGGAGCTCGTCGCGGCGGCCGAGGAGGCGGCGAAGCGGATCGGCCTTCCGATCCATATCGAGGGCTACGCCCCGCCGCACGACCCGCGCCTCAACGTCATCCGCGTCGCGCCCGACCCCGGCGTCATCGAGGTCAACATCCATCCCGCCGCGAGCTGGAAAGACTGCGTGACGACGACCGAGGCGGTCTATGAGGAGGCCCGCCAGAGCCGGCTCGGCGCCGACAAGTTCATGATCGACGGCCGCCACACCGGCACCGGCGGCGGCAACCATGTCGTGGTCGGCGGCGCGACGCCGACCGACAGCCCCTTCCTGCGCCGGCCGGACCTGCTGAAAAGCCTCGTGCTGCACTGGCAGCGGCATCCCTCGCTTTCCTACCTGTTCTCCGGCCTGTTCATCGGGCCGACCAGCCAGGCGCCGCGCGTCGACGAGGCGCGCCACGATTCGCTCTATGAGCTGGAAATCGCGATGGCGCAGGTGCCGCATCCGGCGAACGGCCCGCCTCCCCTGCCCTGGCTGGTCGACCGGCTGTTCCGCAATCTTCTGGTCGACGTCACCGGCAACACGCACCGTTCCGAGATCTGCATCGACAAGCTGTTCTCGCCGGACGGCCCGACCGGCCGGCTCGGCCTGGTCGAGTTCCGCGGCTTCGAGATGCCGCCCAATGCTCGCATGAGCCTCGCGCAGCAGCTTCTGATCCGCGCGCTGATCGCCCGTTTCTGGGCCGGCCCCGCCGATGGCCGCTTCGTGCGCTGGGGCACCTCGCTGCACGACCGCTTCATGCTGCCCTGGCATGTCTGGCAGGATTTCCAGGACGTGCTGCAGGACCTGCGCACCCACGGCTTCGACTTCGCGCCGGAATGGTTCGAGGCGCAGCTCGAGTTCCGGTTCCCGTTCTGCGGCGAGGTCCAGTACGAGGGCGTCAAGCTGGAGCTCAGGCAGGCGCTGGAGCCCTGGCACGTGATGGGCGAACAAGGCGCGATCGGCGGCACCGTCCGCTTCGTCGATTCCTCGGTCGAGCGCCTGCAGGTGCGCACCGACGGACTCAATCCCGAGCGCCACAAGGTGCTGTGCAACGGTCGCGTCGTGCCGATGACGCAGACCGACAGCCGCGAAACGTCGGTCGCCGGCGTGCGCTACAAGGCGTGGCAGCCGGCGTCGGGCCTGCATCCGGTGCTGCCGGTCAACACGCCGCTCGTCTTCGACATCTATGACACGTGGTCGAACCGCTCGATCGGCGGCTGCGTCTACCATGTCGCGCATCCAGGCGGCCGCAATTACGAGACCTTCCCGGTCAACGCCAACGAAGCCGAGGCGCGGCGGCTTGCCCGCTTCGAGCCGCGCGGGCACACGCCCTCGGTCTTCGTGCCGCCGGCGGAGCTGCCCAATCTCGACTTCCCGATGACGCTCGACCTGCGGCGGCCGGTGCTCAGGTGATCGCCAGCGAACAGAAACGGGATGTTGCGGCCAAGCCCGGCCGCAGCCTCCTGTCGGGATACAGGCCGATCCCCGGCGTGACCGACGAGATGCTCGACGCGTCCGGCGAGGTCAGGCCCGGCTGGGACATGCTGATCTCGGCGCTGTCCGACATCCCCTACAAGGAGCGCTCGGAACGCTTCGCCCGCGCCGACCAGTATCTGCGCGACGCCGGCGTCTACTACCGGGTCTACGAGGGCCAAGGCGCGCGGGAGCGCGAGTGGCCGCTCGCTCACCTGCCGCTCATCATCTCGCAGACCGAGTGGGACGAGATCTCCGCCGGGCTGGAGGAGCGCGCCGAACTGCTCGAACGCATCGTCGCCGACATCTACGGTGCGAACCTGCTGGTGGGGCGCGGACTGATCCCGCCGGCACTGGTCGCCGGCAACCCGGAATTCCTGCGCCCGCTGGTCGGCATTGAGCCGGTCGGCGGCCATTTCCTGCATTTCTGCGCCTTCGAACTGGGGCGGGGACCGGACGGGCGCTGGTGGGTGCTGGGCGACCGCACCCAGGCGCCGTCCGGCGCCGGCTTCGCACTTGAGAACCGGGTCGCGACGACGCGCGCGCTGTCCGACGTGTTCGGTGACATGAACGTGCACCGGCTCGCCGGCTTCTTCCGCCAGTTCCGCGACACGCTGCTCTCGCTCGGCGACGACCGGACCGGCCGCGCCGGCATCCTGTCGCCCGGCCCCCTCAACGAAACCTATTTCGAGCATGCCTGGATCGCGCGCTATCTCGGCATAACGCTGCTCGAGGGCGAGGACCTGCGCGTCTTCGACGGCCAGGTGATGGTGCGCACCGTCTCCGGCCTCAAGCCGGTCAACGTGCTGTGGCGGCGCATGGACGCCACCTTCATGGACCCGCTCGAGCTCAAGGGCGATTCCCGGATCGGCACGCCCGGCATCGTCGAGGCGCTGAGGAGCGGCAACCTCGCGGTCGTCAACGCGCTCGGCTCCGGCATCGTCGAGACGCGTGCTTTCCTCGCCTTCATGCCCGGCATCGCCCGCGCCCTCAACGGCGCCGAGCCGAAGCTTCCCTCCGTCGCGACATGGTGGTGCGGGCAGGCGGCCGAACAGCGGCACGTGATGGACAATCTCGACCGGATGGTGGTCGGCCCCGCGCTGTCGACCCGCCTTCCGTTCGAAGATCCGGAAATGACCCGCCTCGGCTCTGCCCTCGATCCGCAGGAGCGCGCGGACCTGCTCGCACGCCTCGCGGCCGAGGGTACGGCCTTCGCCGCGCAGGAGGCGGTGACGCTGTCCACCACGCCGGTCTACACCCATGGCCGGCTCGTGCCGCGGCCGATGTCGCTGCGCGTCTTCGCCGCTCGCACCAAGGACGGCTGGACGATCATGCCCGGTGGCTTCGCCCGCATCGGCCGCACCAACGACGCCACCGCGATCACCATGCAGCGGGGCGGCCAGGCAGCCGACGTGTGGATCGCCAGCGACAGGCCAGTGAAGCAGGAAACGCTGCTGCCGGACGAGTCCGAGCCGATCCCGCGCACGCGGACCGGCAACCTGCCGAGCCGCGCGGCCGAGAACATGATGTGGCTCGGGCGCTATTCGGAACGGCTGGAAAGCACGGTGCGCATCCTGCGCGCCTACCACGTGCGGCTCGCCGAGGCGGTCGATCCGGCATTGCCGCTGTTGAAGAGCGTTCGAAACTATCTCGACTTCCTCGGCGTCGACGCGACCTGCGCCGTCTCGCCCGGCGTGCTGCGCACCATCGGCCATGCGACCGGCAGCGCCGGCCAGATCCGCGACCGCTTCTCGCCCGACGGCTGGCTGGCGCTCAACGACCTGTCGAAGACGCTGCACCGCTTCGCCGACAAGGTGGAACCCGGCGACGACGCCGCGCGCGCCATGACCGTGATCCTGCGCAAGCTCGCCGGTTTCTCGGGCCTCGTGCACGAGAACATGTACCGCTTCACCGGCTGGCGCTTCCTTGAAATCGGCCGTCGCATCGAACGCGGCATCCACATGGCGCGCATCCTCGGCGCGCTCGGCTCCTCGACCTCCCCAGACGGTGGCCTCGACATGCTGCTTGAGATCGGCGACAGCGTGCTCACCCACCGTCGCCAGTTCAGCGTCAGCGCCAGCCGGCGATCGGTAATCGAGCTCCTGGCGCTCGATCCGCTCAACCCGCGCTCGATCGTCTTCCAGCTCGACCGGCTGAAGGAGGAGATCGGCGAACTCCCGGGCAACGAGACCGGCCACCTCAGTGCGGCCGCCAAGGAAGTGCTGAACCTCCATACCCGCCTGTCCATCGCCGAGGCGAAGGACCTGGACACGGCGCAGCTTGACGAGGTGGTCTCTGGCCTCGGCGCCGTATACGACGCGCTCTCGCGCAGCTATTTCACCTGACGATGCTCTACGACATCCGCCTGAACCTGCATTACGACTATCCCGCCACGGTCGAGGGCGGACGGCATCACCTGCGCACCATGCCGCTGACGCTGCCCGGAATGCAGCGCGTGATCGCGGCCAACATCGCGCTCGACCCGAAGCCGACCGAGAGCCGCACCTTCACCGACTTCTTCGGCAATGCGGTCACCTCGATCGCCTATCGCGAGCCGCACGATACGCTCGACCTCACCATGAAGGCGCGGGTGAGCGTAACGCGCGCCGAGCCGCCGCTCGACATCTCGCCGACCGTCGAGGGGCTTAAGGCCGAAATCGACGCCGCCCTTTCGCTCGATGCCGCCTCGCCGCAGCATTTCCTGGCCGGCAGCCTGCACGCTCCGATCGATCCGGCGATCACCGCCTATGCGCAGGAGAGTGTTGCCTCGACGCGCAGCGTGTTCGAACTCGCCTTCGACCTGTGCCGGCGCATCCACGGCGACTTCGACTACGAGCCCGACGCCACCAACGTGCGGACGCTGTCGCCGGAGGCCTTTCACCTCCGGGCCGGCGTGTGTCAGGACTTCTCGCATGTGATGATCTCGGGCCTGCGCGGGCTCAGCATCCCGGCCTGCTATGTCAGCGGTTTCATCCGCACCATTCCCCCGCCCGGCAAGGAGCGGCTGGAGGGGGCGGATGCGATGCATGCCTGGGTGAGCGTGTGGTGCGGGCGCGAGGCCGGCTGGCGCGAATTCGACCCAACCAATGCCATGCTCGCCGGCAACGACCACATCGTCATCGGCTACGGCCGCGACTATGCCGACGTCGCGCCGATCGTCGGCGTGCTGCGCACGGTCGGCCGCCATTCCTCCGAACAGTCGGTGGACGTCATACCCGTCGCGGAGTAGCTCCACGCAGCACGGCGATGGCGGAGAAGCAGCCCACCGCCGCCGCCGAGAGCACGACCAGCGTCAGCAGCGACGGCACGACGCCGAGCCCGGCAAGCATGGCTGAGAAGGCGAACGGCGCGAAGGCGGACGAGAACTGCTTCGCCGACGTCGCCCATCCGACCATCGCGCCGTAGCCTGTGCGGCCGAACAGTTCCAGCGGCAGGGTTCCGCCGACGATGCTGTTCAGGCCGGAGCCCATCCCGAACATGACGACGAAGACGAGTGCGCCCGGCAGCCAGGGCGTAGTGGCGACCAGTACAAGCAGCCCCGCCGGAAGCAGGAAGGCCGAGATGACGGCGAGCCAGGTCTGCGACAGGCGGCCGCCGAAGACCATGTTGACCAGCCTGCTCGCCACCTGCGCCGGGCCGAACAGCGTCGAGGCCCACAGGCCCGCCGCCCCCATGCCCAGTGCGGCCGTCAGGGGCACCATGTGGATGAGGACGGAGTTCAGCACGAAGCCCTCGGTGGCGAAGCCGGCAAGCATCAGCGCGAAGATCGCCCGCGGCACCGTGGAGGGCGGTGCATCCGTAGGGGTCGCGTCCTTCGGGCCGACGACCGGCATCGACCCGGCGCGGCGGGCATGGCTCGCGATCCAGCCATGCAGCGGCAGGCAGACGACGAGGTGCAGCGCGGCGAAGACCAGGAAGACCTGCCGCCAGTCGAGCAATCCGTGCAGCCATGTCGTCAGCGGCCAGAACAGGGTCGAGGCGAAGCCGGCGATCAGCGTCAGGTGAGTGATCGACAGCGAGGCGCGGCTGCCGCCGACCTGGACGATGGCGACGAAGGCGGAGGAGTAGAGCACGAAGGACGCCGCGACCTGCATCAGTAACAGCGCCGCGACAAAGACATAGGCGCTGGGCGCCGCGGCCGCGAAGGCGAGCGAGGCCGCGGCCGCCAGCGAGCCGGCGGTCATGGTGCGCCCGGCGCCCAGCCGGTCGGCCAGCCGTCCCGCCGAGGGGGCGACGACGCTCCCGGCGATCAGCGAAAGCGACAGCGCGCCGAAGATCCAAGCCTGCGGCCATCCCAAGGTGGCCGAGATGTCCGGAGCAAGGATCGCGAAGCTGTAGAAAAGCGTGCCGTAGCCGACGATCTGCGTGACGCCGAGCGCCCAGATGACGGAGGCCGGGGCGCGGTCCGCGCTCATCGGGGCAGCGCCTTTTCGGCGAGGAAGACTAGGGGAAATATCACGGAAGGACACCGGCGGGACGCCCCTTCCTGAAGCGCTAAAGGACGGGCGTCAACTGCATCCGGCAGCTGGATCAACGGGCTGGATCGACTGTCCAGCCCGCCTCTTCATCGCGCGTCGCGCCGCCCTACTCGATGTCGAACGAGACGCCTTGCGCCAGCGGCAGCGCCTTGGAATAGTTCACCGTGTTGGTGGCACGGCGCATATAGGCCTTCCAGGCGTCCGAACCGCTCTCCCGGCCGCCGCCCGTCTCCTTCTCGCCGCCGAACGCGCCGCCGATCTCCGCGCCCGACGTGCCGATGTTGACGTTGGCGATGCCGCAGTCGGAACCGTCGGCGGCGAGGAAGCGCTCGGCCTCCTGCACGTTGAGGGTGAAGATCGAGGACGACAGGCCGGCAGCCACCGCGTTGTGGTCTTCCAGCGCCTTGTCGAAATCCGAATACTTCATCACGTAGAGGATCGGCGCGAAGGTCTCTTCGAGCACCGGACCGCACTGCTTTGGCATCTCGACGATCGCCGGCTTGACGTAGTAGGCCGTCTCTTTGCCCGCATCCGCCACGCGCTCGCCACCGGTCACCGCGCCGCCCTCGGCCTTGGCCGCACCCAGCGCCTTCTGCATGCCGTCGAAGGCCGCCTTGTCGATCAGCGGACCGACCAGCGCCGACGTCTCCAGCGGGTTGCCGACGGAAACGCTGGTGTAGGCCTTCTTCAGCCGCGGCACGAGCTGGTCGTAGACGCTGTCGTGCACGAAGAGGCGGCGCAGCGTCGTGCAGCGCTGGCCCGCCGTGCCCATTGCGCCGAAAGCGATCGCCCTCAGCGCCATGTCGAGGTCGGCCGAGGGGCAGACGATGCCGGCATTGTTGCCGCCGAGCTCGAGGATCGAGCGGGCGAAGCGCTTGGCGAGCCGCGGCCCGACTTCCTTGCCCATACGCGTCGAGCCTGTCGCCGAGACCAGCGCCACTTTCGGATGGTCGACCAGCGCCTCGCCGGCCGCGCGATCGCCGATCAGCACCGTCGACAGGTTCTTGGGCGCGCCGCCGAAGCGGGCGATCGCCTTCTTCAGGATCGCCTGGCTCGCGAGCGCGGTAAGCGGCGTCTTCTCCGACGGCTTCCAGACGATGGCGTTGCCGCAGACCAGCGCCAGCGCCGCGTTCCACGACCAGACGGCGACCGGGAAGTTGAAGGCCGAGATGATGCCGACGACGCCGAGAGGGTGCCAGGTCTCCATCATGCGATGGCCGGGACGCTCGGTGGCGATCGTCAGGCCGTAGAGCTGGCGCGACAGGCCGACGGCGAAGTCGCAGATGTCGATCATCTCCTGCACCTCGCCCTGGCCCTCCGAGGTGATCTTGCCGGCCTCGATCGAGACGAGACGGCCGAGATCGGCCTTGGCGGCGCGCAGCTCCTCGCCGAGCAGCCGCACCAACTCGCCGCGCTTCGGCGCCGGCACGAGCCGCCACTCCTTGAAGGCCTCGTGCGCTGCCTCGATCGCCGCGCCCGCCTCGGCTGCCGACACGGCCTTGAGGTTCGCGATCTCCTCGCCGCTCACCGGGCTGAACGAGGCCATGCCGCCACCCGTCCAGGCCGCGCGCGGCACGCCCAGGCGGTCGAGGATTGCGGCCGTCTCCTGCTTCACGTCGACGCTCTTGCTCATCTGTCTTTCTCCACTGTTCTCGTCATTGCGGCGGCCGCGCCGCCATTCGTCTCAAAATTCGACCGCGCCGAGCGGGCCGGGCGAGGCGGCGGCCTTCAGCGCCGCCGAGAGCCTGCGGATGTCCGCCGGCGTATAGCGGTCGTAGAAGGCCTGGTTCTTGCGGCCGATCGCGTGCTCGGCGCTGAAACTGCCCTGAAAATCCTCGACGCAGACCGAAAAGACCCATTCGCGCAGCGCGGCCTCGAAGGCCCCGTCGGCGAGGCGCGGATCGTCCTTCGCCACGACCAGGTTGAAATGCACGCCGCCATCGCCGACATGGCCGAAGTCGCAGATCTCGACGGCCGGAAAGCGCTCCGGCATCTCTGCCTTCATCCTGTCGAGGAAGCGCATGATGTCGCCGCGCCGGAAGGCGAGGTCGAAGGCGATCAGCCGGCCGCGATGCTTCACGCCCTCCGAGAGCGCATGGCGCAATGCCCAGGTCTCGTGCGGCGGGCCGACGAAGGCGTCGGCAAGAAGCGCATCGTCCTTCTCCCAGATGGCCGCGAGCACTTCTTCCAGCACCGCATCGAGCGGCTGCTCGCCCGCCCGCGGTGCATTCGTCCGCGACACTTCCGCCAGGATGACGAAGTCCGGCACGCGGCCGTCGCCGAAGGGATTGCGCAGCGACGGCACGTGGTCGAGTGCCGCCCGCACCGCATTGCCGGACATGCCCTCGAAGGCGGAGAGATAGGAGCCCAACGCATCCTCCATCGCCATCAGCAGCGCCGGCACGGCCTCGGAGGACGACGGCACCAGCAGCGCCGTGGCGCTCTGGCGCGGCAGCGGTTCAAGGTTGAGCACGCATTCCGTGACGACGCCGAAGGCGCCCGACGTGCCGACGAAGAGCTGCTTCCAGTCGGCGCCGGTATTGTTCTTGCGCAATGCCGAGGAGAGATCGAGCACGGTGCCGGCTTCGTCGCCCAGCACCACGGTGAGGCCCAGCGTGTTGCGGCGCACGTCGCCATACCGCAGGAAGCGCGAGCCGCCGGTATTGGTCGCGACCATGCCGCCCAGCCGCGGGTCCGCCCCGAGGTCGATCGGGAAGAACAGGCCATGTTCTTCCAGCCGGCCGTTGAGCTCCGACAGCCGCAGCCCGGCGCCTACCCGCACCGTGCGATTGACCGGGTCGAGCCCGAACACGCCGGTCAGCCGGTCGAGGCTCAGCACGCCCTGCGCGCCGCTCGCGTCAGGCGTCGAGCCCGACACGAGGCCGGTATTGCCGGACTGCGGCACCAGCGGGATCGCATGCCTCACACAATAGGCGACGACCGCGGAGACTTCCGACGTCGAGGCCGGTCGCGCCACGAAGGCCGCCCTGCCCTTGTCGTAGCGCGCACCCGTCTCGTAGGCAGCCATGTCGGCCGCCGCGGCGAGAAGACCCTTCTCGCCGAGCAGCGCCCGCAATGCCTCGATGTGCCCCGCTTCGATCATCATCCGTCCGTCGTCACTCGGCGGCGATGGCCTGGCCGATCACCGCGAAACAGGCCTCGATCGAGGCGCGCTCGATCTCGGCATAGTGGGCGAACTCGTCCAGCACCGAAGCCTCCAGATCGCGCTCGAACATGATCTGGTTGGGGCTCGCGACGAATTCCTGCGTCGCCTCGTCGCCGAGGTTGGACTGGAAGATGCCGGCCGCGCTCACCGGGAGGAAATCCTCATAGACGATCGGGTCGAACTGGACGAGGCCCTCGGCGATCGCCGCTTCGAGATCGACCCCGCGGCCGGCCACCGCGCGGCCCTTGTCCGTCAGCGAATAGCTGAAATAGCCGAGCCCGGCCTTGCGCAGTTCGTTCCAGTCGTCGGGAAGCGCCTTGAACACCTCGGCAAGTGCTGCCTCGTAAGCGTCGGCATTCGAGCCGTCGGCAGCCGGCCGCACCTCTGCGCGCGTCTGGTTGAGCAGCGCATCGTAGAGCGCGCGACCCTTCGGCGTCAGCGCCACGCCGCGCTGCTCGATCTCGCCGAAACGAGCCGTGTGCGATCCTTCGCGCCACTCGCCGCCGTCGCCAATGAAGGAGACCGGTTCCTCCAGCGCCTTGAACGAGGTCTGGCGCAAAAGGATCGGACATTCTCGCGTCGGCGGCCCCTCCACCACGGCCTTCGGCGCGATGCCATGCTCCGGCATCAGCGCCTGCACCTTGTCGATGTCGAGCGTGCGCGGCGTCAGGTGATTGATGTGCGGCCCCTTGAAGGACACCACGTCGGCGATCAGCCGGTGCGCATCGTGCAGGCGCTTGTACATGCCGGCATCGACGATCGCCCTGTCGTGCCAGCGGAACGTCTCCAGCACCTCCGCAACGAACTGCTTGGCGTCCGCCTCGCCGAGCCCGCCCTCGCTTTCGGCTTTTTCAATCAGCCGCACGGCCTCGTCGGTGAAGATCCTTCGCGACGCCAGTACCTCGGCCGCCTGTTCGCGCAGCGTCGCGTCGGCGATCAGGTCGAGCCGCAGCAGCGAGGTGAACACGCGGAACGGATTGCGCTTCAGGCTCGCATCGCCGACCGGCCGGAACGCGGTCGAATGCACCGGCACGCCCGCCGTCGAAAGGTCGTAATAGCCCACCGGATACATGCCCATCACCGCGAAGGCCCGGCGCATCATCGCCAGCTCCTGCGGCGTGCCGAGGCGGATTGCGCCGTGCCGCTCCTCTGAGATGCGGTCAAGCGAATCCGTCGCCTCCAGCCGCGCCTTGAGCTTCGGATCGGCCGACAGCTTCTGCTGGTTCACCCGCGCCACCAGCGTCATCAGCGTGCCGTAGGCCGGCACCTCGTCGCGATACATCGCCGACATCGCGGCGGAGAAGGCGGAACGGATGTCGTCGGCGGAAACGAAGCGTGTATCGGTCATCGGGATCTGTCTCGAATTTATGCTGGCCATCATTCGTGATCCGGATCATATCTGAGCTTACGCGCGCGCTCTTATGATGTCTTTGACTGACTTGATGCGGATCCGGAATGAACCTGAGCCGAACTCTCATCCCCGACCTTATGGTCCTGCAGGCCTTTGAAAGTGCTGCGCGCCATGGCAATTTCACCCGCGCGGCGGCGGAGCTGAACCTCACGCAGAGCGCGATCAGCCGGCAGGTCAAGGCGCTGGAAGAGCAGCTCGGCGTGCTCCTGTTCGAGCGGGTGCGCCAGCGCGCGGTGCTGTCCGATGCCGGCCGCCAGCTCCTGCCCTCGGTGCAGCGCCTGCTGGCGCAGTCGGAGGAGATGGTGCTGCGCGCCCGCGCCGGCGCCGACGGGCGCACGGTGCTGTCGATCGCCACCTTGCCCACTTTCGGCAGCCGCTGGCTGATGCCGCGACTGCGCGATTTCCTCGAAGGTCATCCGGGCGTCGCGGTGGACGTCGCCTCGCGCGCGCAACCCTTCGACCTCGAGGCCGAGGACGTCGACCTCGCCATCCATTACGGCCAGCCGGTGTGGGCCAACGCCGTCTGCACCTATCTGTGCAGCGAGGTGATCCTGCCGGTAGCAAGCCCCGCGCTCCTCGACGAAAGCCCGGTCCGCGAACCCTCCGACCTCGAAACCCGCCCCCTGCTGCACCTCGCGACCCGCCCTAAACTCTGGGCCGAATGGTTCCAGCTCAACGGCCTCGGCGGCGAGCAGGCCTATCGCGGCAACCGCTTCGACCAGTTCGCCATGGTCATCGAGGCCACCGTCCGCGGCATGGGCTTCTCGCTCCTGCCGCTCTACCTGATCGAGGACGAGATCGCGTCCGGCCGCCTGCGCATCGTCTTCGACCGCCCGATGCCGACCGACAACAGCTATTACGTCGTGCTGCCCGAGAGCAAACGCGACGACACGCTGGCCCAGGCCTTCCAGGCCTGGCTGCTGAGCCAGGTCGGCACGCGGCTGGCGTGAGACGCCAGCCCCGAAATACGGCTAGCTCTTCCTCAGGTCGAGCAGCCGGCGCACCTTGTCCTTGCCGAGGCGCGTAAACTCCGCCAGCGCTCCCGGATCGACGATCTCCACGTCCACCTTCACGCCGAGGTCCTTGTAGAGCGCCTGCCGCATCGCGGCCTCCAGCGCGGCGGAATCGACGTCCGCGGATTTCCGTTCGATCCGCACCGTCATTTCCTCGCGGCGGGAAATCCCCTCGCCGACATAGCGGACGACGCAGATATAGTCGCCGGTCGTGCGGTCGTCCTTGGTGACCGCGCTCTGGCAGGCCAGCGGATAGACGTTGGTTCCGCGCAGCTTGACCATCTCGTCCGCGCGCCCGAGGAAGGTCGACAGCTTGCGCGAGACGATGCCGGATTCCGATTCCTCGCGATCGGTCATGATCATGAGATCGCGCAGGTCGTATCGGATGATCGGAGGAACCGACCGATGCAGGCTCGTCGCCACCAGGTTGCCACGCTGTCCGTACGGCAGCGGCACGCCCGTGTCCGTGTCGACGATCTCCACGTAGCAGGTGTCCTCGTTGATGTGCTTGCCCTTGCGCTCGCGCCCTTCGAACGCGATCAGGCCGATCTCGTGCGTGCCGTAATTGTCGTAGACCGGGCAGCCCCACGCGGCCTCCAGCTTGGCGCGGAAGTGCCCGTCGACGTCGGGTCCGAGGAACGAGAACAGGAAGCGCGTCTTCAGCTGGTGCAGGTCGAATCCGTTCTCCTCCGCCACCTGGGCCAGCCGCCCGAGATATTCGCCCCGCGCAAACCACCAGTCGACGCCCCACTCGCGCGCATATTCCAGCTTGCGCATGCTGGGCGTCACGACACCGCTGCCGGTCGTCACCGGCACGCATCCCATCCAGTTGAACAGCGCGTTGAAGGCGTTCCAGCCGGCATTGGCCAGCGAGTTCGTGTAGGTCACCTGCACGACGTCGCCCGGCAATGCGCCCTGCTCGAAGGCGGCCCGCGCCAACTGGATACCCTGAACCTCCCATGCGACCGGGTCGAACAGGGTCGGGCGCGGCATTCCGGTGGTGCCACCGCTGGTCTGGATCTTCAGCGGCATCGTGCCGAAGGCCGAGCGGTCGAAGCGGTAGTGGTCGCCAAAGGGGGGCGCCGATTGAAGCGCCTCCTTCAGGTCGTCGCTGTTGAAGATCGGGATGCGGTCTATGTGCTCCAGCCGGGTGACATCCCCGTTGTCCAGCCCTGCCGCGGTCCAGCGGCGCCGGTAGAACGGAACGTCCCAGGCCTCAGCCACGCGGTCGAGGAAGCGGCGTTCCTGCAGCTCATGCATGGCGTCCGCGGAAAGGCGGCCGACCGTTGTGTGGAAGTGCGGCGGCGGCGGGTAGTCCGCCATGAACTCGTCCCAGTCCAGCGACTTGCAATAGTAGGGGATGCTAATCGTCATCGATCTTCCAGTTGATGGCGGCGGGCGACCAACGCCCTCCTCAAAAGACTTGTCCGCAGCGCAGGACGTCCAGAACCGGCGCTGAACGAAGGCTCAACATCAGCCGCGTGCCGAGGCCCGGCCGATCCACACCTGCACCGGAACGACCACGCACAGCAGCGCCGTCACGAGCAGCATCGACAGCGCCGCGGCACCCGGAAGGTCGGGCACGTCCCACAGGGTCCACATCACCGTCGAGATGACCATGTTGCGATTGGTCATGAGAAGCAGCGGGATGGTGAGATCTCGGGCACTGTGCGCGAGCACCCATACCCATCCGTTCAGCACCTGCGGCCAGACGAGTGGGATGACGACGCGCAGCAGCGTGGTCCACCAGCCTGCCCCGCTCACCATCGCCGCGTCCGACAGTTCCCTGTGCAGTTGGACGAACGCGCTCGACATCGTCCGCGTCGCGAATGCCAGGTAGATGGTGATGTGCCCGATGATGAGGATGGCCACCGATCCGTAGAGAGGTGTGCGCAGGTAGAGGAGAAGGATCGCCATCGCCATGACGATGGGCGGGATGGCCATCGGCGAGAACGACAGCATGTCGAGCGCGCGCGACATCCATCCGGTTCCGCGGGCGGAGAGCCAGGCGATGATGCAGGCCAGCGCCATCGTGGCCAGGCTGCTCGTGACCACCAGCACCACCGTGTTGACGATCGCGTCCTGCACCGCCGTCCTGCCGATTACCTGGGCGTAGGTGTCGAGGGAGAAACGGGACAGCGCGGCGATCGAGGGCGGCTCGTAGAAACTCAGGAAACTCGTCCAGGCGAGGATCAGCAGCGGCATGATCATCACGAACATCAGCACGAACGCGCCCGCCGCGGCCGGCCATCTCCACGCGCCGAGCCGCGCCGTCCGCGGCCGGAACGCCTTGCCGGTCACTACCTTGTATCGTTCGCCCGCGCCGACGACCCTGAAATAGAGCAGCATCAGCGCCAGCGCGATCGCGAGCAGGAGGATGCCGAAAGCGGCGGACAGGCCGTAATTGGGCACGCCGACATCCGGCGAAGAGAGCAGGTAGATGCGCGTGCTCAGCACCGGTATGCGGGCGGTCAGGCCGACGATCAGCGGCAGCTCGAATGTCTGCACCACGGCGATGAAGACGTAGATCGCCACCGACAGCAGGCCGGGGATCAGCAACGGGATGATGATGCGGCGCGTCACCGACATGCGCGTGCCGCCATGCACGTAGCCGGCGCTCTCAAGCTGGCTGTCCATGTTGCGGAACAGGCCGCCGATCATGACGAAGGCCGTCGGCGTGACGCTGACGCCGGTGATGAAGATCAACGCCCACATCGAATAGATGGTCAGCGGTCCGGGCTGGCCGGCGAAATGGGCCCAGATGCCGTTGAGCACGCCGCTGCCGGGGTTCAGCAACAATATCCAGCCGAATCCGAGAATGATCGGCGGCACCGCCATCCAGGTGAACATGGCCACGCGTATCGCCGTGCGTCCCGGCATGTCGGTACGTTCGACGAGCCAGGCCAGCCAGGTGGCGAAGAAAAGGCCGAGCACAATGCTGCCGAAGGCGTAGATCGCGGTGTTCAGCAGCAGAGCTGGCACTTCCGGGTCGCTGAGGATCCGCACGAAGTTCTGGCCGGTGAACGTCCAGCCGTCGAACGGAAAGCTGTCCTGCGGAAGAAATGCCGTGCGCAGCAGGATCAGCAGCGGACCGATGATCAGGGCGGCCAGCCCGACGAGCGCCAGCACCTGCGGCAATCGCGACGGACCTGCCGGCCTTGAGCCGATTCCCTCCTGCTGGCGCAACATGGTCATGCCGGATCCCGCGCGACGACGACGCAGCGCTCCCTCGGAACGCCCAGGCTGACCTTGTCCCCTAGGGATGTCGCGTCGTAGGGGCCGGTTACGATGCGCAGGCGGGTGCCGGAGACATCCACGTCGAGTTCGACGTGGTCACCGAGGAAGCTGCGCGAGACCACCGTCCCGTCGAAGCGGTTCCCGCCACCGGCCTCGCCGGCGACGAACGCCTGCGGACGGATGATGCACAGCGCCTTGTCGCCCACCGAGACGTCGGGATTCGAGATAGCCACGAACTCGCCGATGGCGGATGCCAGCCTCTGGAAGGGCTTGCCGTCACCCGTCTCCACGCCGATGACCTTCACCTCGACCGTATTGCTGCGGCCGATGAAGTTGGCGACGAAGGCATTGCGCGGCGAGAAGTAGACTTCTTCGGGCCGCCCGATCTGCATGATCCGGCCCTGGTCGACGATCGCGATCCGGTCGGCCATGCCCATAGCCTCCACCTGGTCGTGGGTGACGAAGACCGTCGTGATGCCGAGCTCCTTCACCATCGCCCGCAGTTCCTCGCGCATCGCGTCGCGCAGGCGCGCGTCGAGATTGCTGAGCGGCTCGTCGAGCAGCAGCAGCCGCGGCTCGTGCACGATGGCGCGCGCGATGGCGACGCGCTGCTGCTGTCCTCCGCTCAGATGCGGCGCGGGGCGATCGGCGAAGGCCGCGAGCTTCACCCGCTCCAGCGCCGCCATCACCCGCCGTTTCATCTCCTCCCCCGAGGCGCGGTTGCGGCCGTGCCGCAAGGGGAAGGCGGCGTTGTCGAAGACCGTCATATGCGGCCAGATCGCATAGGACTGGAAGACCATGCCGAGATGACGCTGGGCAGCGGGCACGAACTGGCCCGCGGCGGCGTCGAACACGGTCCTGCCCCCAATGGCGATGTCGCCGCCGGTCGGCGTCTCCAGACCGGCGATCGACTGCAGGATGGTGGTCTTCCCGCAGCCGCTCGGCCCCAGCAGCGCAAAGAACTCGCCCTGCGCCACCTCGATGTCGACGCCGCGCAGAGCGTGGACGGGTTGCGCCCCGCCCCGGGCCGGATAGACCTTCGTCAGCTTCCTGATCGACAGCATGGCGCTAGCGGAAACAGCTATCTTTGCCGGCCTGCGCGACTATGAGCGCGGCGGTCAATTGCCGGCACCGGTCAACAGCTTCGTCAGCTCTTCGCGGAGCTTCTCCTGTGCCTTGATCTCGCTCATCGAAGTCGGCATCGCGATCTTCGCGCCCGTCTTCGCCTGGGCTTCGGAAACGAGCTTCGCGATCTCCGAGTTCTCGTTGCTGAGGCGCGGGATGGCTTCGAACTGCTCGGCGACCTTGTATCCCTCGCTTGCAAGCCAGGCGGTGAAGAGCTTCGCGGCATTCGGATGCGGCGCGTTCTCCGGCACGTAGATGTAGCCCTGGTAGACCATGACGTAGTCGTCGAAGAGCCTGAAGCCGACCGGCTGCCCCTTCTTCTCGGCGGCAACCGCGGCGTGGTAGGTGATGATGCCGAGCGGCGCCTGGCCCACCGACAGGGCCTGCATCACGACCGGGCTGCCCCGCTGCAGGATCGGCTTGTTCTCGACCAGCTTCTTCGCATAGTCGAGCATGGCGTCCTGGCCGATCACATAGGCGATTGTCGGCAGCGGATTGAGGAAGAAGGCGTTGAGCGCCAATTTGCCGTTCCACTTCGGATCCGCCAGCTGCATCGTCGTCGTCGGCAGTTCCTCGGTCTTGATGAGGTTTGTGTTCCATCCGACGCCGTAGACCGCATCGAGCAGGTTGAACGTCGTGCCGCGCAGGTCCGGGATCACTTCGTCCACGGCCCGCGCCAGCTCAGGCAGTTCCTTGCCGAACACGTCGACCCATGGATAGACCTTCAGAAGCTCGCGGCTCCGCAACGCCTCCACGTCCTCCGCGCTTCCAAGTCCGACCAGGTCGACCGAGCCGACGCCGCCGCTCGCCTCGGCGATGATGCGGGCGTTCGTCTGCGGTGCGCCCTGCGGTGTCCATTCGAGCTTTATCGAAAGCCCGAAGCGTTCGTTGAAGGCCTTCTCCAGCGCCGCATGGGTTTCCGGAGCGCTTGGGTTGGTGATCCGGACGATGACGCTGCCCTCCTCCCGCGCCTTTTCGAGCACGGTCTGGAAATCGTCGGCGGCCCACGCGCCGAACGGCGCCAGGGCGAAGATGCATGCAGCCAGAATTCTTTTCATGATTGTTCCTCCCGATACGCGTCAGCATCGGCACTCTCGCCACACCCGCATCGTCCGAACGGACAAGCCGGGCGCCGATAGCGCGCTCTACGTCGACTGCCCGCCGCGCCAGGCATACCTGCCGCGCTGGAAGAGCCGGTCGAGATCGTCTGCCGTGGCCTCGGCCAGCCCGGACGTCATCGCCGCGCGGACGGCGAGCGCGCGCTGGACCGCCGGTCTCCCCTCGCAGCGGTCGATCCATCGGTTGAGGTGCGGATGCGCCGGGTCCCTTCGATGCAGGAACGGCATGGCCTCGCCCAGCCTGTCGGACTGCACCGCCACCCACGGGAAGATCGCCATGTCGGCGATGGAATAGTCCTCTCCTCCGAACCACGGCGCCTGCCCGAGCCTCGTTTCCATGACGCCGTAGAGCCGCTTTAGCTCGCTCGTGTAGCGGCTCAGCGCATAGTCCTGCCCAGGTCCGGCGAAGCGCTCGAAATGGTTCACCTGCCCGTTGGCGGGTCCGAGGTTAGCCGCCTGCCAGACCAGCCATTGCAACACGTCGTGGCGCGCGCGCACCCCCGTCGGGAGGAACTGCCCCGTCTTCTCCGCCAGATAGGTCAGGATGGCGACGGATTCGAACACCACGTAGCGCCCGCCCGGAGCATCCGTATCCACGATCACCGGCACCTTGGCATTCGGGTTGAGCGCCACGAAGTCCGGCGCGAACTGCTCGCCCGACCAGACGTTGACCGGCTTCAGCGCATAGGCAAGCCCGGTCTCCTCCAGCATGAGGACGACTTTCAGCACATTCGGCGTAGTGGAGGCGTAGAGCTCGATCACGGCTTCGGCGCGTCCGGGCGTGGCGTGTAGCCGTCGGCGACGATGATCGGCAGATGGGTGAAGTTCCTGCCGTCGGGCAGCCGCATCCAGGCGCCCGCGGCCAGCGCGCCGCCGTCGACCAGGATCGTATGGCCCGTCACCCAGCCCGACAGCCGGTCCGACGCGAGATAGAGGGCAGCGCCCGCCGAATCCGCCCCCTCGCCAAAGCGGCCGATCGGGAACCAGCGCTTCATGTAGTCGCGGTTCTCCGGCGGCACCCGCGGCGTGGCCACGATCTGGGCCGAGTTGGTCGTCTCCGGCGCCACCGCGTTGACGCGGATGTTGTCGGCCCCGAGTTCGACGGCGAGGCTCTGGGTGAAACCGGTGATCGCCGTCTTGAACGCCGCATAGACCACCGTCAGCGGGATGCCGCGAAACGCCTCGACCGTCGACAGGTTGATGATCGAGCCGCCCTGTCCGCTCCTGCGCATCAGCGGGATCGCCGCCTTGGTGACGCGGAACATGTGCAGCAGGTTCACCGCATAGAGCGCGTCCCACTCCTCCTCGGTCGAGTCCTCGAACGGCTTCTTGTAGCCGAGATAGTCGCCGACATTGTTGACCAGCACGTCGAGTCGTCCGAAGCGGCTTTCGACCTGGCCGACGAGCCTGACCACATCGTCGGCCCTGCGCACGTCGGCGACCTCGACCAGATGCGCGTCGCCGAGTGCGGCGCTTGCTTCGTCCGCGCGCTTCGGATCGATCTCGGCGACCGTCACCGTCATGCCGGCCTGCGCGAACAGCTCCGCCGTCGCGCGGCCGATGCCGGCACCGCCGCCGGTGACGAGCGCCACCTTGCCGGAAAGTCCGAGGATCGAGGCGTCGTCGTCCATATCTAGGCTCCTTGCGGTCTGGCGAGCGGGAAACGGTGCGCGGCGTCGAGCCGCAAGGCGCGACGCGAAATCAGCCAGCGGTCCTCGACCCGCGCGAAGCGGTCGGCATAGCGCACCGTCATCTCGTAGCAGTGCGGCCCGCCGTCGGTAGCGTCGTAGAAATGCCGCGCGATGCAGTATGTCTCGCCCTCGGCCGCATCGCCGGCGAAATCCACCACCTGCCCCAGCACGCCGTGCCAGGTGCCGCGGTAGAGCTCCTTCATCATCGCCGGCACGCCGGCCAGCGCGACGCGCCCGACGAAATTTCCGCGCGGCGCCTCCAGCACCCCGTCCTGCGTGAAAAGCTCGGCGAAGGCCGCGCAATCCCAGCGGTCGACGGCCGCCGCATAGCGCTCGGCCAGCCGCCGCGTCTCGAGACCGGCCAGGAGCCGTTCCGCCTCGGTCATCGGCTCACCGCCGCGACGACCTCGGCCACGGCGCGATCGATGTCGCCCTGCCGGTAGCCGAGCAGCGCCGTCTCGGCCGGATCGGTCTCGTAGGACAGGACCTTGCCGCGCCCCGGGACGATGAAGGCATCGGGCAAAAGCGGATGCTCCCTGTCGAGCTCGACCAGCCTGCGGCCGCTGCCGACCGTGTCGAAGATCTTCTGGAAAAAGTCGCGGAAGGTCAGGTTCGCGTCGCCGATCAGGTAGGCCTTGCCGCTCTCGCCGCGCTGCAGCGCGCCCCAGATCGCCTCCGCCAGCGAGCGCACCGACATGTAGTTGGTGCCGCCGGCCGGTGCGTAGTCCGGAATGTCCGGCCGCTCGCCCTTTGCCCACTGGGTCAGCGTCTCGTAGCGCTTCGCCGGAATGCCGGGGATCGCGCCGACGATCGAGGGCGGGTTCAGCGTGACGGCGACGAAGTCCTGCGTCGCATGGGCGCGTGCGCCTTCGTCGGCCAGCGCGCGGGCGCGCACATAAGCGTTCTCGGCGATCAGATGCGGCATCACCTGATGGTAGTAGGAGCCGAGCTGCACGAAGCGCTTGACGCCTGCGCGCTTGGCGAGCGCTGCGAAGTTCGGTACGCCCTCGATCTGCATCGCCCGCCAGAACGCATCCTCGTCGACCCCCTTCGGGATATGGCGGATGTCCTGCCCGGCGGCGAAGACGACCGCGTCGAACGGTTCGAGGTCGGCCTCGGTGAACGTGCCTTGCGAATAGTCGCCGAAGATCACCGGCATGTCTGCCATGGGCGTACCGGCAGGGGCGGACTTGCGAGCCGCGAGTGTCACCTCGTTGCCCTGCTCGCGCAGGAACGTCGCAGCATGGCCGCCGATCATGCCGGTGCCGCCGACGATCAGGATCTTCATGAAGCCTCCTCCAGCATTGCCGCGGCAGGGTCAACGCGGCGGCCGCCGGCTGCATCGTCCGGACAGATTAGGTCACGCATGAGCCCTGCCCGACCCGGCAGACAGGCGCCGTCAGGCGGGCTTCGGCGCGTTGCGCCTCACGATGTCGAGGAAATGCGGCTGCTCGCCGCCGCCATGTACTTCGAGTGCTGCACCCGAAACGAAGCCGGCAAGCGGGCTCGCGAGGAACAGTACGGCGTCCGCCACGTCGCCGCCACGGCCCATGCGGCCCATCGGCGTCGCGCCGGCGATCTCCTGCTGCGCTGCCTCCGAGCCATAGGTCAGCTCGGCGTTTTCCGTTTCGATCAGGCCGACGACGATGGCGTTGACGCGCACCTTCGGCCCCCATTCCTGCGCGAGGCTCTTCGTCAGGCTGACCAACCCGGCCTTCGCCGCGCCGTAGATCGCCGTACCTGGCGATGGGCGCACCGCCGAGACGCTGGCGATGTTGACGATCGACCCGCCGGCGGCGGCCAACGCGGCATAGGCCGCCTGCGACAGGTGCAGCGGGGCAAGCAGGTTGAGCGCGACGATCGATTCCGAAAAGCGGGGCGAGGCGGTGGCGGCCTCGACGCCGGGCGAGCCGCCGGCATTGTTGACGAGCAGGTCCAGGCCGCCATGGCGCTCCACCACGCCGTCGACCAGCGCCTTGCACTGCTCGGCCTTGCGCACGTCGCAGGCCGCGAACTCCGCGCTGCGCCCGGCGGCGGAGGGTAGCCGTTCCGGCTCGCTGCGCGCGCAGACCACGACGGTCGCGCCGGCCTCCAGCAAGCGCTCGGCGATCGTCTTGCCGATGCCCTTTGTGCCGCCGGTCACCAGCGCCACCTTGCCGTCCAGCAGGATCACGATCCCGTTCGCCTCAGCCGCCATGACTTCCTCCATCCCACCCCTCCTAGCCGCGCCCCGTCCAACTGCATTCGTCTTTTCGGACGATGCCGCCGGTAGGCCGGCGGCTAGGGTCCCATAATCCTGGCGCACGACGCCGACCGCAGCCGCACGGCCCATGATGACCGACACAAGCGTTTCCGCCATCCACAGCCAGGGATGGGAATTCTCCACCATCCCGGCCCTTGCCGCCCGCGCGGCCGCGATCTACGGGTACGAGATCGCGGTGGAGGACGGTGCAGCCCGCCTGACTTTCATCGAACTCGACCGCATTCGCCGGCAGGCGGCACGGGCGATGATGGCCTGCGGGGTGAAGAAGGGCGACCGCGTCATGATCTGGGCGCCCAACGGCTGGCGCTGGTTTGTGGCGGCACTCGGCCTTGTCTCTGCGGGCGGCGTGCTCATCCCGACCTCGACCCGGTTCAAGGGCACCGAGGTGGAGGAACTGATACGCCGCAGCGGCGCGACAATGCTCGTCTCCTGCGGCGAGTTCCTCGGCCAGTATTATCCCGACCAGCTCTCCGATGCCGCCCGCGCGCTCCTGCACACGATTGTTGTCTTTGACCAGCCGCGGCGCGGCGAGCTGTCCTGGGACGATTTCCTTGCGCGCGGCGCAGAGGTGAGCGAGGCGGAGCTTGCGCGGCGCGAGGGGGAGATCGGCCCGGACGACCTTTGCGACATGCTCTTCACCTCGGGCACGACCGGCTATCCGAAAGGGGTGATGTATGGACACCGCCAGTGCCTGATGGCCATCGACGCCTGGGCGACGCGCGTCGGCATCCGGCGCGGCGACCGCATCCTGGTCATCCCGCCCTTCTTCCACGCCTTCGGCTATCGCTCCGGCGCGATCGTCTCGATGATGCGCGGCTGCGTGCTGCTGCCGCATCAGGCGTTCGATGCTGAGGAGATCGTGATGCGTGTCGAGCGCGAGAAGGTGTCGGTGATCCCTGGCCCGCCGGCGATCTTCCATTCGATGCTGCAGCATCCGCGCATGGCCGAATTCGACCGTTCGAGCCTGCGCCTCGGTATCACCGGCGGCGCCGTCGTGCCCGCGACGCTGATCAGGCGCATGCGCGAGGATCTCGGTTTCGCCGGGGTCGTCAACGGCTACGGGCTCACCGAATGCGGCGGCTACGGCACGATGTGCTCGGCCGACGACAGCGACGAGCAGATCGCCAACACGGCCGGCAAGCCCTTCCCGGGTACCGAGGTGCGCATCATGGACGAGAACGGTTCGCTGCTGCCCGACGGTGAGCGCGGCGAGGTGGTGCTACGCGGCTATTTCGTGATGCAGGGCTATTTCAACGATCCCGAGGCCACCGCCAGGACCATCGACGGGGATGGCTGGCTGCACTCAGGCGATGTCGGCTACTTTGACGGCAACGGCGACCTTAGGATCGAGGACCGCCTGAAGGACATGTACATCACCGGCGGCTTCAACTGCTATCCGGCCGAGATCGAGCGGCTGATGAGCGCCCATCCGGCAATCGGCCAGATCGCGGTGATCGGCGTTCCCGACGAGCGCATGGGCGAGGTCGGCAAGGCCTATGTGGTGCTGCGTCCGGGCAAAGCCGCCGACGAGGCAGAGCTGATCGCCTGGGCAAGGCAGACTATCGCCAACTTCAAGGTGCCGCGCTTCGTGGAGTTTCGAGATGCCCTGCCCACCAGCCCGCAGGGCAAGGTGCTGAAGACCAAGCTGCGCGAGGAGCGGCGCTAGATCGTGGATTAGTCTGTACGGGAAGATTGAACGCGCCGTCATCCCGGCGACCGAAGGTCAGCCGGGATCTATTGGCCGACGGAATCATGGACAGGAGCGATATCGATCGGAGAGAGGAATAGATCCCGGCTGACCTCCGGTCGCCGGGATGACGGTCGCAGGTTGGAGGCGAGGAATGCGTAGACGACAGGTCGCAAACCTCAAGGCCGATAGATAGTTTCCAAACCCATCCGCAGCAAGATCAACGACTTCCACGAATTTCAGACCGTTTCTATCCGCACCTCGGCAATCTGTCTGAAAATACCTGCCGGTGAAGCAGGACGAGGACATGGACGCCGGAGTGATGATCAACCACAAGAGCATGAGGCGCACCGCTGCGAGGCTCATGTCCTTGGCCGTACTGGCCGAACGCGCCAGCTACCGGTGCTTCGTCATCCGTTGCCTCGTGCTCTGGATCCTGCGGCCGGCCGAATCCTATGTCGAAGCCTATATTGAAGAATTGGTCGCGTCGTTGACCGGAGCGCCCGCGCTTTTCGTCGACAACCAGGCGATCGGAAACGACCCCGACGATGCGATCCGCCTTGCGGAACGCTTCCGGGCGCTTGCGGCCGTGATCGACCAACTGTCGCGGCTGGCGCTCATCGAGCTGCCCGCCTGCAACATCCTGGCCGCTGACGCGCAGCGCCTCAGTGGGTTATTCGACTTCTTCTGGGCTTGCCCGAACCACATCGAAGCCGTGGCGGGACAGCCGAACGACACCTCATAAACTCTGCCACGAGGCAGATCAGCGCATATCTACATCATCGTCCACAGAAGCCAGCCGGCGGAAAAACCGGCCGTGGCGCCGCGAAGCCGTACCCTCAACGCAGCCGTTGATCGAAACCCGCTTTCCGTCACCCCGCGCTGCCGTAGACCGGCTTGGGCCGTGGCCGCTCGGCCAGCAGGTCGGCGATCGTTTCTCCCAGCGCCTGCGCCTCCCAGCGGCGGCCGAGATCAAATTCGGGTCCGTCGGTCCAGCCCAGCGCCAGGCGTATCTTGCCGCCAATCAGCTCGAAGATCTGGCCGGTCACGTCCTTCGACCGCTCGCTGACGAGATAGGCGACGAGCGGCGCGGTGTTCTCCGGCGCGAAGATATCGAACTCGCCCTCCTTCGCCTTCATCGCTTCGGAAAAGGCGGTCTCGGTCATGCGGGTGCGCGCATTCGGGGCCAGGCCGTTGACCATGATGCCGTAGCGGGCAAGCTCGGCCGCCTGCACCAGTGTCAGCGTTGCGATGCCGGCCTTCGCCGCCGAATAGGCGCTCTGGCCGATCGAGCCCTGCAGGCCGGCGCCGGACGAGGTGTTGACGATGCGCGCGTCGACCGGCCGGCCGGCCTTCGCCTCCGCCCGCCAATGGTCCACCGCGTGGCGCGAGACGCAGAAATGACCGCGCAGATGGACGCGGATCACCGCGTCCCATTCTTCCGGCGTGCAGGAGACGAACATGCGGTCGCGCACGAAACCGGCATTGTTGACCACGGCATCCAGCCGGCCGAAGGCGTCGATGGCCGCCTTCACGATCCGCGCCCCGCCGTCCCAGTCGGCGACGTCGTCGAAGTTCGCGACCGCCTCGCCGCCGGATCTGCGGATCTCGGCGACCACCTCGTCGGCTGGCCGCTCGGCCGTCGCGTCGCCATGGGTGCCGACGCCCAGATCGTTGACGACCACCTTCGCGCCCTCGGCGGCAAGGCCGAGCGCATAGGCGCGGCCGAGCCCCCTGCCCGCACCGGTGACGATGGCGACGCGGCCCTCGCAGATGGTCATGATCGACTGTCCTTCAGGTTGAGACGCACGGCTCGGGCCGAGGCGGTCACGCGCCGGCGATCGGCCTCGGGCGCGGTCAACGGCTCGCATTCGGCGAAGGCGGCAACCGACTCGCGTGCGAGGCGCTGGTATTCGCCATTGCCGTCGTTCTTCCATCTGATGGCTTCGGGTGGCATCTGCCGCACGATACTGGCCGGGTTGCCGGCGATCAGGCTGCGTTGCGGTGCGCGCATGTCCGATTTCACCAGGCTCAGCGCGCCGATCAGGCTCTCGTCACCGATCACCGCCTCGTCCAGCACGACCGCATTCATTCCGACCAGCGCGTTCACGCCGATGGTCGCGCCATGCACGATCGAGCCGTGGCCGACCGTCGCGCCACGCTGGATGACGCAGTCCGAGCCCGAGCCGGTATGGAGCGTGCAGTTGTCCTGAACGGAGGAATCGCCCTCGACCACGATGCGCCCGAAATCGCCGCGCAACGATGCGCCTGCGCCGATGTAGCAACCGGGGCCGACGATGACGTCGCCGATCAGCGACGCAGTCGGATGGATGAAGCTCGACGGATCGACGACCGGGCGGATGCCCTCGAATGCGTAGCAGGGCATGACTACAGCCTTTCGATGATGGTGACGTTGGCCTGTCCGCCGCCCTCGCACATGGTCTGCAGCGCGTAACGGCCGCCGCGTCGCTCGAGCTCGTTGAGCATCGTCGTCATGATGCGCGCGCCGGTGGCTCCGAGCGGATGACCAAGCGCGATGGCGCCGCCGTTGACGTTGACCTTTTCGTGAGGAACGCCGAGATCCTTCATCCAGGCCATCGGTATCGAGGCAAAGGCCTCGTTGCATTCGAACAGGTCGATATCCTCCAGCGTCATGCTGGCCTTCTTCAGCGCGTAACGGGTGGCACGTATCGGCGCGGTCAGCATCCACACCGGATCGTCTCCACGCACGCTCATGTGATGGATGCGCGCGCGCGGCTTCAGCCCGTGCTCCTTCACGGCCTTCTCGGAGGCGATCAGCAGCGCCGCGGACGCGTCGGAATTCTGGCTCGACACGCCCGCCGTCACCCGGCCGCCCTCGACCAGCGGTTTCAGCGAAGCCATCTTCTCCAGGTTCGTGTCTCGCCGGGGCGTCTCATCGGTCGAAAACTCGCGGATCGGGGCTATCTCGCCGGCAAACCGGCCCTCGTCGATCGCTGCGATTGCGCGGCGATGCGACTCCAGCGCGAAGGCTTCCATCTCCTCGCGCGTGACCTGCCATTTCTCGGCGATCATCTCGGCCGAGCGGAACTGGCCGACCTCCTGGTCCCCATAGCGCGCGAGCCAGCCCGGCGAGGTGCGGAACGGATCGGGGAAGCCGTATTGCTGGCCCGCGAGCATCGCGCCCGAAATCGGGATGAGGTTGAGGTTCTGGACGCCGCCCGCGACGACCAGATCCTGCTGGCCACTCATCACCCCCATCGCGGCGAAATGGATCGCCTGCTGAGCGGAGCCGCACTGCCGGTCGACCGTGACGCCCGGCACATGTTCCGGCAAGCCGGCGACCAGCCAGCAGGTGCGTGCGATGTCTCCCGCCTGCGGCCCCAGAGTCTCGACGCAGCCGAAGACGACGTCGTCGACCGCGGCCGGATCGACGCCGGTGCGCTCCATCAGCGCTTTGATCGAATGCGCGCCGAGGTCGGCCGAATGAATCGTGGCCAGCGAGCCCTTCTTGCGGCCGACCGGGGTGCGTACGGCGTCGACGATATAGGCCTCAGGCATGTGCGGGCTCCCGTGCGAAAGTGTGTTCGGCGCCGAGCGGCAGGTTGAAGGTGCGATGCGCTACTCGGTCGAGATGGAAGCGGCGGTCGCCCCACCAACTCGACAGCGCCAGCGCGCGCTTCAGGAAGAAGTGCACGTCCACCTCCCAGGAATAGCCCATCGCACCGTGAACCTGCACGGCGGTGCGGCAGGCGAGATCGGCGGCCTCACTGGCGGCAAGCTTGGCATGCGAAATGCGCGCACGAGAAAACGCGTCCGCATTGGCGCACTCGGCTGCCGCGGCGTAGACGGCCGGCCGGGCGAATTCGATCTTCACCTGCGCGGTGGCGAGCAGGTGCTTCACCGCCTGATAGGAGCCGATCGGCTTGCCGAACTGGCTCCGCTCCTTGGCGTAAGCGACGGCGAGATCGACGGCGCGCTGGGCGATGCCGAGCAGCTGCGCGGCGGCGAAGAGAGCGCCGCGATCCAGCGCAGCGTCGAGCGCACCCCGGGTCTCTTCCACCGTTGCGATCGCCGTCAACGGGTCGGGCCGCCCGGCGAGGGTGAAGAGCCGTCGAAACGGATCGACCGATGGCTGCCGCACGAACGCTGTCCCGTCGGGCTCACACAGATGCACCGCATCGCCATCCACGACGAGAAGCGCGCCGCCGGTGTCGGCATCGGCGATGAAAGGATTGGCCGGGTGGGAGAGCGCGACCGTGATCTCGCCGGCCAGTGCCCGTTCGAGAACGGCCGCCGCACGCGGCTCCTTCGCCAGGTCGGCGAGCAGCGGCACGGTCACACCCACATTTTCTACCAAGGGCTCAGGCAGGCCGGCGTGGCCGCAGGCTTCCGCAATCAGCACGACATCCGCCGCGCCCAGGCCCAGTCCACCTTTGTCTTCCAGCACCAGGGCACCCTGGAGGCCCAGTTCAACGAGCGCGGACCAGCGGATGTCATCTCGCGCGTCGCCCGATTGCATCAGCCGGCGCAGGTCGGCAGGTTGGCAGAGGTCGGCAAGCAGGCCACGGACCGTCTCCGCCATCATCTGCTGCTCTTCTGCGAAGCGGAAGTCCATGCGCCTACCTCGGCAGTCCGAGCATCCGCTCGGCGATGATATTCTTCTGGATCTCGTTGGAGCCGGCGTAGATCGGCCCCGCCAGCGAGAAGAAATAGCCGTCGAGCCAGCGGCCGACATCGCCGGCCACCGGCGCTTCGCGCAGCAGCTCGGCCCGCGCGCCCAGGATCGACAGCGCGGTTCGGTGCATGGCGATGTCCATCTCCGACCAGAATATCTTGTTGGTCGAGGCCTCCGCGCCGATATGGCCGCCGGCCATCAGGCGCGAGGCGGTCGCATAGATCGACAGGGCATAGGCGTCGGCGTCCATCACCGCCTGCAGCACCGCCGCGCGCATGCCGTCGGCGCATTCGCTTTCGTGAGCGCTATAGAGAGCGACGAGGCGTTTCGCTGCTTCCTGAAACCGGGCGGGCGAGCGCAGCATCAGCCCGCGCTCGAAGCCGGCGGTCGCCATGCAGATTGACCAGCCCTGCCCTTCCTCGCCCAACCGGTTGAAGGCGGGCACGCGCACATTATCGAGGAAGATTTCGGCGAAGCCGGTCTCGCCGTCGATCTGCGGGATCGGCTGGACGCGGACTCCGGACGCGTCCAGCGGGAAGAAGACCAGCGACAGACCCTTGTGGCGCTCCGAGGCGGGATCGGTGCGGAACAGTCCGAAGGCCCAGTCGGCGAACACCGCGCGCGACGACCAGATCTTGTGGCCGGAGAGCAGGTAGGCGTCGCCGTCGCGGCGGCCGGTGGAGCGAACGGCAGCGAGGTCGCTGCCGGCCTGCGGCTCCGACCAGGCCTGCGCCCAGATCTCGTCGCCAGACGCCATGGCAGGCAGGAATCGCGCCTTCTGGGTTTCGGTGCCGAATTCCATCAGCGTCGGACCGAGCAGGAAGATGCCGTTCTGGTTGACGCGCAGCGGCGCGCCGGCGCGCCAGTATTCCTCCTCGAAGACCAGCCAGCGGATCAGGTCCAGCCCGCGCCCACCATAGGCTTCCGGCCAGGTCACCATGCCCCACCGCCCCTCGGCGAGCTTGCGCTCCCAGGCGCGGTGGGCCTCGAAGCCTTCGCGCGAGGCGTCGAACGATGGCAGCGGCGCCGACGGCACGTTCGCTTCCATCCAGGCACGCACCTCGGCGCGGAAGGCGTTCTCCGCGGGGCTGTAGGTCAGATCCACGGTCGCTCAGCCCTCGCCGGCCTGCTTCTTGTTCGCAGAGACCATGCTTTTCGCATCCTGCCCGCCCAGCGAGCTGCCGTGGACGAGGTCGCTCTGGGCATGGGCGAAATGGTGCATGTGGAAAACGGCGTCCATCGCCGCGCGCTTGCCGCGCAGTTCCTCGACATGGTTGACCGCCTGCTTGGTGAGCCACAGACCGAGGCGTGGCTGGGCGGCCAGCTTCTCGGCCATCGCCTGCACGTCGGCCTTCAGCGCCTCGCGCGTGGACAGGCGGTTGACCATGCCGAAATGATGCGCGCGCTCGGCCGACATGCGCTCACCCAGCATCAGGAACTCCTTGGCGACACGCGGCGGCAGCTCGAAGGCATGGGCGAAATACTCGACGCCGGGAATGCCCATGCGCACCACCGGGTCCTGGAAGAAGGCGTCGTCGGTGGCGACGATGAAGTCGCAGACCCAGGCAAGCATCAACCCACCTGCAATGCAGGCGCCCTGCACGGCGGCGATGGTCGGCTTCGGCGCCTCGCGCCAGCGGCGGCACATGCCGAGATAGACCTCCTGCTCGCGCGTATAGAGCATCTCGGCGCCGGGCTTGTTGACGTGATCGGCCCAGAGCAGCCTGCGCTCGAAGCTCTTCGCCACGTCGCGGCCCGGCGTGCCGATGTCATGACCGGCCGAGAAATGCTTGCCTTCCCCGGCCAACACGATGACTTTGACGGCGTCGTCGTTGACGGCGCGCTGGAAGGCATCGTCCAGCGCATAGGTCATCTGCGAGTTCTGCGCGTTGTTGAATTTCGGCCGGTCCATCACGATCCAGGCGATCTGGCCCGAAACTTCGCAGCGGACCGGGTTCTCGGTCTCGTAGGTAATGTCCGCCGTGCGCGGGGGGACCAGATCGTCCATCGCTTGTCCTGCCTCGTTGTCCGGTGACGCTAGAAGCGCCGTTGTGCGGCGCAATCGTCCGAAAGGACTAACGAGAAAGGCGGCCCGCGGCCGGCGCGGAATCCTCGGGCCGGCCGACCCTATCCCGCCGCGATCTGGTCGATCTCGGCGAGCTCGGTCTCAGTGAGCTTCCAGCCCACGGCCGCGACATTGGCCTTGACCTGCTCCGGCTTCGTGGCTCCGGCGATGATGCTGCCGACGATCGGCTTGACTGCCAGCCAGCTCATGGCGAGTTCGAGAATGGTATGGCCCCGCGCCTCGGCGAAGGCGATCAGCTTCTCCACCGTCTCCAGCCTCTGCTCCGTCATGCCCTTCTGGAAAAACGACATCGCCATGCGGCTGTCGGCGGGCGCTGCCTCGCCTTTGCGGTATTTGCCGGTCAGCAGGCCCGAGGCGAGCGGGAAGTAGGGCAGCAGCGACATCTTCGCCGCCTCGATCGCCGGCAGCAGGATCTTCTCGTTCTCGCGCGCGAGCAGGCTGAGCTCCGCCTGGGTGGAGACCATACGGTTCAGGTTGTGATGGCGCGAGGTCCAGACGGAGTCCATCAGCTGCCATCCGGGCAGGTTGGAGCAGCCGATGTAGCGAACCTTGCCCTGCTTCACGAGATCGTCCAGCGCGCGCAGCGTCTCCTCGATCGGTGTGCGCGGGTCCGGGAAGTGATACTGGTAGAGGTCGATCCAGTCGGTCTTCAACCGGCGCAGGCTGTCCTCGACAGCCTTCATGACATAGCGGCGCGAGGCGCTGAAGCGGCTGTCCTTCTCGCGGTTCATCGGAGAGGCGAATTTGGTCGCGAGCACGATGTCCTTGCGCGCGGAGCCGAGCGCCTCGGCGAGCGTGATCTCGGAGCCGCCGTCCTTGCCGTAGGAATCGGAGGTGTCGAAAAGCGTGATGCCCGCGTCAAGCGCGGCATGGACGACCTTGCGCGCGCCTTCGGTGTCGAGCGAGGCCTTCATGCCGCCGAAATTGTTGCAGCCGAGGCCGACCAGCGAGACTTCCAGGCCTGAGCCTCCCAGCGTTCGCAATTCCATTCGTCGTCTCCTTCTCTTGGCAGTCAGCCGGCGCGGATCAGGTCGGCCGCCTTCTCGCCGATCATCAGCGCGGCGGCATAGGTGTTGCCGTTGACCATGACCGGCATGATGGATGCGTCGGCGACACGCAAGCCCTGAACGCCGCGCACGCGCAGCTTCGGGTCCACGACCGAGGCTTTGTCATGGCCCATGCGGCACGTGCCGCCGGCGTGGTAGTGCGTGACCGTGGTGGCGCGGATATCGGCCTCGATGTCGGCGCGGCTGCGGATCGGCCCAACCGGCTGGATCTCGCGGCCGAGCACGGCTGCCATGGAGGGCCGACGGATCATGTCGCGCACCCGCTCCACCCCGCGCGCCAGGATCGCCATGTCCCGCGGATCGTCGAAATAGTTCGGGTGGATCGCCGCGTGGGCCATCGGGTCCGCCGATCGTAGGCGCACCCGGCCGCGGCTGAAGGGCGAGCCGTGATTGAGCAGAAGGGTGAAGCCGTGCTCCTGCGGCAACGTGCCGATCAGGCCCGGCCGGCGGCGAATGACGAGCGCCGGCGCGATCGAGACCTGTATCTCCGTCTCGGGCCGCCCTTCCTCTGCGAACAGGAAGCCCGAAGTGGGAAAGAGCCCTCGCGATAGTACGCCCGCGCGATGCGCCGCATATTGCCAGCCCGCAGCCAACAGGCCGCGCGGCGACAGGTGTAAATAGGCCGTCACCGGTTTCGCCGTCGCGTGCAGGATGCGGTACATGGGATGGTTCTGCAGCCCTTCGCCCACTTCCGGCCGGTCCGCCACAACGGCGATGCCGTGGCCGCGCAGATGATCCGCCGGTCCGATGCCGGAGAGCATCAGGAGCTGCGGCGAGTTCACTGCGCCGCCGGACAGGATCACCTCGCGCTTGGCGCGCAGTTGCTCGCCACGGCCTGTTTCGATGCCGATGGCGTGCCCGTGCTCGATCAGCACCCGCAGCACAGTCGCACCGGTGACCAGCACCAGATTCGGGCGACGCATCGCCGGGCGGAGAAAGGCGCTCGCCGCGCTCGACCGGCGGCCTCGGCCGATCGTCATGTCCACGTGGCCGAAGACCTCCGTCCGGTCGCTGTTGAGGTCGTCGGTGAGCGGATAGCCGGCCTCGCCCGCCGCTTCGAGAAAGAGATCGCATACCGGCGCCGTCGAGCGGCCGGCCGAGACCTGCAGCGGGCCGCTGTCGCCGTGGATAGCGCTCGCACCGCGCTCGTTCGTCTCGGAGCGTTTGAAGAGCGGCAGCACGTCGGAATGACGCCAGCCGTCGACGCCCCAGCCGTCATAGTCGCGGGCCGGCCCGCGCACATACATCATTCCGTTGATGGAGCTCGACCCGCCGAGCACACGCCCCTGCGCCCAATAGATCGAGCGTCCGTTCAGCCCCGGCACCGACTCGCTCTGATACGACCAGTTGAACGCCGGATTGGTGCCGGTCACGACATTGGCGCCGGGAATGCCGATCAGCGGGTGGCTATCCATGCCACCCGCCTCGACGAGCGCCACCGTGATGTCCGGATCTTCCGTCAGCCGGGACGCGACCACGCAGCCAGACGCTCCGGCTCCGACGACGATGTAGTCGAACGCCCGCGCCATCGCTCAGCTCCGCGCTGTGGTCTTGCCTGGTCTGCCGGCGCCCATCGGGTCAGACGTGCTCGGCAGCGGCCAACCGCCGGTCGAGCTCCGCGGCAGGGCACTCGAACTTGACCTTGCCGCGCTCGACGATCATCGCGCGGTCGGCGTAAGGCGCCGTCATCTGCAGGTGCTGCTCGACGATGACGACGGCCGTGCCGGTCTCGGCCCATCTTCGTAGGAAAGCGAGGATCTGGGGCAGGAGAGCCTGCGCCAGCCCCATCGACGGCTCGTCGCACAGCAGCACCTTTGGCTGCGCCACGAAAGCCTGGCCCAGCGCCAGCATCTGCTGCTGTCCGCCAGACAGGTCGCGCGCGTACTTTCGCTGCTTTTCCTTCAGGATCGGGAAGACCGAATAGATCTCCTCGACCGCCGCGGCGAAGCCGGCGCGATCACCAGGGCGTGCGGCCGCCCCCATACGCAGATTGTCGAAGACGGAGAGTTCGGGGAAAACCCTATGGCCGTCGAGCACGATGCGCAGGCCTGCCTTCGCGATGTTCTCAGGTGCCATGCCCTGCAGCGGCCTGCCTGTGAGCAGCACCTCGCCCTTGGTCGGCCGGTTGAAGCCGGCGATAGCGCGCATCAGCGTCGACTTCCCTGCACCGTTTTCCCCTCCGATCAGCAGGATTTCACCCGCGCGCACCGAAAGCGAGACATCCTCCAGCACAGGCACGATGCCGTATCCGGCGTGCAGGTTCACGACCTCCAGCATGTTCCCGGCCTCAGCCACGGCGGCCTCCCACGAACATGTGCTGCGTCGCGGGGTCCTTCGCGACATCCTCCGGCCGACCGGACGCGACCACGCGCCCCTGCTCCATCACGGTCACCGTGTCGGCGATATTGAACACGAGGTCGAGGTCGTGCTCGACGATGATGATCGTCTTACCCATGTGCCGCGAGAGGAACTTCACCAGCCTGGCAAAATTGCCGCGCTCGCTCTGTGAGAGACCGGCCGCGGGCTCATCGAAATAGACGATCTCGGCTTCCTTCAGCACGGTCCGCATCACTTCGACCAGCCGGCGCTGGCCGTGCGACAGCAACTCGGCGCTGTCCTCGGAGAACTCGGCCTCAAGCGCGGCCGCAAGCCTTGCAACGTCGCTGCTGCCCTCGCCGGTGCGCGCGTCGATGCCGACCCTGAGGTTGTCCCACAGGGAGAACTGCGGAAAGATGCGCGGCGTCTGGAAGGTGCGGCCCACGCCCATGTCCGCAATCCGGTCGGCGGCGAGCCTCGTCGCGTCGCGCCCGTTGATGAAGAAGGCGCCCGAGTTCAGCCGCGACAGGCCCGACAGAACGTTGAGAAGGCTGGTCTTGCCGGAGCCGTTGGCGCCGATCAGGCCGTGGATCTCGCCCTTGCGCACCTTGATAGACGCGTTGTCGACAGCCACCACCTCGCCGAACTTCTTGGTCGCGTTGCGCACCTCGATCGCCCGGGTATCGGACGGCTGGACCTCGCGGCCGCCGGTGAGTTCCTCGAGGAAGGCGTCGACGCGGAAAGCCTGCTCGCCCCGGCCGGCGATGCCGCGCCTCACGCGCCAGCGCTCGATCGAGCCGACGATGCCGTCCGGGAACAGCATGACGGTGGCAAGCGTGAGCACGCCGTAGATCAGCAGCCTGTATTCGACGAACTGGGCAAGCGCGATATTAGGCAGGATGAAGACGATCCAGATGCCGATGATCGGACCCAGCATCTGCCCGCGACCGCCGACCACGACGGCGAAGAAGAAGACGAAAGACAGCTCTACGTTGAAACCCTGCGGACTGACGAACGACACGGCAGGGAGATAGAGGATGCCGCAAACGCCGGTGCCGACCGCCGCGATGACAAAGGCGATGAAGCGCATGACGCCCGGCTTGATGCCGAGCGAACGCGCGGCCTCCGGGCTGATCGCGGCCACCCGCATCTGCCGCCCCAGCCGCGAGCGGCGGATGGCATAGTGGATGAACAGCGCCAGCATCGGATAGAGCGCGACCAGGACCGTCAGCGGCGACAGGCCGAGGAACCACTCCTCATGCAGCGCCGGCAGCGAGACGGAAATGCCGTTGATGCCGTTCGTCCATCTGTCGAGCGACATCAACAGTTGCGGGAACACGATCGCGGCCGACAGCGTCACGAAGCCGAGGTGGAAATACTGCACGCGCAGCGCCGGAAAGGCAAAGAGGAGGCCACCGGCCGTCGCCGCCGCCAGGCCGATCAGCGCCGCCAGCAGGAACGGATACTGGTGCAGGCCGAAGAAGATCGCGGTGACATAGGCGCCGAGGCCCAGGATGACGCCCTGGCCGAACGACTTCTGGCCGGCATCCACGAACAGGAAGTTCTGGAAGATCGCGGCGGCGATGTAGATGTTGACCAGCTGGAAGGTGTGGACCCAATACGAATTGCCCAGGATCGACGGGCCGAAGCCCGTGATCGCGATCAGCGCGACGCCGATCCAGACTTGCGACAGGTCCGACGAGAAACGCGGCTTGGCGGCGGGGCCGAGGCGCGCGGACATGGTCTCGATCGTCGCCACGGTCACACCCTGCGCGCTGAGACGCGGCCGAACAGGCCTTGCGGGCGCAGCATCAGGATCGCCACCAGCACGAACAGCGAGGCAAGGTCCTGGTACGCGCCGCCGACCTTGTAGGCGGTCAGCATGGTGACGACGCCGACCAGCGGCCCGCCGATCAGCGTGCCGAGATTGGAGCCGATGCCGCCGACCACGGCCGCCACGAAGCCGTTCAGTACATAGCGCAGGCCGGCGTCGGACGCGACGGAGATGACCGGCGCGACGAGGAAGCCCGCCGTCCCGACCATCAAGCCGGAGATGGCGAAGGCGATCAGCTGGAGGCGGCGCACGGGCAAGCCGGCGGCGCGCGCAGCGTCGAAATCCTGCGATAGCGCGCTGATGGCGAGCCCGATGAAGCTGTGCCTCAGGAAGAGCCGCAGCGCGACGAACCAGAAGAGCATGCAGCCTATGGCGAGTGCATACGCGCCGGGGGTGCGGACGCCGAGGATGCGGAACGATGGCACCACCCCCTGCACCGTATAGGCGAACGGCCCCTGGGTGATCAGCAGGATCGCAGCGATGATGACCGAGACGGCCACCGTCGAGATCAGCCAGGAATCCTGCTCGACCGAGGAGCGCAAGGGCAGGAGCGTGATCCATCCCTGGAATGCGACCAACGCTCCAACGAGGATGCCGACGACGGGAAGCATCAAAAGCCACCAGGCGAGGCCCGCCTCGTTGGCAAAGAAGAAGGCGCCGAACCCGCCCAGCACGAACATGTTGCCCTGCGCGAAATTGAGGATGCCGGTGGCGCCATGGACGATGTTGAAGCTCATCGCGATCATGGCGAAGATCGAGCCGATGGCGATCCCGCGCACCACGATGATGGCAATTTCGCTGAGCATGAGTTCCTTCCTCCCGGCACGGCGCATCGGATTCGGACGGCGTCAGCCTGCCGACTCCAGATTGTGCGGCGGACTGCAATGATCATCCTCCGAACGGACTAAGCTATGCCGCCGGCATCCTGCCGCAGCAGCGCCGCGGCACCCCCAATGCTCGCCCGCGCCGCCTCCCCGACCGACATCGCTGCGAAGCGCGGCGAGATGATCTCGACGCTGACCGGCACGTCGCGCGCGACCTTGTCCAGCGCGGCAAGGAAACCCTTCAGATCCAGCGCGCCCTCGCCGCAGGCCAGGCGGTTGCGCGTGTCCTCCGGCAGCGGCGCGTTCGGAGTGGCCGTCGCGTCGGCAAGCTGAATGGCGAGCAACTTTTCCGGCGGGATCAGCGCGATGTCGGAGAGGGGAATTCCGCCGCGGAAGAGATGCCAGGCATCGACCACAAGGCCGGCATTGGCCGGCTCCATGAAGTCGAGTGCCGAGCGGATGTCGGGAACGTCGCTCCACGGCACGAATTCGAGCGCGACGGCGACCCCATCATCGGCTGTCCGTGCACAGAGGTCGGCGAAGCGCTTTATCATGAGCGCGCGGGGCAGGTCGCGGCCTGCGAAGTCGCCGCCGACACTGAGCAGCGTCGCGCCGATCGCCCGCGCGGCGTCCAAAGCCGCATCGACCGCGGCTTTGGACGCCGCGGTGCCGACGAACCAGTCGGTCAGGAACTCCACGCCGCGATGGCGCATCGAATGGGCGTCGAAGATTTCGCGGAGCTCGGCGCTGGAGCGGCCCGCCCCGCGCTGTTCGAGGAAGTCGCGGTAGTGGAACCAGAGACCGCTGTAACCGGCCGCGGAACATGCCGCGAGACGCTCTTCCAGCGTATGCCGCGCGGCAGTCGGCCCGCCGGGCATGACACCGCTGATTGTGTGCGAGGAACAGACGAGATCGCGCATGCACCGAGAGGATGCCGGCGGGCGGCTGAGACACAACGTCCACGCGGACTATGCCCGGCAGGCGCATCATTTGCGGTAGTCCACACGGACGATGCATTTCCGGCCCGGCGGCACCCTCATTCGGGACAGATTGTCAGGAGGAGACATCGCATGAACATCAACCGGAATAGACCCGGCCTGTCGCGCCGGCTCGCGCTTGGCATCGTGTCCGCCGCCGCGGTGGCGCTGTCGGCGGGCACTGTGCTGGCGCAGGACACGTTCAAGATGGGCGGTATCATGTCCGTCACCGGCGGAGGCGCTTCCATCGGCCGTTCCTCCACGGAAGCGTGGAAGCTGGCCGTCGAGGCCATCAACGCAAATGGCGGTATCCTCGGCAGGCAGGTCGAGTTCGTGCTTGCCGACACGATGACAGACCCTACCCACGGCGTCTCCGAGGCGCGGCGCCTGGTCACCAACGAGAAGGTGCAGGCGCTGGTCGGCCCCGCCACCAGCCAGGAAGCGATCCCGATCGTCGGCGTGACCACGGAGGGCAAGGTCATGCAGGTCTCGACGGCCGCGTCGTCGCAGTTAACGCCCGAGGTCGGCCCCTACCACTTCTCGACCTCGGTCACCGCTGCCAATCAGATGATCCCGAACATCGACTATGTTGTCGACAAGCTGGGCCTCAAGAAGCTCGCGATCCTGTCCGACAATGGCGGCATGTCGAAGGCCGGCGTGGCCGACATCGGCGTCTATCTGAAAGAGAAGAAGGGGATCGAGCCTGTTGCGGTGCAGGAATTCGCTTTCCGTACCGAGGACATGACCCCGCAGTTGCTCTCGCTGCGCAGTGCCGGAGCTGAAGCCATCCTGTTCGTATCCTCGCTCGGCGACGACGCACGCAAGGTGCTGGAGAACAAGCTGGACATTGGCTGGGACGCGCCACTCCTGGCCAACCAGACGATGACCAACTATGCCGTCGGCAACGTGGCGGTCATCGGCGAGGAGGCGTTCGAGAACGTCTACTCCACTCAGTTCGTCGGCATGACCTATTGTCCGTCGGATGCCGTCGGCTCCTCGCCCTTCGCCAAGTTCGTCGCGACAGCTAAGGAGAAGGTGAAGGACCTCGAGAAGATGGGCGGCGCCTCGGCGCTGACGCCCTACTATATCCAGCCGCTGATTGTGGCGGCGGCTATCAACGGCGCCGGCTCGGCCGAAGGCGACAAGGTCAAGGCCTGGCTCGAGGCCAATGCCGACAAGGTCGATCTGATCATCGGGCCGGTCGCGGCCAGCGACAAGAACCACTTCCTGCCCGCACCGACGGCCATCAAGGTCGTCAAGAATGCCTACAAGGTCCGCGAGGACGGTCTCGTCGAGCGCGCCGACTGCGGTTCCTGACAGCCGAGACAAACGCATCCTCCCAACTGGCCGGGTCGCAGGACCCGGCTATTTTTTGCATTGCGACACCGCACTGCGGCGACGTCAAATAGCTGACCGGAAAAGTCTTTCTGCGGCCGCGCAGATGGGTTTGCTGCACTGCCGTTGACGTGACTGATGAATTTTCGACACGGCGTCAATTTGATTTGACGTGCCGTCGAATTAGTGACAACAATGTCAAAGAAAGTCGCAGGAAGGGTGTCGGGAGGAAGCCGACGGTGCCCGTCACGACGCGGCCCACAGCCATAAGATTGTCGGTAACGGGAGGAAGACAGATGACATTTCATTCACGCTCGGTGGTCGAGTTCGGCCTGTTTTATTCCCGCATTTCCGAAACGCTGATGTCCGGAGCGCCGATCGAGAGCGCCGTCGAGATCGCGCGCGCCCAGCTCGGCGCAGTTGCGGCCGCACTACAGGTCGACGACCGCTGGGGCAGCGGCGAGACCACGACGATTCTGGTTGAGCACGGTTCCACGGACAATGCGGCCGCCCGTCTCGCGAACCTGCTCGAGACCCATCACAATATAAGCGCGTCATCCTCGGACGACGCCGACGGCGCGCGCTACACGCTCTGGCTCTTCCGCAGCCTCGACGCCCAGGCCTTCGACGCGGAAGAGGCCTCCGTCTGCGAGATCGTCGCCGGCCAGATCCGGCGCGGCTGCGAGATCTCGGCGCGCATCGGCACCAGCGAAGTCGAGCGGAAGCTCTATTCGACGGTCATGGACCGGCTCGCTGTCGGCGTCGTGATCCTCGACGTCGGTGGCCACATCGTGCGTTGCTCGCCCAAGGCGGAAGAGGCGCTGGCCGAACGCGACGGACTGCAGCTCCAGGCGGGCAAGCTGCGCGCGACGTGCGCCAAGGAAGACCGCGAGTTCCAGGCGGCGATCCGCATGGCGGTGCAGTCGGCGGCAGGCGGCATCCAGACCACGCGCGGCATTGCACTGACGCGCCTCTCCGGCCACCGCAACCTCGGGGTCATAGTGCAGGCCGTGCCGGGCGCGCTGAAGGCGGGCGCCGTCGCCACGCCGACTGTCGCGATCTTCATCCGCGATCCGGAAGCCATGGCCGAAGTCGAGGGCGAGTTGGTGCGCCAGCTGTTCGACCTGACGCCGGCGGAGGCGGCCGTGGCCCGCCGCCTCGCCTCCGGCCTGTCGCTGGAAGACGCGGCGTCCTCGCTCGACATTTCGCGCAATACGGCGCGCGCGCACCTTCGCTCGATCTTCTCGAAGTCGGGCATCACGCGGCAGACCGAACTCGTGCGCCTGATGCTCAACAGTGCCGCGATGCTGGGCGATGCACGCCGCCAGGTCGCCTGAACCCTTCGCCTTGCAACGGCGTTCAGTCGAGTGTGCGCAGTAGAGCCTTCGTATAGGGTCGGCAACCGGCGAGGTCGCCGGCCCTTGCCTTCAAGACCCATTCCGGCTCGGCCAGCAAGGCGCGGCCGACCGCCAGAACATCGAATTCCTCCCGTGCTAGCGGCTTTTCCAGCACGTCGAGCGAGGCTGGCTGCGCCTCGCTTAGGCCGGGCCGGTCGAGGCCCGCGCCGCCCACCATGATCGCCGGCAGGCCCGTGAGCTTCTTCGCCCAGCCTGCGAGCGTGACGTCGTTCTCCTCCGGGAAGGCCGGTTCCCAGAACCTCCGCGTCGAAGCATGCAGCACGGTGACGCCCGCCTCTGCCAGCGGCTCCAGCACGTCCGCCAGCTCTGCCGGCGTGTCAGCCAGCCGCACCACATAGTCCTGCTGCTTCCACTGCGAGAACCGCAGCGACAACGGAAAGTCGGCACCGACCCGGGCGCGGATCGCCCGGATGATCTCGACCGCGAAACGCGTACGCGCGCGCCGGTCGCCGCCGTAGCGGTCGGCTCGTCGGTTGGTGCGTTCCCAGAAGAACTCGTCGATCAGATAGCCATGCGCTGCATGCAGCTCGACGCCGTCGAAGCCCAGGCGCCGGGCGTCGTCCGCCGCCTGCGCATAGGCGTCGATCACCTCGGCTATGTCGCCGTCGCTCATCGCCCTCGTCGGCTCGGGATGGTTCGTGAAGGCGTTGGTGTTCTCCGAGGGCCCCAATCCGGGCATGCCCTTCACCGGTCCCATCCAGGACTGGCGGAAGGAGCCCGTATGCCAGAGCTGCGGAAAGATCCTGCCGCCCGCCGCATGTACCGCCTCCCGCACCTTCGCCCAGCCGGCAAGCGCCTCGCCGGCGAAGAACGGCACACCCTCATAGCTCGCCGCGCTGGGATGGCCGATATAGGTGCCCTCCGTGAGGATCAGCCCGACGCCGTTCTCGGCCCGCCTGCGATAATAATCGACGACGCCCTGGCGCGGCACGCCGTCCGGGCAGAGATAGCGCGACATGGGCGCCATTGCGATGCGGTTCTTCAGTTCGAGCGTACCCAGGCGCACCGGTCGGAACAGGCCGGCCGCCGTCGCGGCCTCAGCGGACGCGGTTCGCATGGACCTCGTTGCCTCGGCGCATGGTCTCGATGAAGCGTTCCAGCGGCGCCGGTTCGGCGATCGGCCCACCCTCGCCCGGGGTCCTGGACCAGAATTCCCGCCATGACGGGAAGAGCGACTGGAAGGCACCCTCATAGGGCTCGCGGCCAGGCCAGCGCATCTTGCGACTACCGACCGGCGGCCTGTTGAGGTCCGTGGCATACCAGTAGAGCGGCTGGCGGCGGCGGAAATACCAGCGGCCGCCCTCGCGCCGGTAGAAGTCGTAATACATCATCTGCATGATGACCCACTCCGCGCCGGTCTCATGTTCGTTCTTGGAATAGACGACGCCGACTGCGTTGTCGGGATCGACGAACTCGATGATCGTGGTCCCAACGTGATGTGACGTCCCGTCGAACTGCCTGCGCATCGTGTCGTCGAGCCAGTCGCGTAACGCCTGGCGGCCGCTCTTGCCTTGGCCCGCCTTAACATCCGCGACGAAGAGGTTCGCCATCGCATCGATGTCGCGCATATCGAGTGCCAGCGAATATTTCGAGATCAACTGGCGGATCTCGTCGCGTGATTCCAGCCGATCGAGTCGGGCGCGAATGTCGTCCAGCGCGTCGCTCACCGTCGGCCTCAGAAATGGAACCGGCCGATGATGTCGGCCACGCATGCGGGCTTGTCCTTGCCGTCGATCTCGACGGTGACGCGCACGGTGGTCTGCACCGCATCCGCGCCGATCGGCTCCGCCGTCGTCAGCTCGCCCACGGCGCGTACGCGCGAGCCGGTCGGAACAGGTGCTGGAAAGCGCAGCCGGTCGGCGCCGTAGTTCACGCCCATCTTCATGCCACGTGCCTCGATCAGTTCCGGCAGGAACATGTTGATCAGCGAGAAGGTCAGGTAGCCGTGGGCGATGGTCGTGCCGAACGGTCCGTCCTTGGCGCGTTCGGCATCGACATGGATCCACTGATGGTCACCAGTCGCCTTGGCGAACAGGTCGATGCGGTCCTGCTTGACGACCAGCCAGCCGCTCGGTCCGAGTTTCCTGCCGACAGCGGCGACTGCCTCGGCCGGGGAGGAAAAGACGAAGTGGGCCGTCATGCGCGCTGGCTCGAAACGGAGACGACTTCGCCAACCATGTAGCCGGCATAGTCGGAGGCGAGGAACATCATCACGTTCGCGACCTCCCAGACTTCCGCAGCGCGGCCGAACGCTTCGACCTTCGACAGATGTTCGAGTTCCTCGGGTGTCGATGCCTTCTTGAGGAACTCGTGCATGGCGATGGATGGCGACACCGCATTGATGCGGATGCCGTGTTCTGCGGCCTCGAGTGCCGAACAGCGGGTGAAGGCCATCACACCGGCCTTGGCGGCGGCGTAGTGCGACTGGCCCTTCTGCGCGCGCCAGCCAAGCACGGAGGCATTGTTCACGATGGCGCCGCGCTTCCTGGGGATCATTGCCTTCAGCGCGGCACGTGTCATCCGCATCGTGCCGGTCAGCGTGATGTCCAGCACGCGCGCCCATTCTTCGTCGGTCATGTCGACGACGTTCTTCAGCCCGCCTAACCCCGCATTGTTGATGAGCACGTCGACGCCGGCGAGCTTGTCTTCCGCTGCGTCGACCAGCGCCTGGACCTGTTCTTCCTTCGTCACGTCGCAGAGCTGGTGGAAGACTTTCACGTCCGCCGACACCGACCTCAGTTTCTCCGCCGCCTCACTCAGCCGGCGTTCGTGCACATCGGAAATCATGATGGCCCGGCAGCCTTCCTCGACGGCCTTCTTCGCAGCAGCGAAGCCAATGCCGACGCCGGCGGCGGCCGTGATCAGCACGCTTCTGCCCTTCAGCAGGCCGTGACCCTCGACATAGGGCGGAACCGGAACGTTCATCTCGAAATCCTCACTTCTTTCCGGCGAAGTCGGCGTCGCGCTTTTCGACAAAGGCGTCGCGCGCCTCCTGGCTTTCCTGCGTCAGGTAGGCTTGCGCGGTGAACCCTTGTTCCCAACGGTAGTGCCGCTCGAGGTCGCCATCCTCGACGCCGTTCAGCGCTTCCTTGGCGAGGCGGATCATGGTGGGACTCTTGGACGCGATCTTCCGCGCCAGCTCGAAGGCCGTGGCACGCAGCTCCTCCTTCGGTACAATGCGCTCGATCGCACCCAGCCGATACGCCTCTTGGGCATCGATCATCTCACCGGTGAAATACATCTGCCGGACCTTCTGCAGCGGGAACATGCGCTGGAGATGCGCGCCGGCACCAAGCGCGCCACGGTCGACCTCAGGCACGCCGAACCTTGCGTCGGGCGTGGCGAGGATGATGTCGACCGAGCCGCAGATGCCGATGCCGCCACCGAGCACATAGCCATGCACTGCCGCGATCGCCGGCTTCAGGCCGCGATGCAGGGCGCGGAAGGTCTCGTAGTTGCCTGCATTGACCTCGACAATGCGGTCGGGATGCGCCTGCAATTCCTTGATGTCGACGCCCGCGCAGAAGCCCTTGCCCTCGGCGCGCACGATGATGACGCGCACGGAATCGTCGGCGTTCAGGCGGTCGATCTCGCGGCTAAAGCCGCGCCAGCCCTTCGAGTCCATCGCATTGACCGGTGGGCTTTCGATGACGAGCTCGGCAATGCCGTCTTCGATCTTTGACCAGAACTGGTTGCTCAAGACGATCTCCCTACTCGGCCTTCGCCAGCGCCGACAGCGCTGCGATGCGGGCCTTTGCCTGTTCCACGATGCCGCCGATCAGTTCGGCGCAGCTCTCCAGCCTGTCGATGCGCGCGGCCACCTGGCCCGACGGCAAGAGCCCATTGACCGGATCGCCCGCAACCACACCGCGCTGCACAAGCGTCGGCAGGTTGGCGGCCATCACGGTCGTGCGGAAGCCGCCTTCCTCCGACATGACCTTGAGACCCAGCCTCGCCATGCCGAGTGCGCCGAGCCCCGCATCCTTGCCCCATTGGCGGGCATACTTCGCACTCATGGCGAGCCGCGCCGGGAGCCCCATCTCCTCCAGCCGCTTCAGCTCCTCGTTCTCGATGAAGCGCTGCGGCAGGCCGTCGACCGCAGTCGAGACCTTGATGAGCGTCGGGTCCTTAGTCTTGAGATAACGTTCGAGCGTCGCGCGTGGCACCGGCGAATCCGTCGTCATGAGGAAACGCGTGCCCATCGCGATGCCTGCCGCGCCGAAGGCGAGCGCTGCCGCAAGGCCACGTCCGTCCGAGAAGCCGCCGGCCGCCACTACCGGAACGTTCACCGCGTCCAGAACCTGTGGCAGCAGGATCGTGGTCGGCACGGCGCCGGTGTGCCCGCCGCCCTCGCCGCCCTGCACGGTGACGATGTCGGCGCCGAGCTCGACGGCCTTCACCGCATGTTTCAGCGCGCCGACGGTCGGCATGCAGACCACGCCGGCATCCTTGAGACGCTTGATGGTCCTGGCATCCGGCCCGCGACCGTAGGAGACGGCGCGGACGCCGTGGCGTATCACCGCCTCGAGTACTTCCTCGGCATTGGGTTGGAACATGTGGAAGTTGACGCCGAAAGGCTGATCCGTCCGCGCCTTCACGTCGGCAATGGCGGCATCCACCGTTCCCGGCTCCAGCGTGGCGCCGGCGAGAAAGCCAAAGCCGCCGGCATTGCACGTGGCGGCGGTGAGCCTCGCATCAGCCACCCAGCCCATCGCGGTCTGCACCACCGGCCAGCGACAGCCAAGTCTTTCGGTCAGCGCGGTCTGGAGGGCATCGGCCATCGGAACTCCTGTCGGCGGCGGGATCGCCCACCGGAATGGGGCGATGCCGCGGCCGCAACATCGTCCGAATGTACTAGCACGTGCAGCCTCAGTAGAAGACGCGGCCGCCGTTCACCATCAACGTCTGGCCGGTGATGAAGCGCGACTTGTCGCTGGAGAGGAAGATCACGGCGTTGGCAATGTCCTCAGGCTCGGACAGCTCCCCGAGCGGGATCATGTTGCGGGCGCGCTCATAGGCGTCCCTGGGGATGCGCTGCATGGCGCGCGTGTTGGTGGGGCCGGGGCAGACCGCATTTACATTGACCTTGAACGGTCCGAGTTCGCGCGCCAGCGCGCGGGTGAAGCCCAGCACGCCAGACTTGGCAGCCGCGTAGTCGACTGTGCCGATGTCGCCGTTGATGGCGGAGTCCGAGGAGATCGACACGATCTTGCCGAAACGTCGCTCGCGCATGTCGCTCACGACCTGGCGCGAGCACATGATAGTAGTCATCAGCGAGACGCTGACGACGAACTCCAGCGTCTCGGGCTTTGCCAGGTAGAATTCGGAATAATTCTCGCGCGCGGTCTGGCCAATATTGTTGGTCAGCATATCCACCGGACCGAGTTCAGCCTTCACGCGGGCGAAATTGCCCGCCACGACCGCCTTGTCCGTCATGTCGCCGGTGAGCGCCAGGACCTTCACGCCGAGGCGCCGAGCTTCCTCGGCCGTCTCCTGCAGGGGGGCTTCCTCGCGGTCCATGATGGCGAGGGTGGCGCCTTCCTCGGCAAAGGCCAGCGAGATGGCGCGGCCGATACCGTTCGCCCCGCCCGTGACAGCCGCCACGCGGCCCGACAACTGCTTCGACATGAACTCTCCTCCGGTCAAGTCGTTTGAATCTCGGTTCGGCCAAACAGGGCCAGCCGCGAATAGGACAGGTCCTGGGGACCGGCGATGCCGTGCGGGCTGGCCGCGGCGAAGCTCTCATACGCCTCGCGGCTCGCGGGCCGGCGCGTGGCCCAGTCGAGCGTCACGCAACGACCTGAAAAGCGCCATTCCCCGCAGCGCCTGGCGAAGCGGTCGAGACTGCGGCTGCCGGTGACGATCTCCTCCGTCCCATCCAGCGTGCGGTGATAGTTGAGTTTGTAGATCTCGCCCTCGGCGCGGTCGCCGCAGACCTCGAACAGTGCGTTCGTGACGTAATGGACTGTCGCTTCCCACTTTCCGAGCGCCTGCTCGACCCAGACGACGTAGTCGTCCGGCGAGCCGGTGAACATGTCGCCATGCTCCTCGCACGCATCGTCATGATAGAGCGAGCGCAGCAACCCAAAATCCCGCCGGTCGCAGGCACGGGAGTAGGCGTTGACCAGCCGCCACAGGCAGTCCCGGGCGGCAAGTTCGGCCGCGTCCGGCTCGCGATAGCCCATCAGTACGCCCTTCCCGGCTTCGCGTCGCCGCGCGGTTCCTTCGGCATGCCGAGCCCGCGCTCCGAGATGATGTTGAGCTGGATCTCGTTGGTGCCGCCATAGACCGTGTCGGCACGGGTGAAGAAGAAGAGTTGCCTCAGCTTCTCCACGCGCGGGTCCGGACTCGGGCGCGTCCCGGCAGCGCCCAGCACGTCCATACCGAGGCGGCCGAGGTCTCGATGCCAGTTCGACCAGTGGTATTTGTAGCCGAGGCTTTCGAGCTTCGCCTGCGGGTCGTCGCCCTCGGAGAGCGTGCGCATGGCGAGGTAACGCATGGCCCTGAGGCCGGCAAAGGCGCGGGCAACGCGGCGGCGGATTTCCGGGTCGCCGGCGCGGCCGTTCTCCTTCGCGATCTCGACGATCAGGTCCAGTTCGCGGGCGAACCCCATCTGCTGACCCAAGGTCGAGATGCCCCGCTCAAACGAGAGCAGCGCCATGGCGACCTTCCAGCCTTCGCCCGGCTCGCCGACCACGCAGGACGCTTCGGCTCGCGCATCGTCGAAGAAGACCTCGTTGAACTCGGCCCCGCCGCCGATCTGGCGGATCGGCCGGATCTCGATGCCCGGTTGGGCAAGCGGCATCATGAGGAAGATCAGGCCTTTCGGCCCTGACGATCCCTCCTCCGAGCGCGCGAGCACGAAGATCCAGTCGGAAAGATGTGCCAGCGAGGTCCAGATCTTCTGCCCGCTCACCAGCCAGTCTCCGCTGGCGGCATCCCGCCGCGCACGCGTGCGGATGTTGCCGAGGTCGGAGCCGGCGGACGGCTCGGAATAGCCCTGCGCCCAGAATTCGCGGGCCTCGCGGATGCCGGGCAGGAAGCGGCGTTTCTGGTCTTCCGTGCCGAACGCGATCAATGTCGGTCCGATGAGCCCCTCGCCGATATGGCCGAGGCGGCCGGGACCGCCGGCGCGGGCATATTCCTCCTGGAACGCGATCTGCTCCGCGATCGTGAGGCCGCGACCACCATATTCCTTCGGCCAGCCAGGGCAGGTCCAGCCGCCCGCCGCGAGCACCCGCTCCCATTCCTTGCGAAGCTCCGGATAGGCCTCGCCATCCCCCGCATTGCCACGGTCTTTGAGCGGCGCGAAGCGGCCGGTCAGGTGTGCAGCCATCCAGTCCGCCACCTCGCGGCGGAAGCTCGCGGTATCGCCGCTCATGCCGCAGCTCCGAAGATCGCGTCGGCGAGCGTCCCGAGCTTTTCGCCTGCCGAACCGAACAGATGCGCGGTTGCCTGTGCCCGACGCAGGTAGAGGTGGGGTTCGTATTCGAAGGTGTTCCCCACGCCGCCATGCAGCTGGATTGCTTCCTCCGCCGCACGGAAAACGACCTCGCTCGCCAAGGCCCCAAGCGCTGCGAGCTCCATGTCGACGTCGGCGGGGCCGTCATCGAGCAAGCCGGCCGCTCCGTAGAGCAGCGCTCGCGCTTCGGCGATCTCCACGACCAATACGGCGCAGCGGTGCTTCACCGCCTGGAACGAGGCGATGGTACGCCCGAACTGCACCCGCTCGGAAATATAGGCGAGCGTGATGTCGAGAGCACCCTGCGCCGCGCCGACCTGTGTGGCGGCGAGCCCAAGACGAGCGACACGCAGCGCGCGATGCAGTTCCTCTTCGCCGAGCCCAGTCGCCAGGGCGGCCTGCGGCGGCAGCGAAACGTCGTCCAGGGCCATCGGCGCCGAAGGCCAGGTCAGATCGAAGCCGGGGTTGACAGGGGCGATCATTGGCCGATCGAGCAGGAAGAGGCCGAGCGCGCCGTCATCCATGCGGGCCGGAACAATGATGTAGCCGACACTTGCCGCATCAAGCACGTTCGCAATGCGGCCGTCGAGCCGCCAGCCGTTTTCTGTGCGCCCGGCCGCTACCGGGATGGCAAGCGTGGCGAGATCGAGCGCCAAAGCGGCCGCCTCGCCGCCTGCGATGCGGCCGAGCAGTTGCGAACGCGCGGGTTCCGACACCAACGCCGCGACCACGGGCGCTACGGCGCAGGCGCTCGACCAGAACGGGACCGGCGCCAGTCGCCGACCGCATTCCTCGGCCAGAAGTGCTGCCTCTAGCGAACCGAGGCCGAGCCCGCCAGCTTCCTCAGGGATCGCAACCGCACACCAGCCAAGTTCGGTGCCGACCGTCTGCCACAATGCGCGATCGAACCCGCCGGACTCGATCGCCCGGCGCAGGGCGGAGGGGCCGGCGCGCTCCGCAAGCAGGCGCCGCGCCTCGTCGCGCATGAATATCTGGTCGGGCAAAAGGTCGAGATTCATCGGGACGAGATCCGGTTGCGGCGGTTGCCGGGCCGCCAGCGTAAGTCCAACTAGGTCGAACACTGAAGTCCGGCATCGTCCGAAAGAGTGATGCCGTCACCGCTCGCCCCGGCCATGCTTACCCTGCTCGTCGATACCGCGCCGGCGCGTGCGTCGGCGGCATCGTCCGAACGAAGTAGGCACGACGGCTGATGGCCGAGCATAAGGCGGCGAGGAGAGGCGCATGAAGATCCTGGACGGCAAGGCAATTGTGATCACCGGCGCCGGCGCGGGCCTGGGTGCGGCCTATGCGCGGCACTGCGGTGAGCTGGGCGCGCGGCTGGTCGTGAACGACGTGAACGCCGTCGCTGCCGAGGCCGTCGCCGCCGAGATCCGCGCTGCAGGCGGCAACGCCGTCGCCTCCGCCGGGTCGGTCGCGTCGTGGGCGTATGCGGAAGAGCTCATCGGCGCCTGCGTTGCCCGTCATGGCCGTATCGACGGACTGCTCAACAATGCCGGCATATTGCGCCATGGCCGCATCACCGAGATGAAGGAGACGGACCTGCGCGCCATGCTCGAGGTCAACGCCATCGGCACCGCGGCCTGCGCCTCCCATGCAATCAGGCAGATGCTCCGGCAGGACGGCCCGGCCACGGTCGTCAATGTCGCCTCGGGCTCGCAGGCGGGCGACATCGCCCTCGGCGCCTACGGGGCCTCGAAGGCGGCGGTCGCATCCTTCACCTATAGTTGGGCGCTGGAGCTCAAGGATACGAATGTGCGGGTCAATGCTCTTTCGCCGCTGGCGCACACCGCGATGGCCGAGACCAATATGAAGTTCCTTGCCCAGCAGTCGGCGAGCCGCGAGGTCGTCTATACGAGCCTGCCACAGGCCGACGTGAACGCGCCCGTGGCGGCCTTCCTGCTTTCGGACGCCTCGATCGGCATCAACGGGCAGCTGGTGCGCATCGCCGGCGACGAGCTCTCGTTCGTAACCCACCCGATGATCGCGGAGCCGGTGCTGAAGGGCTCCTGGGACGACGAAGCACTGGCCGCTGCATTCCGCCACACGCTCAACCAAAAGCAGCAGAAGCTCGGCCTTGCCTATTCCCGGTCAGTGGTTTCGTGATAGGCGCACGCGACAGGGACAACTCGATAATTGGCGGAGGCAGAAATGCCCATCGTTGACAGGGTAGCCGACACATCGGCCGGCCGCGCCGGCGACGCACGCGCAGACGGCGCGGACACGCGGCTTGCCACCAATCCGCGCAGGGAGCTGGTGCGCGAGCAGCTGATCGACATCGCGGCCAGGATGTTCGACAGCAAGGGCTACGCCCAGACCGGCATGGCCGACATCGCGCAGGCGATCGGCCTCGGCCGCTCGGCTGTCTACCATTACTTCCGCAACAAGGAGGAAATCCTGGCCGCGCTGGTCGAGGCCGAGGCGCTCACCCCGTCGCACCAACTGCAAGAGTTGATCGAAGACAAGAGCCTGACAGCGACCGAACGGCTGAAGCGCGCCGTGCTTGACGGCATCGAGCGGCGGCTTACCGCCGGCTCTCGGTTCTTGCTGTTCTCGCGCCTTGAGGCGCAGATCCCCGAGCACATGGGTGCTCTCTACAACCAGAGCCGCCGCCATATCTACGACTTCTACGTCCGCTGCATCACGGACGGCATCGCCAGTGGTGAATTCCGTGAGGTTGACCCGAAGATCGCGGCCTTCGCCGTGATCGGCGCGGCCAACTGGACCTCGCGCTGGTATTCGCCCAGCGGCCCCAAATCGCCGCGCGAGATCGCCGAGATCATCGCTGAGATCGTCATGCAGGGCCTGCGCAAGCCCGAGGCCGCGCAGGCTGACCTCGCTGCTGTCAAGGCGACAATTCAATCGCTGCGCGCCCAGATCGAGGCCATGGAGCAATTGCTGCCCTGAGCGGCCCCGCAGGCGGCTTAGTCCTTCCGGACCATGTCCGGCCGGCCGGCGCGGCTACCCTTCCGATAGGTTGATCGGGAGGAAGACATGACCGGAACATCGATCCTCTATGCCGCGCTGGCGTCCTTGGCGCTCTTGGCTTCACCTGCCTCGGCTGATCAGCAATGGCGCGTGCTTGCGCAGTTCGACGACGCGCCGGAAGGGCTTGTCGCTGACGGCAAGGGCGGCCTCTTCGTCAGCCTGTTCAACTCCGCCAAGATCATGCATGTCGACGCCACCGGGAAGGCAACGCAGGTCGGCGACCTCCGCTCGGTCGTGGGCGACGCGCACGGTAGTGCCATCGGCATCGACTGGGATGGCAAGGACACGATCTACGTCGCCTTCTCCGAACATTCCAAGCGCTATCCCTGGCCGCAGGACCTGTCGGTGGCGAAGGAGGCCTGCGCGGACAGCTCAGTCAAGACCACGGGGCTCTATAAGGTGGCGATCTCGACCCGAAAGACCGAGGCGATCGCCACCCGAGCCGACGGCTATCCGTTCTGCTATCTCGACGATCCGGCCGTGGCGAGGGACGGCGCTGTCTACGTCTCCGACCTCAGCTTCTCCGGCATCTGGCGCGTGACGCCGAGCGGCAAGGACGCGACCATGTGGTCGAAGGATCCGCTGTTCGATCCGGGCCCGCAGCCGATGTCGGGCTTCAATGTCGGCGTCAACGGCATCGCGCTTGCGCCGCAGGGCGACGCCCTCTTCGCCGTGACGGGCGGCAACCCGATGATCGTCAAGGTGCCGATCGGCGCGGACGGAAGGGCCGGACCGGCCGCCAAAGTCGCCTTCGGCTACGACAACATGGACGGCATGGAGGTCGACGCCGACGGCAACTTCTACGTCACCGAGGCGACGCGCCACGAGGTCTGGAAGGTCAGCCCGGATGCGACGAAGCGCCAGCAGATCGGCAATCCGCTGGATGCGCCGTTGGGTTCGCCGGCCAGCATCGCCTTCCTGGGCGAAGAACTATGCGTGACCAACCTCAACTTCTTCGGGAACCTGACGAAGGACAAGGCCAACACCATCGTCTGCACGAAGAACGTTCCCCGGAAGTGGTGAGGCTCGGCGCGCGGCTCAGTCGAACGTCACGCCGGCCTTCGCCAGGAACTCGCTGTAGCTGTCGAAACGGATGACAGGCTCGGAGCCGGTCCATTCGCGCGCCAGCCTGCCGATCGCCTCGCGCGAGCGGCGCCATTTCGGCGGCACCAGCTCAAGCATCGGGCCGTAGAAGGTAGGGGAATCGTAGTAGACGATGGGTAGGTCCTGCCCCACGACGCGGATCTCGTAGACGGGCCTGTAGCCTGCCGCCTCCACGACCCGCGTCGCCTCGGCATGGTCGTGGACCCAGAAACCCAGATGCTGCAGCCCCTCGCGCCCGGCCGCCAAGAATTCCGTATAGGGCGACGGCGCATCGTTCTTCTGCTCGATGAGTTCGATCTGGACCTCGCCCATGAAGCCGAAGGCGAGCTTCAGCTCGACAGAGACAGGATTGCCGCGCATCCAGGTGACTGGCGGGGGTTGCGAGGTGCCGCGCTCCATGCAGACGAACGGGCCGACGCCGAAGACCTCGATCCAGTGGCGCATCGCCGCTTCCAGGTCGCGCACGACGAAGCCGAGCTGCGTTGCGGGGCCGAGGATGGTGTTCAGCCCTTGCATTGGAGGTCAGGAGAAAATCTCGAACAGGCCGGCCGCGCCCATGCCGCCGCCGATGCACATGGTGACGACGCCGTACTTCGCCTTGCGGCGGCGCCCTTCCAGCAGCACATGGCCAGTCGTTCGGGCGCCCGTCATGCCGAACGGATGGCCGATGGCGATCGCACCGCCATTGACGTTCAGCTTCTCTGGATCGATGCCGAGCCTGTCCCGACAATAGACGGCCTGACTGGCGAAGGCCTCGTTGAGTTCCCACAGATCGATGTCGTCGACCTTCAGTCCGTGCTGGGCAAGCAGCTTCGGCACGGCGAAGACCGGCCCGATGCCCATCTCCTCCGGCGGCACCCCAGCCACCGACATGCCGCGATAGACGCCGAGTGGAGCGAGCCCGCGGCGCGCCGCCTCCTTCGCCTCCATGAGCATCAATGCGGCTGCACCATCCGAGAGCTGCGAGGCATTGCCGGCAGTGACGTTCTCGCCGACCCTGACCACCTCACCGTCAGCGAAGACCGGAGGCAGCTTGGCAAGGCCCTCGAGCGTCGTGTCGGCGCGGAAGCCCTCGTCGTGGGTCAGCAATGTCTCCTGCGGCGACAGCTCCTTCGTCACCTTGTCGGCCACCTGCTTGATCGTCTTCAGCGGCACGATCTCCTCGTCGAATCGTCCGGCCTGGTGGGCGGCGGCCGTGCGCAACTGGCTCATGAGCGAGAACTCGTCCTGCATTTCCCGCGAGACGCCGTATTTCTTCGCCACGATCTCGGCCGTCTCGATCATGGTCATATACATGTGCGGCGAGCGCTCCAGCACGGCGCCAGAGCGCGCGCGGTAGGCATTCTTATGCTTGTTCTGGGTGAGGCTGATGGATTCCACGCCGCCCGCAAGCACCACCTGCATGCCGTCCAGCATGATCTGCTTGGCAGCGGTCGCCACTGCCATCAGGCCGGACGAGCACATGCGGTCGATAGTCATGCCCGGGACCGTGTCGGGCATGCCCGCGGAGGCGACGGTCAGCCGGCCGATGTTGTAGCCCTGCGTGCCCTGCTGGGCCGAGCAGCCGAGGATGACGTCCTCCACCTCGGCCGGGTCGACTCCGGCGCGCTCGATGGCGTGGCGGGCGACATGACCGGACAGCACCGGCGCCTCTGTGTCGTTGAAGGCGCCGCGGAACGCCTTACCGATCGGCGTGCGGGCGACGGATACGATGACGGCTTCGCGCAAGGGAGGGCTCCTGATGCTGGGTCACGACAGCGTTAGGAGCAGGCCCGGCCTGCAACATCGTCCGGGCGGACTAGCGGTCAGATCGAATAGCCGCCGTCGACGCAGATGACCTGGCCGGAGACAAAGCCGGCTCGGCGCGAGGCCAGAAACGAGACCGCCTCCGCGACGTCGATGGCCTTGCCGTTCCTGCGCAGCGGCGTGTTCCTTGCCGCCGTCGCCATGTATTTCTCGTCAATGAAGCCGAGCTTTGTCAGCTCCGGGTGCTGACCGGCCTCGATGATGCCCAGCGCCACGCCGTTGGCACGGACGCCGTAGCGCCCCTCCTCCTTGGCGATGCCCTTCATCATGGCGTTGACCCCGGCCTTCGGGATCACCGACAACCCGTCCGCGGCCGCGTAGCGATAGTGCGCGGCCGTCTGGCAGGCGACGATCGCGCCGCGGGCGGCGCGCAGGTGCTGTAGGCACGCCTGGACGACGTTGAAGAAGCCGAACGTGTCCTGCATCAGGTGCTTCTTCATCAGCTCGGGCTCCACCTTCGACAGATGGATCAGCGGCACCAGCGGGCCGGCCGCATAGACCAGGGTGTGGATGCCGCCATGGGTGCCGACGACCGCGTCGGCAAAGGCGTGCACGTTTTCCGTCTCCTCTATGTTGAGCCGGTGCGTGCTGACCTTGCGCCCCTCGCGCTCCACGAGTTCGGCTGCGTGCCTGGCCCGGACCTCGTTGCCGAAGTAGGTCAGCGCCACGTCGCAGCCATCGCGCGCGAGCACACGGCAGATTTCCGCGCCGACACCTCCCGAGCCGCCGATGACGATAGCAGCGCCTTCGGCCGGATAGAGCGCATCGATGTCGGTCATCTCGTGATCCTCAGGCAAGGGTTTCGGCACGTTCGGCGAAGGCGAGCGCCAAATCGGCCACGGGGCGGGCGAGCGCGCCGGCCTGGCGGGCATGCGCACTTGAGGCGGTGCCGTCCACGACGCGTTTCATGATGCCCTGCCTGATCGCCGCGACGCGGAACAGGCTGTAGGCGAGGTAGACGTTCCACTCGCGCTCGCTGGGCTCCTCCTCGCCGAAGGCCCGGAAATAGCCGGCGCGATAGGCGCGCGCGTCCGGGATGCTCAGCGCAGCAAGATCGAGCCCATCCAGCCCACGGAACGGCTTCGGCGGCAAGTGCCAGGTCAGCGTGTGATAGGCGAAGTCGGCGACCGGGTCGCCCAGCGTCGACAGTTCCCAGTCGACCACCGCCGCGACCCGAGGCTCGGTGGGATGAAAGATGAGGTTGTCCAGCCGGTAGTCGCCATGGATGAGCGATGCGCTGTGCTGCGGCGGCAGGTTCTGCGGCAGCCAGTCGATCAGCCGGTCCATCGCACCGATCGTTTCGGTTTCCGAGGCGCGATACTGCGTCGACCAGCGCGCCACTTGCCGGGCCAGATAGTTCTCCGGACGGCCGAAGCCGGCGAGCCCCGCCGCCTGCCAGTCGAGCGCATGCAGCGCGACGATGACCCGGCACATCTCGCGATAGATGGCAAGGCGTCGTGCTGGATCGAGGTCCGGAAGCGAGGGATCCCAGAAACTGCGGCCGGGCACATAGTCCATGACGTAGAACATCGCGCCGACCACACTCTCGTCGTCGCAGAGCAGGTGCGGCGACGCCACCGGCACGTCGCTGCCCTGCAGCGCCTTCAGCACCCGGAACTCGCGATCCACCGCATGAGCCGACGGCAACAGCACTCCGTCCGGCTTCTTACGCAGCACCAGCCTGCGGCCGCTCTCGAACGAAAGCAGCATCGTCGGGTTGGACTGGCCTCCCCGGAACCGTTCGATGGTCAGAGCGCCAGCACAGCCCTCGACCCGTTCCCGCACGAGTTTTGCAAGCCGCGCGCGGTCGATACGGCCATAGTCCGCGAGCGGCTCGGTTCCCTGGAAAGCCGCCGCGTCCATCGCTCAGGCGTATTTCGCCAGTTCGAGCCGGCCGATCTGGTTGCGGTGAACCTCGTCCGGACCGTCCGCGAAGCGCAGCTTGCGGGCATGCGCGTAATAGTTGGCGAGGACGAAGTCCTGGGAGACGCCCGCCGCGCCATGCGCCTGGATCGCCCAGTCGATCACCCGGCAGGCCATGTTGGGGGCGGCGACCTTGATCATGGCGATCTCGGCCCTGGCGACCTTGTTGCCCACCGTGTCCATCATCCAGGCGGCCTTCAGCGTCAGAAGCCGCGCCTGGTCGATGAGGATGCGCGATTCCGCGATGCGTTCCAGCGTCACCGACTGTTCCGAGATCGGGCGGCCGAACGTGACACGGCTCTTCACCCGCCGGCACATCAGCTCCAGGCAGCGCTCGGCAAGGCCGATCAGGCGCATGCAGTGGTGGATGCGACCCGGGCCGAGACGGCCCTGGGCTATCTCGAAGCCGCGTCCCTCGCCGAGCAACATGTTTTCCACCGGCACGCGGACGTTCTCGAACACGATCTCCATGTGCCCGTGCGGCGCGTCGTCGTAGCCGAAGACCGTGAGGGGGCGCAGGACCGTGACCCCGGGCGCATCTCGCGGAACGAGGATCATGGAGTGGCGCAGGTGCTTGGGCGTGTCGTCTCCCCCGGACCGGCCGAGGAAGATCATCACCTCGCAGCTTTCGTCCCCTACGCCGGAGATCCACCATTTGCGGCCGTTGAGCACATAGTGGTCGCCATCGCGGCGGATGGTGGCGGCTATGTTCGTGGCGTCGCTCGAGGCGACCTCCGGTTCGGTCATGGCAAAGGCCGAGCGAACGGATCCGTCGAGCAGGCCGGGAAGCCAGCGCTCCTTCTGCGCCTCGGTGCCGTAGCGGATCAGCGTCTCGATATTGCCCGTGTCGGGAGCCGAACAGTTGAAGACCTGCGACGAGAAATGCACCCGCCCCATGATCTCGCACAGCGGGGCGTATTCGACGTTGGTCAGCCCCGCCCCGTGCTCCGATTCCGGCAGGAAGAGATTCCAGAGCCCTTCGGCCCTGGCCTTTGCCTTCAGTTCTTCCAGGACCGGCGAATGGCCCCAGCGATCCCGGGCGATCTCCTCATGATAGCGGGTCTCGTTTGGATAGACATGCGCGTCCATGAAGGCATTCAGGCGCTCCGCGAGTTCCCTTGAACGGACGCTGGGCTCGAAATCCATCGCCGCCGCGCCTCAGGCCGCCTGCCGCACGCCGGGCGGATTGCCCTTGAGGACGGAGGCTCGGATGCCCGTAGGGTCGAGCCTGCGGATGATGGCAAGCTGCTCCTCGGTGGGTGCTGCGGACGTGTCGATGCGCTCGGCGCGCAGCAGCGGGAAGCCGGTCTCGGCCTGCACCTCCTCGAAGGTGACGCCGGGATGCAGCCTGATCACGCGCGCTGCATGATCCGGCCCGTTGAAATCCATGACGCAGAGATTGGTGACGATGATGCCGATGTCGACCGGCAGCCTCTTCACGCCCTGCGGCCACCGCTTGTCGGAGAAACCGACGGAGGCCACGACATCGACCTCGCCTTCGATGAAGGCGCGTTTGGTGTGGGCGGGCAGAAACATCGAGTTCCTGTGACTGATGCTGTTCCCCGGAAAGCCGCGCACGCCCAGCAGTTGAACCTTCGGCTTCTTCAGGTCGCCAAGCGCTGCGATGTTGCCCTGCCCCCAGCGGTCGACCTGCACGGGGGTGACCATGGCGTGGCGGCGGCCCGACCAAACATTGTCGAAGACGCGGCTGTAAGGCATCCAGCCGGAGAACTTCGGCTTGTAGTCGCCGCGCGGCCCGAGCGGTACGGGTTCCTCGACCAGGTAAGCCTCGCCGTCGGTCATCATGATCTGCGGCGCAAAGGTCAACTTCGCCAGCCCCGCTGCGATGCGCGGCAGCGGCCCGATGCCGGTGGCAAGCACCTCGCCTTCGCCGCGCCAGGCTTCGGACGCGGCGCAGATGACGAGTTCGGCCAGCGAGAATTCGGTTGTGTTGGTCATGGCTCGCTCCGGCTCAGAAGGTGGGAATGGGAAGGCCGCGGATGCGGTCCGCGCCGCCGACGCGGTCGGCGTAGGTAGCCTCGCTGCCGGCGACATAGGTGTCGAAATAGCGCTGCCAGCCGCCCTGCTCGTTCGCCAAAGCGGTGTAGGCTCTCAGGTGTTCGGTGTCCCAGCCGTAAAGTTCGTGCGCGGTGGTCGGGTGGGCGCCGAGCGGCGCCTCAACGACGCCGGTCACGAACGCACGCTCGAAGAGCTGCGATTTCGCCTTGTCCGGATTCGAATGGTCGAGCCGGTCCACCAGTTCCTCGGTGGTGACGTAGCAGCGGTCTGCAGCGCGCGCGAAGAGCCCGTCGAAGAACGGATCGGGCCCATCGGTCTGCGTATTTCCGAGCCGGTCGGCGCGGGTGACGTGGATCAGCGCCACGTCGAGTTTGATCGCCGGCATGGCGAGCAGCGTCTCGCCATCCTCATAAGGCGAAGCGACCGTCTTGAAGGTCGGGTTTATGGCCATCACGTCGGAGCCCAGCCCAACGCGGGTCGGCAGGAACGGCAGCCGGTGGCCCGCGGCCTGCAGGCCGAGCAGCAACAGGCCTTCATCGAGCTCGCTGGACTCGGTACCGCCCGCCTCGCGCGCCTTGCGGAAGAAGGGTTCGATGGGAATGAAGTCGAGCGAGACGAAGCCATATATGACGCGTTTCACCTTGCCGGCCGCGCACAGCATGCCGATCTCAGGCCCGCCGTAGGCGACAAGGGTCAGGTCCTTGAGGTCTGAACGCAGAATCTCGCGCACCAGCGCCATCGGCTTGCGTCGCGGTCCCCAACCGCCGAAGCCAATCGTCATGCCGTCGCGCAGCGTCGCGACGACGTCGGCCAGTTGCATTTCCTTGTTCATTCTCTGCGTCCGCTCTTCAATTCGTCTTTCAGGTGAATGGCTTGTCTTCGCCGGCCAGCCGCACGATGAGCGGCGACGGCGCGAAGAATTCCGGCCCGACGATGCTGGCATAGTGCTCCAGCCGCTCCAGCACTCTCGGCAGGCCCGTCTCGGACGCCCAGAACATCGGGCCGCCCAGATGAGCTGGGAAGCCGAGGCCCGATGTCCAGACCACGTCGATGTCGGAGGCGCGTTCGACGGTGCCCTCGTCGATCAGCTTCGCCCCTTCGTTGACCATCGCGAGCAGGCAGCGCTCCAGCACTTCGGCGTCGGTAATCTCGCGCTGGGCGATGGCGCGCGCCGCGCGGTGGCGGGCAAGAATCTCCGCCGTGGCAGGATCGTCCTTCGCCTTGCCGTCTTCGCCATAGGCGTAGTAGCCGGCGCCCGACTTCCGGCCGAGCCGGCCGCCAGCCGCCAGGCTCTCGGCAATATCTGCCAGGCGCTCTCGGTCCGACATCGAGGCCGCGCGCGCGGCGCGCGTCGCAGCCATCAGGTCCAGCCCCGCCATATCGGCCAATGTGAACGGCCCTACCGGGAAGCCGAAGCCGGCGAGCACGCGGTCGACCTGGGCGGGGGTCGCGCCTTCCTGCAGCAGGAACAGCGCCTCACGGGTGCGCTTCGACAGCATGCGGTTGGCGACGAAGCCTTCCGACGACCCCACCAGCACAGCCATTTTGCCGAGCTTCTTCGATAGCGCCATCAAAGTGGCGAGCACGTCGGGCGTCGCGGTGGGAGTGCGCACGTTCTCCACCAGCTTCATGATGTTGGCCGGGTTGAAGAAATGCATGCCGGCAAAGTTCTGCGGCCGCGACGAGGCCTTCGCGAGCAGGCCGACGTCGAGATAGGACGTGTTGGTAACGATGATGCCGGTATCGGAGAGAACGGCGTCGACGGATGCGATCGCAACGCGCTTCTCGTCGAGGTTCTCGCTGATCGTCTCCACCACCAGGTCATGATCGGCAAGCGCCGGAACATGGTCCGCGAGGGTCAACCGCGCCATGCGCTCGCCGGCCTGCGCCTCCGTCAGGCTGCCGCGTTTGACGAGCCCATCATAGTTCTTCGCAACAGCCGCCCGCGCCTTTTCCAGTGAAGCCGCGCTTCGGCCCACCAGCGTAACGGGGAAGCCGGCATCGAGCATGGCAGTGGCGATGCCGCGCCCCATGATGCCGGGGCCGACGACGCCGACGCGTTCGACCTTGCGGGGCTCCGTTCCCGCCGGAATGAAAGCCGACTTCGCCGCCGCACGCTCGGCCGCGAAGACATGGCGCAGCGCCCGCGACTGCGGCGTGGAAAGCAGCGCCTTGCAGGCCTCATATTCGAGCCGCGCCGCTTCCTCGAAGGGTGTGGTCGCGGCCATCGCGAAGAGATCCACTGCCGTCTGCGGCGCAGTGCGTCCCCTGAACTTTTTCGCCAGGACTGCACGTGCCTCGGCCTGTGCGTCGGCACCGAAGTCGGGGAACGGCAACGCGCTGGCGCGACGCGGAGACGACCCGGCCAGCCGGCGGGCAAGATGCACCGCTTCCACCAGCGGATCGGCGATGGCGAGGGTATCGACCAATCCCAGTTCCTGTGCGCGAGAGGCGGAAATCTCCTTGCCCTCCGCGATCATCTCAAGTGCCGGCGCTGCACCGACAAGCCTCGGCAGGCGAACGATGCCGCCAGCGCCCGGCAGAATGCCGAGCTTCACTTCCGGGAAGGCGAGCTTCGCGGCCGGCGCGGCGACGCGGGCGTTGCATGCGAGCGCCAGCTCCAATCCGCCGCCCAGCGCGCGCCCCTGGATTGCCGCGACAACCGGCTTTTCGCAGCGATCGAGCCGCGCGACCAGTTCGCCCAGCAGCGGCTGGCGCATCGGCGCGCCAAACTCGGTCACGTCGGCACCCCCGGAAAACAGGCGCCCTTCCGCTGCAATGACCATAGCGGTCAGCGTCATATCGCCGTCGAGCCGGTCGAGCGCCTGCATCAGGCCCGAACGGACGGCGTGCGACAGCGCGTTGATGGGCGCGTTGTCGATGGTGGCGACCAGCACGTCGCCGTCGCTGGAGAGCGTCACCGCCTGACGCTGTTCCACGACGCTCATGCCAGGCCTCCGTTCGGCCGGATCAGCACTTTCCCCTTCGCCTGGCGCGACATGACGCGGCCGAGTGCGGTCTGGAACTCGTCAAGGGGGTAGGTTTCGGAAATGTGCGGGCGCAGCTTTCCAGCGGAATACCAGTCGAGCAGTTCCTCCAGGTTCTCCGCATTGCGGGCGGGCTCGGCCTTGGAGAAATTGCCCCAGAACACGCCGACCAGCGCAGCCTGGCGCAGCAGCAGCTGGTTGTAGGCGACGGTGGGAATGTCGCCGCTGGCGAACCCGATGACGAGATAGCGGCCGAACGGAGCGATCGAGCGCAGCGCGGGTTCCGCCAGCCTGCCCCCGACCGGGTCGTAGATCACGTCGACACCACCCCCGCCGGTGAGCGCCTTGACCTTCTCGCGCAGGTCGCCGTCGGAATAGTTGAGGAGCTCGTCGGCGCCATAGTGCTGCGCAAGTCTCAGCTTGTCGTCGCTGGAGGCGGCGGCGATGACGTGCGCACCCATCACCTTGCCGAGCTCGACCGCTGTCAACCCGACGCCGCCAGCCGCGCCCAGCACCAGAAGGGTCTCGCCGGGCTTCAGCTGCGCGCGATCCTTCAGTGCATGGTGCGAGGTGGCGTAGGCGATGACGAAGCCGGCCGCGTCATCGTAGCTCATGGCATCGGGGATCCGGATGGCGGAACGCGCGGGAACGGCCACCTGTTCGGCATAGCCGCCGAAGCCGATGAAGGCCATGACACGGTCGCCGACGTTGAAGCCCTTCGCCGCGCGGCCGACCGAAATCACTTCGCCCGCCACCTCGCCGCCGGGAGAAAAAGGAAAGACCGGCTTGGTCTGGTATTCGCCACGCGCCGCCAGTCCATCGAAGAAGTTGATGCCGCAAGCGGCGACACGGACGACGATCTCACCCTCGCTCGCCACAGGCTCGGGCACGGCTTCGATCCGCAAATTCTCGACGGGCCCGAAGGCCCTGCACACTACCGCTCTCATCGTCTTCCGGTTCGACCCGCTCTTCTGTGCGGGGAACATCGGCGAGGGTCGGCGGGCCGGCATCGTCTGATTTGACTAGCGTCGGAAAGGCCTTGCCGAAATCAGATTGGACGCTGCCGCAATAGCATTTGCTGGCGCCAGACCCGCAAGGCGATGGTCGGCCGGAAGGCGGCCGGAGGAGGCTCGCCGCGCATTGAGGAGGCAGCGATGACGAAGTTCTCGATCATCTACGAGGCACAGACCGAGGACGAAACGCGCGAAGGCGATCTCAGGGTCTTCAACGAAATCGTCGACCAGGTCATGCTGGCCGAGGAATATGGCTTCGACACCGTGTGGTGCGTAGAGCACACCTCGCTCAGCAACTATTCCCATATGTCTGCGCCGGAGACGTTCCTGGCCTATATCGCCGGACGGACGACGCGCATCGGTATCGGCCACGGCGTGGTGTGCCTGATGCCGGCGATGAACCACCCGATCAAGGTGGCCGAACGCATCTCCATGCTGGATATCCTGTCGAAAGGCCGGCTGCATTTCGGTGTCGGCAAGGGCGGTTCGCAGCAGGAGGCCGGCGCCTTCGGTTATGAGCTCGGCGAGCTGCAGCCCTATATCGACGAGGCGATGAAACTCATTCCGCGCTTCTTCGTCGAGGACGTGGTGGAGCATCACGGCCAGCACATCGACATCCCGCCGCGCCCGGTGCACCCGAAGCCTTTCCAGACGCCGCACCCGCTGATGTATATGGCCACGACCAAGCCGGAGACGCTGGTCATGGCCGGCAGCCGCGGGCTCGGCGCGCTAGTTCTGGGCTTCGGCGGACCGGACGACATCCGCGAGAAGAGCCGGGTCTACCGGGAAGCGTTCCGCAACAGGAGGGCGGACGATCAGGTCGGCTATCGGCCGATCGAGCACATCGCCGCACTCTGCCCCACGCTGGTGCTCGAGAACGGCGCGGAGGCGCGGCGGATGGGCGTGCGCGGCCAGCGCTATTTCTACGAAAGTCTCGATCGCTGGTATCGCGGCGGGCCGAAGCCCGATCCGAAGAACTGGGGCGAGGACGTAGACTCCAGCGGCCAGATCGTTACGCGCTTCGCCTCGGAAGAAGTGCGACTCGACATCAAGAAGCCCTCTGAATCGATCCGCAACCCGAACCAATCCTTTGGCGATGCCCAGGACTGCATCGCCTATGTCGAGCGGCTGATCGAGGCGGGAGCCGACGAGATCCTGTTCTGCTGGCAGATGGGCACCGTGCCGCAGTGGGCGCAGCTGGAAACGATCCGCCAGATCGGACGGCACGTCATCCCGCATTTTCGCGGGCGTCCGTCGGCACGGGCCGCGGAGAAACTGGCGGCGGAATAGCCGCCTCGTCCAAACCGATGATGAGCGGGCTCTCGCAGCCTGCTATGTCTGCTCCCGGGCATGAACCCGGGTGGAGGAAGGACGATAGCCGAGGATCGCAGACAGGCCGGCTGGGTTCCGCGCGCCGACATGATCGCGCGCCACTTCAAGTTCTTCCTGGTGGCCGCGGAGGAGCAGAGCTTTCAGCGGGCGGCAGAGCGGCTGCATATCGCGCAGTCCGCTCTGTCGCGCCGCATCTCTGACCTTGAGCGCGAGCTCGGCAACGTGAAGCTGTTCGACCGGTTCGCGCGCGGCGTACGGCTGACGACCTCGGGTGCCTCGCTGTTGGAGGACGTGCGCCGCATCATGGCGCAGATCGAGGAGGCAAGCGCCAAGGCCTGGCGCGTCGATCGCGGCGAGGTTGGCCTGCTCAGGATCGGTTTCGCCGATACAACCGGCTGGAAGCGTGTCATTCCCGAGACGCTGCGGCAATTCGAGGAGTGCTACCCGGATGTCGAGGTGCAGCTGATACCGATGGTGTCGGAGAGCCAGCGCGACGCGCTGCGCTCGGGCGCTATCGACCTCGGGCTGATGTTCGACGCGCTGGGCACCTCGCGCAGCGAGGAAGGCGAATTGTCGGGCATGCCGCTTTCACTCCATCGCTTCCTCCTGGTCGTGCCAGAGGGACATAGGCTGCATGGTTGCGAGGAAATCTCGCTGGCGGAATTGCGCGAGGAGAATCTGATCTGGCCATCGCGCCGGCACGCGCCGCTGCTGTTCAGCCGCATGCTCGATGCCTGCCGCGTCCACGACTTCGCGCCGCGCATCAAGATCGAGGTCATCGCCATCGATATGGCCTACGACCTCGTTGCGAGCGGCCTCGGGCTGGCGATGATCCTTGCAGAGGAGACGGCCGCGCCACCGCCCGGGCTCAGCCTGCGCCGGCTGAGCGACTTCGACGTCGAGCTGCACTATCTGATGATGTGGCGCCGGGAGAACAGGGCAGCGCCGCTTGCCAATTTCGCCGACCTGGCGGCGAGCGTGCTGAAGCTCAGGCGACCAGGGTGAGGCCGAGCCGTGATGCGATATCGGCCCCCGTCTTGCGCACCGCGGCATTGGCAGGCGAGATCAGGTCGACCATGGTGAAGAAGCCGTGGATCATGTCGTCATACATTTCGACCGCAACGGGGACGCCCGCCTCGCGTAGCCGTTGCGCATAGGCGAGCGCTTCGTCGCGCAGCGGATCGCAGCCGGCGATCACGACGATGGCGGGCGGCAGGCCGGCAAGGTCCGGCGCGCGCAGGGGCGCAGCCAGAGGATCGCGGCGCTGCGCCTCTTCCGGCGCATAGTGGTCCCAGAACCAGCGCATCGTATCCGTCATGAGCTGATAGTCGCCACCGCCGAGTTCGGCGTAGGAGGCCCTCGAGAAATCGGCGTCGGTGACCGGATAGACGAGCGCCTGGAGCGCGATCTCCGGGCCGCCCTCGTCGCGCGCCTTGAGCGCCACGGCCGCCGCGAGGTTGCCGCCCGCGCTGTCGCCCATCACTACAAACGGGCCGGGCAGGTTCCTCGCGGCCCATTCGACCGCGGCATAGGCATCCTCGACCGGACCGGGAAAGCGATGCTCCGGCGCCAACCGGTAGTCGACGCTGGCAACGGTCAGGCCGGACGCCGCCGCCAGTTCACGACAGACCGGAGCGAAGCCATCGAGCGTGCCGATGACCCAGCCGCCGCCATGCATATAGACAATCGTGCCCCTTTCGACCTCCTGCGTCGGGCGGAAGATGCGCATGCCGATCGTGCCGCCCTCGGCGGGAACCGAGACATCCTCGATCGAATGGACGCGGGCGCCACGGTCGGGCGGCAGCGCGGCCTGTGCCTGAATGTAGCTTCGCCGCGCCTCGTCCGGCGTCCCCGCATGGTAAGGAGCGAGGTTGAGCGCAGCGCGGGCGCGCAGGATCGCTTCGAGTTCCGGATGGACACGCGGCATGGCTTCCTCCCTGCCGGCCCGAAGGTCCTCGCGCAAGGTCGCGATCACAATTGCTTTTTGGGTACGGGTTGCCCTGTTTTTAGCATTTCACGCGGAAGCCTACCACACCCCAAGATCAAAGGAAGAGAGCATGGCCGGTACCGGCCTCGCCTCCGCAAACAATGCATGCGCTGGGCAGCCGCTGGGCCGCCCTTGGGAAGGGCGTCAATGCGCGCAGTCGCGATCGATGGTTTCGGCGGAAGAGAGGTCATGTGCCTGGCCGATCTGCCGGCGCCCCGGCCCCAGCCGGGCGAGGTGGGCGTGCGCATGGCCTTCGCCAGCGTCAACCCGGCCGACTGGAAACTGCGCGAAGGATGGCTGAACACCTTTCCATCCTTTCGCCCGTCTTTCCCCTTCGTGCTTGGCTATGATGGCGCCGGCATCGTCGAAAGCGTCGGCGACGGCGTGACGGGCCTGAAGCCCGGCGACCGGGTGGCCGCGAAGGCCGACCAGAGCAATGCGCGCTGGGGCAGCTTCGCCGAGATGATGTGCGTGCGAGCGGACCTCGCGGGACGTCTGCCGGACCATGTCTCCCTGGCCGACGCGGCCACACTGCCGGTCGCTGGCGTCACCGCGTGGCATGGCTTGTTCCTGCATGGCGGGCTGAAGGCTCGCCAAAGCGTCTTCGTCAATGCAGGAGCAGGCGCGGTCGGCACGCTGGCTGTGCAGTTTGCCCGATTGGCTGATGCCCGGGTGGCGGCCAGCTGTTCCGACGCGAACGCCGCAAGACTGCACCAACTGGGTGCGGAGACGATCGTGGACTATGCCGACCCTGCGCGCATCGAGACGGTTGGCCGCTCTTTTCCCGACGGTCTGGATCTCGTGCTGGACGCCGCGAGCGCCGCCAATTCGGGTCTTCTGACGCTGCTGAGGCCTGGCGGTGTTTACGTACGAATTCCTTCTCTCGGCCCCGGCGACATGGTGACGGTTCCCGGTGAACTGCAAGGTCGTGGGCTCCGAATCGTTACGGGCGGCATCGTCCCTGCACAGGCCCGCGACGCCATCGAGCGCATAGGCGTCTTGCTCGGCTCGGGCAAGCTGGCGCTGCCCCCGACAAGGCTGCGGCCGCTGGACGAGGCGGCGGAGGCACTTGAGGACAATCGCACCGGCGCCTGGCGCGGTAAGCAGGTCCTCCAGATCGTGGCGGAGCCGGCATGACGACGACGCGGCCGGAATTAGACCACGCCAGGGTTGTCCTGGTCACGGGAGCCGCCGGCGGCCTCGGTCGAGTGATGGCCAAGGCATTGCTCGACGACGGCTTTCGCCTCGTCGTCGCCGGCAGTTCGATCGATAAGGTATCGGCAGTCTTCCATGACAATCCGCCCGGGCGCTGCCGCGCCGTAGCGGCAGACCTGGAAAACCCGCGGGCGCCGGAAAGGCTGGCCAGCGACGCGCTCGCCGCGTTCGGGCGTATCGACGTCCTCGTCAACAATGCCGGGATCAGCACCAGTGCGATGACGGAGTTCCAGCCGGATCGTCCCGTGCCCTTCCTGTCCATCCCGACGGCGATGATGGAGCGATTCTACAGGATCAACGTGCTCGCGCCGATGCGCCTGACAGCGGCGCTGCTGCCGCAGATGCTGGAGCGGCGCTGGGGCCGTGTGGTCAATGTCTCGACCGGACTTGCCACCATGCTCCGTTTCGGCGGCTACGGCGCTTCGAAGGCCGCGCTCGAAGCGGAGACGGCGTGCCTTGCCGCAGAGTTGGAAGGATCCGGCATCACGGCAAACGTGCTTTTGCCGGGTGGGCCGACGGCGTCGCACATGACGCGCAACTTCGCCGCGAACGCGCTGCTTCCGGCCGAGATCATGGCCGGGCCTATCCGCTTCCTGGCCTCGGACGCGTCAGACGGCATGAACGGCAAGCGCATCCGAGCCCGCTATTGGGACGCGTCCCTTGCGCCTGCCGAGGCTGCCGCCATCGCGGAACCCATCGCCTGGACATCGCTCGCCGATGCGCAGCAACGGCCGCCGGGCGAAGACTGAACCATGCCGGTATGCGCTGAGGAGAGCGTGCGCGGGCATCAACCGATTTGCAAAGGGAGGAATTCATGAGAGTTTTCGCAACGACACTGCTGGCGGGACTGCTGGCAGCCACCAGCCTGTGGGCGCAGGCTGATGGCCCTGTAAAGATCGCCGTCCTCAACGATCAGAGCAGCTCGTTCTCGGTCATCGGCGGGCGCGGCTCGGTCGAGGCTGCGCGCATGGCGATCGAGGATTTCGGCGGCCAGGCGCTCGGCAAGAAGGTCGAGCTTGTCTCGGCGGATCACCAGAACAAGCCGGAAGTCGCGCTGTCCATCGCCCGCCAGTGGCTGGACAATGACGGCGTCGACGTCGTCGTCGACGTGGCGAACTCGTCCATCGCGCTCGGTGTCAACACGCTGCTGGGCGAAGAGAAGAAGCTCGGCCTCTTTGTCGCTCCGGGCGTCAGCCGTCTCGTGGAGGAGGACTGCAACGGCTACGGCATCGCCTGGGCCTATGATTCCCCCGCCATGGCGCGCGTCTCGGCGCTGGCGCAGATCAAGGCCGGCAACAAGAAGTACTTCATCATCTCGCCCGACTACACTTCCGGAATCATCTTCGAGGAAACGATCAGGCAGACCGTCACCGAGAATGGCGGCGAGATCGTCGGCGCGGTTCGGGCGCCGCTCGGCACCACCGACTTCTCCTCCTTCCTGCTCCAAGCGCAGTCGTCGGGCGCGGAGGTGCTGATGCTGACGCTCAACGGCCCCGAGTTGATCAACGCGGTGAAGCAGGTGCAGGAGTTCGGCATTGTCGAGCAGGGAATGAAGATCGCCGCCCATGCCATCAACGACTTCGAGGCCAAACAGGCAGGTGCCGCGACGCTCAAGGGCATCCAGTTCATGCTGCCGTGGAACTGGGTCCTGGACGACGAGACGCGCGCCTTCCACAAGAAGCTGATGGAGCGCAGCGGCATCTCCGCCACCTGGAACCATGCCGGCGTCTACTCGGCCGTGCTGAACTACCTCAAGGCTATGGAAGCCGCCGGCAGCAAGGACGCGCTGGCCGTGAAGGAAAAACTCGCTTCCATGGAAATCAAGGACCTCTTCGCCAAGAATGCGAAGCTCCTGCCTAATGGCCGGCTCATCCACGATGTCTACGTGCTCGAGATCAAGGACCCGTCGGAGGTCAAGGAGGAGTGGGACGTCTCCAAGCTCGTCACAACCATTCCGGCTGAGCAGGCCTTCCCGCCGCTCTCCGCTTCCAAGTGCAACCTGGCCAAGTCGAACTGACCACGTCCTTCGAATAGGCAAGGAGGCCGATGCGCATGCATCGGCCTCCTTTATTTGATGTCGGGAGAGGTTAGGCAGCTGCTAGCGGCCAGCGGCGAGCCTGGGAAGATCGCGCGGAATAGACATGGGCGCGGACGCACGGCGCATGCGTGCGAACTCCACCACCTGCTCGGCCACCAGTTCGAGCTGGCGCTGCACGCCCTCGTCCAGCGCGCGGCCATCGGCGCCGAAAGGCGCGGCAAGCGAGTTGATGCCCACACCCATCGGCGTCGGCCAGGCGCGCAGCGCGTGTGCTACCGCGCGCAAACTTCCCAGCGTGCTGCCGACAGCCTGCCATCCGGCGGCGCAGACGATCGGACCGAAGGCGATGCCGTCGAGATAGACACGCGGATCGCCACGCAGTTCCTCTGCATAGTCGAGCGCGTTCTTGATCAATCCTGACATGCCGCCATGGAAGGCGGGCGACGAGACAATCATGCCGTCGCAACGCCGCATCAGGTCGACAAGGCGCGCCGCCCGGCCGTCCAACGCCAGGCCATACATCGGCAGATCCAGGTCGGCGCCCGAGAGAAGCACTGTTTCGGCGCCGCGCTCCCGAGCCGCGGCGAGGCTGAGGCGCAGCGCCTTGTCACTGGTCGATTCAGCGCGCATCGTGCCGCCGAGGCCAAGGATCAGGGGTCGCGACATGTCTGCCTCCGCGTGCTGTCAGGCGCTTTCAAGCGTCTGAAAACCTTGGAAGCCGCCACCCTTGCTGTCCAATGCTATTTTCTCGGCAACGCTTGCCGAGAAAGCAGCCACATGGCCGGCTGCGCGGTCGCATGATGCGGTCTCGCCGAACCGCTTCGGCAGCGGGAAATCGCATGGAGGAACGATTGCTTTCAGAACGACTGGCCGGCAAGGCCATACTGATCACCGGCGCGGCGGCGGGTATCGGCCGCGCCACGGCCATCCGACTTTCAGCTGAGGGCGCGCGCGTGGCGCTCGCCGACCGCGACGCCGACGGCCTGCAGGTGACGGCCGGTGAACTGCCGGGCGAAGCGCATGGGATCGTCTACGACGCGGCGGACGCGGAAGGCTCCATGCGGCTGGTGGACCAGGCGATCGCCGCGCTCGGACAGCTCGACGGCGTCTGCAACATCGCCGGCGTCTACGCCAAGGCGCACCTGACTGAGATGCCGGCAGCGGACTGGCAGCGCATCCTGCAGATCAACCTGACCAGCGTCTTCCACGTCATGCAGCGGGCCGTTCCGCATCTGGCGAAGACGCATGGCTCGATCGTCAACACGGCGTCCATCGCCGCTCTGGACGGCCTCGCCTACTCCGCCGCCTATGCAGTCTCCAAGGCCGGCGTCATTGCGCTCACCCAATCGGCGGCCGCCGAATTCGCCTCGGCCGGCGTGCGTGTCAATGCGATTGCGCCCGGCGGCGTGCGCACCTCGATGGGCGGCAGCGCTCCCCTGCCCGATGCCGACCCGGACCTCACCATCCGCCGCTCGAAGCTGCCCGACCTCGACGGATTCGGTGAGCCGGCCGATCTGGCTGCGGCCTATGCCTATCTGGTTTCCGGCGACGCCCGCTATGTCTCGGGCACGGTGCTGACAGTAGACGGCGCGCAGCGGCTTATGTGAGCTGCTGCCGATGGCGCGTCCAGCCTAGTGCCCGGTTCGCGCCGGCGCGGCCGTTGGACTGGCGGAGGGAGCTGCGCCAGCGTCGCGGCGGCGCGTATGTCGCGCGGCCAGGACCTCTTCCAGCGAGCCTATGATGCCCTTGCGCAGGAAGAGCACACACAGCACGAAGATGACGCCCTGGATGACCACGACCCAGGAGCCGAAGGTCGCGAGCTTGGTCTGCAGCGTCACGACCACCGCCGCCCCTACCACCGGTCCGAGCAGCGTTCCGACGCCGCCGATCAGGGTCATCAGGAGCACGTCGGTCGACGCCCAGAAATGGACGTCGGCCAGCGAGGCGATCTGGAAGACGATTGCCTTCATGCTGCCCGCCACGCCCGCCAGCGCCGCCGAGAGCGTGAAGGCGATCAACTTGAACCGGTTGGTCGAGTAGCCGAGCGAGATCGAGCGTGGCTCGTTCTCGCGGATCGACTTCAGCGACTGGCCGAAGGGCGAATGCACCAGCCGGTAGACGAAGACGAAGGCCGCGAGCGCGACCACCAACACGACGTAATACATGTTCATCTGCTGGCTGAGGTCGATCACCCCAAACAGCCAGCCGCGCGGCACGGACTGGATGCCGTCCTCGCCATGCGTCCAGGACGACTGAATAGCGTAAAAATAGATGATCTGCGCCAGTGCCAGCGTGATCATCGCGAAGTAGAGGCCGGAGCGGCGGATCGCCAGCCAGCCGAACAGCGCGCCGACGGCCGTGGCGGTAAGGACACCGAGCAGGATGCACAGTTCCGTCGGGAGGCCCCAGGCGGAGGCGGCATGCGCGGTGACGTAAGAGGCCGAGCCGTAGAAAGCTGCATGGCCAAAGGCGAGCAGGCCGCCGTAGCCGAACACGATGTTGTAGGCGAGCGCGAAGATCGCGAGGCACAGGATCTTCATGCCGAGGATGGGGTAGACGAAGAACGGCAGCACCGCGCCCACGATCGCGAGCACACCGAACCAGAGCCGCCCGTTCTCGAGGATGCTGCCCGCACGACCCGAAGAGACATCCGCAACCGAGTGCGCCGTGGTGAGCCGGCCGAAGAGGCCGGCCGGACGCACGAGCAGCACGATCGCCATGATGACGAAGATGATGGTGGTCGAGGCCTCCGGCCAGAACACCTTGGTCAGGCCCTCAATCAGGCCCATCAGCAGGCCCGCGAAGATCGCGCCGAAGATCGAGCCCATGCCGCCGATGACGACGACCGCGAAGATGGTGACAATGATCGACTGACCCATCTGCGGACCGACCTGGTAGATCGGGGCGGCCATGACGCCGGCAAAGCCCGCCAATCCGACGCCGAAGGCGTAGGTGAGCATCAACATGCGCGGCACATTGATGCCGAAGGCACGCACGAGGTCAGGATTTTCCGTAGCCGCGCGCAAGTAGGCGCCGAGCTTGGTGCGCTCGATCAGGTACCAAGTGCCGAAACAGAGCACAAGGGCCGCGCCGATGACCCAGGCGCGGTAGAGCGGCAGGAACATGAAGCCGAGATTGATGCCGCCCTTGAGTGAATCCGGCACGCCGTACTGCTGTCCGGCGGCGCCGTAGCGCACGTTGAACAGGCCCTCAATGACCATGCCGAGGCCCACGGTCAATAGCAGGCCGTAGGCATGGTCGAGGTCGTAGACCCGCCGGATGAAAAGGCGTTCCATCAGAGCGCCGATCGCCGCGACGCAAACCGGCACAATAATCAGCGCCCACCAGTAGCTGATCGAAGGCAGGCCGAGGTTCGGGAAGAGTTGTGGCAGATTGTAGAGATACCACGCACCGAAGGCGCCCAGCATGTATTGCGCGCCGTGGACGAAGTTGCCGATGCGCAGCATGCCGAAGATGATCGCCACGCCGAGGCTCATCATCGCGTAGAACGAGCCGTTGATCAGGCCGATCAGCAATTGGCCGAATAACAGGTTCGACGGGATGCCGAGAATGTTCATCATGGTGCCAGCGTTCCGGCGAATTCGATGTGAAGGTGCGGGGCGGAGGCTCTAGTCATCGATGCCTCCGATATAGGCTTCCACCACGCGCGGGTCGGTCGAGACCTGCGAATACGGCCCCTCCGCCAACACCTCGCCGCGTGCCAGCACGGTTATGGTGTCGGACAGGCTGGCAACGACGGAAAGATTGTGCTCCACCATGAGGATGGTGCGCGAGCCCGACACCTTGCGGATCAGTTCGGCGATGCGGTCAACGTCCTCGTGGCCGAGGCCGGAGGTCGGCTCGTCGAGCAACAGCATTTCCGGATCCAGCGCCAGCGTCGTGGCGATCTCCAGCGCCCGCCGACGGCCATAGGACAGTTCCACGGCGGCGTGGTCGCGGTAGGACAGCAGGCCGACCGCGTCGAGCAGCTCGTCGATGCGGCCGTCGAGCGAGGCCAGCATCCGGTCGCTGCGCCAGAAGATGTAGGCGACGCCCAGGGGGCGCTGCAGCGCGATGCGGACGTTGTCCGCCACGCTCATGCGCGGATAGACGGCGGAAATCTGGAATGACCTCACCAGCCCCTTGCGCGCCACCTGTTCGGGTTTCAGCGCGGTGATATCCTCGCCGTTGTAGCGGATCGTGCCGGCGCTCGGCGGCAGGAACTTCGTGATCAGGTTGAAGGTCGTCGTCTTGCCGGCGCCATTCGGTCCGATCAGCGCGTGGATCGAATTGCGCCGCACCTTGAGGTCGACGTTCTTGACCGCCGCGAAGCCGGCGAAGTTCTTGGTCAGGCCGCTCGCCTCGATGATGTAGTCGTGAGCGCTCGTCTGCACCCGTTCCTCCTCGACAGTCGTATTCGCGGGCAATCGGTGGCACGTACAGGCAGACCGCGCGGCCGCGATCCCTGCAAGGTCCGGCTTCTCCCACGCCGTACCCAAGAGGCTCGCTAAAGCCATTGGGATCATCGTCCAAAGAGACTAAAGGCGGAAGCGCGGAGATGGAGGAAACTGCCGGGGAGGACCCATAGTCTGTTAGGACGATGCCGCCCAGTCGCAGTGGCGGAAGTCTTGCGATGGGCGGAAATGGGCGGACCTCCGGGGCGGAGCGCCCCGACCGCTTCACGAATTCTCGGGAGGAACAACAACATGAAGAAGCTCTTGCTGGCATCCACGATGTTCGCCGCGCTGACGGCTGCGGCTTTCGCCCAGCAGTCGGACGGCCAGGTGAAGATCGGCGTGCTCAACGACCAGAGCACCTCGTTCTCGGCCATCGGCGGCACGGAGGTGGTGCGTGCGGTCGAGATGGCTATCAAGGACTACGGCGGCCAGGCGCTCGGCAAGCCGATCGAGTTTGTCACCGCCGACCACCAGAACAAGCCGGAGGTCGGCCTCGCCATCGCCCGCCAGTGGCTCGACCAGGACAATGTCGACGCCATCGCCGACATGGCGAACTCGGCGATCGCACTTGGCGTCAACACGCTGCTCGGCGAGAAGAAGCGGGTCGGCCTGTTCGTATCCCCGCTGACCGACCGCACCACCGAGGGCGACTGCAACGGCTATGTGGTCGCCTGGGCCTATGACGCCTATTCGACCGTTGGCACGACTGTGAAGGCGCTGCTCGGCGAAGGCGGCAAGTCCTTCTTCATCCTGTCGCCCGACTACGAGGCCGGCAAGGTGCAGGAAGCGGCCGTCGAAGGCGCCGTGACGGCCGGCGGCGGCGAGGTGAAGGGCAAGGTACGCGCCCCGCTCGGCACCACCGACTTCTCCTCCTACCTGCTCCAGGCGCAATCTTCCGGCGCCCAGGCCATCATCATGAATCTCTCCGGCCCCGAGCTGGTCAACGCGATGAAGCAGGTGCAGGAATTCGGCCTGATAGACAGCGGCATGAAGGTGGCGGTCACTTTCATGCACCAGTCCGACGTGCGGTCAATCGGCGTCGAGGCGCTGCAGGGCGTGCGCTTCTCCTCACCCTGGTTCTGGGGCAAGGACGAGGCGTCCAAAGAATGGGGCAAGCGGATGATGGAGGTCACCGGCAATGCTCCGGGCTGGATCGCCGCCGGCACCTATTCGGCCGTCACCAACTACCTCAAGGCCGTCGACAAGGCGGGCACGGACGACGCCGATGCCGTGCTCAAGGCCATGCGCGAGATGAAGATCGAGGACTTCTTTGTCCAGAACGGCGAGCTCTATCCGAACGGCCGCCTCATCCACGACATGTATCTGATCGAGGTGAAGAAGCCCGACGAGGTGAGCGAGAAGCAGGACTTCCTGAAGCTCGTTGCGACCGTGCCGGCGAAGGAAGCCTTCAAGCCGCTTTCGGCCACCACATGCAAACTCGTCAACAAAGGTTGAGGCTTACCTGACGACAAGGCGCGGGCGGCCGAGCCGTTCGCGCCACTTCACATTCACGCCGATCGGAGCAGCGCATGCCCGGCTATCTGGTCTTCGACATCGAGATCACCGATCCGATCGCCTGGGAGGAATACCGTCGCGTGGCGGGTCCGATCATGGCGGCAGGCGGCGGAAAGTTCCTCGTCGCCAGCTCGCGCGTCGAGCCCTTGGAAGGCGGCTGGAACCCGGCCACGCTCTCTGTCGTGGAGTTTCCAAGCTTCGAGGCGGCGCGGGAATTCTACCATTCGGATACCTATCAGGCGACGGTACCGCTGAGACGGAAGGCCTCGAGGGGACGCGGTGTCCTGATCGAAAGCAATGTGCCGCCAGCCTAGGATATTGTCCGAGAGCGGACCGAGGCAGGTCAGGCGAGGAGGATTGATGACGGACGCGAACGGATCGCTGCGGGTCGAAGACCTTCACGGCTGGTACGGCGAGAGCAAGGCACTGCACGGCATGCGCTTCGAGGTGCGGCGCGGCGAGGTCATCACGCTGCTCGGCCGAAACGGCGCGGGCAAGACGACGACGTTGCGCGCAATCATGGGCCTCTTGCGCCGCAAGTCCGGCGAGATCCGCTTCAGGGACGAGAACCTCTGCGGCCGCATGCCGGAATATGTCGCGCGTAGGGGTATCGCCTACTGCCCCGAGGAGCGCGGCATCTTTTCCAGCCTTTCGGTCGAGGAAAACTTGATGTTGCCGCCGAAGATCAGCGACGGCGGCATGAGCCTCGACGACATCTTCGGTCTTTTTCCCAACCTTGCCGAGCGCCGCAGGAGCCAGGGCACCAAGCTGTCGGGCGGCGAGCAGCAGATGCTGGCGATCGCGCGCATCCTGCGCACCGGCTCCAATTTCCTGCTGCTCGACGAGCCGACCGAAGGCCTGGCGCCCGTCATTGTCAAGCAGATCGGCGCCGTCATCCGGAAGCTCAAGGAGCGCGGCTTCACGGTGCTGCTGGTCGAGCAGAATTTCCGCTTCGCGTCGAAGCTCGCCGACCGCCATTACGTGGTGGAGCACGGCAAGGTCATCGACACGCTGGAGGCCGCGGACATCGAGAGGAATCTCGACCGCATTCAAAGCTATCTCAAGGTCTGAACGATGGCCCCGCCCCTAGCTTTCGTGATCGGGGCGGGTCCCGGCCTCGGCATCGCGCTCGTTCGTCGCTTTGCGCAAGGAGGCATGACGGTCGCGTTCTTGGCGCGCCGTCCCGAAGCTGTCGCCGACTACCAGCGTCGGATGGATGCGGAAGGCTTGGCCACGATCGGCTTCGTGGCAGACGCTGGCGACCCGCAATCCGTGAGCGCGGTCTTCAGTGGACTGCGCGAAAGGCACGGCGAGGCCGAGGCGCTGGTCTACAACGCGGCCATCATCGAGCCTTCGCGTTTCGTCACCCGCTCCGGCATCGCCGAGGCACAGTATTCGACGGCGCCGGGTTGGAAAGCGCGGGGCGAGCCGATCGACTTCGACGGGCTGATGACCAGCTTCCGCACCAATGTCGCCGGCGCGCATCATGCGGCGCGTGAGGCGGCACCGGCCATGATCGCGGCCGGACGAGGCACCATCCTCCTTACGGGCGGAGTGCTCGCCTTCGGTCCCTGGATCGAATGGGGCGCGGTCTCGCTCGGCAAGGCAGCGCTGCGCAGCCTCGGTCACTCGCTGTTCAAGGAGTTGGAACCGCACGGCGTGCAGGTCTCGACGGTAGCGATCCACGGCACGATGGCGACTGGCACTCCCTACGACCACGACCTCGTGGCAGACGCCTACTGGCGGCTTCACACGCGGCCGCGGGTTGAATGGGATCCGGACTTCCACTTCAAAGCCGACGCGGCCGACGGCGCGGATCCCGACGCATGAGCGAGACGATCGACCTTTCGGGCAAACGCGCCCTCGTGACTGGCGGAGCGAGCGGAATCGGCGAGGCGACCGCCACGCTCCTTGCGGACCTCGGAGCGAAGGTCGTTCTGGCCGACCTGAACGTAGACGCCCTGCCGGCTGCCGCCTCGCGCGTGGGAGCAGTCGGATTTGTGGAGGGAGACGTCGCGGTGGCGTCCGCCGTCGATCGCATGGTGTCGCGGATGGTGGAAATGCTCGGCGGCATCGACCTTGTCTTCAACTCCGCCGGCGTGGGCGACGATCTCGTTCCGGTGCACGAGCAGGAACCTGAGCGCTGGCAGAGGGTCGTCGACATCAACCTCAAGGGAACCTATCTCGTCTGCCGCGCGACTGGACAGCACATGGTGGCGCAAAAATCCGGCGCAATCGTCAACGTATCGTCCATCGTCGGCCTGGACGCCTTTCCCGGCCGCTCCGCCTATGGTGTCGCGAAGGCCGGCATCGTGCACTTGACCAAGACGCTTGCCTGCGAATGGGGCCATCTCGGCATAAGGGTCAACGCGATCGCGCCGGCCTATACCAAGACGCCGATGGTCAAGGACCTGCTCGACAGGAAGATCTTCGACCCCGCGGTGATCGAGCGGCGCACGCCGATGGCACGGCTGGCCGAGAGCAGGGAGATGGCGCACGCCGCCGCCTTCCTCCTGTCGGACTGGGCCTCCTACATCACCGGCGTGACATTGCCGGTCGACGGCGGCTGGAGCGCCTATGGCGCGGCCGGCGACGTGGTCAAGATCAGGCACGCAGCGGGCGAATAGCGCCGCCTCGTTCCGTTCGTCCCACGCGAAGCTAGGTCCGGAACCTGTCCAGCCCACCTTCCTTGAGCGCGGCGACGAGATCGCGCTTGCGGATCTTCGCGGCTTCCACAGGCATGGTGTCGATGATCTCGACCCGGCGCGGGGCCTTGTAGGCGGCGAGCTCCTGGCGGCACCAGGCGCGCAACTCTCCAGCCGTCGCGGACGCGCCTTCGTTCAGCACCACCACGGCCACCGGGATCTCGCCCTTTTCCTCGTCCGGCGCGGGCACCACGGCGCACATGGCGACGGCCGGGTGACGGTAGAGCACGCTCTCGACTTCCAGCGGATAGATGTTGTGGCCGCCGGTGATGATGACGTCCTTCTTGCGGTCCACGATGAACAGGAAGCCGTCGGCATCGACATAGCCGAGATCGCCCGACTTCCAGCCGAGCGGCCCGAAGGCGGCGGCGGTGGCCTCGTCGTCGCCGAGATAGCCGGCCGCCACGCAGTCGCCGCCGATGATCACCTCGCCGATCTCGCCCGTCGGCACCTCGTTGCAGTCGTCGTCGACGATGGCGATGCGGGACGAACCCACCGGCAGTCCGGCCGAGCCCGGCTTGCGGATGCCCGCCGTCGGCTCCATCACATTCTGGCCGCAGGTCTCGGTCGAGCCGTAGACCTGTGCGACCTTGACGCCGGAAAACTCCTCGAAACGCTTGATGACCGGTTGCGGCACCGGCGAGCCGCCCGTCGTGCAGATGCGCAGCGACGATAGGTCGTGGCGCGCAGCGTCGTGCTCGTTGACCATATAGACATACATGGTCGGCGTGCCGCCGAAATAGGTGGCGCGGTAACGCCTGATGTCGGCCATCACCCTTTCCGTGTCCCAGCGGTCATGCAGTACGATCGTGCCACCCGTGTAGAGGCAGAGGTTAAGCGTGACGGTCAGGCCGAAATTGGTGAACAGCGGCACGGCGCAGAGATAGACCTCCTCGCCGAAGCGCGTGCGGTGCGACACCATCATGTCGCGTAGAGTCGAAACGAGGTTGAAATGCGTCTGCGCGGTACCCTTGGGCGTTCCCGTCGTGCCAGACGTGAAGAACAGCGACGCGATCTCGCCGAAATCGCAGGCGATGTCGGCGAACTCCGGCGAAGCTGCGTCTGCAAGGGCGGCGAGATCGTCTTCCGCCGCCACCCCGCCGCCGGCCACGAGGCAGGCCGCCAGCGCGCCGAACTCGCCGCGGATTTCGGAAAAATAGGGCCAGGTGGTGCCGTCCGCGATGACGGCGCGCATGCCGGTGCGCTCGATGATCTTGCGCAGTTCCGCATGGCGGAACATGGCGCTCAGCGGCGCCGGCACCGCGCCCAGCCGCTGGCAGGCCCAGAAGGCGATCGCCATCATCGGCGTAGAGGGCAGATAAAGCCCGACCTTGTCCCCCTTGCCGATGCCCTTGGTCCTCAACACGTTCGCCAGCCGGCCGGTCGCCGCGTGGAAGCGGCCGTAGGTGTAGGTTTCCGTCTCTGTGACGATGAAGTCGCGGTCCGGCACCAGCCGGACGTTGCGGGCAAGCACGGAACTCAGGATTTCCATGTGGAAGGACTCACGAGATGAGGATGCCGCTGTCGACGGGCAGCTTCTGGCCTGTGGTGCGGCGCGATTCGTCGCCGGCGAGGAACAGCACGGCGTTGGCAACGTCGATCGGATCGGCGAAGCCCAGGAGATAGGCTTCCTCCTGCTTCTTCAGGTGCGGCTCACGGCGGAAGAACTCCGCCACGCGCGGCGTGAGCACGGCCCCGGGCACGACCACGTTGACACGGATACCATCCCCGGCGAACTCGACCGCCATGGAGCGCGTCAGTGAGATGATGCCGCCCTTGGAGGCGGTATAGGCGTCGCGATTGGGGATGCCCATCTCGCCGACGATGGAGGCGCTGTTGACGATGGATCCGCCGCCCGACTTCTGCATCAGCGGGATGGCGGCGCGGCTGCATAGCCATGTGCCGAACAGGTCGAGCTTGATGGCACGCCAGAACTCCTCCAGCGGGGCGACCGTCAACGGCCCATCGGCCGAGCTGGATCCGCCGGCATTGTTGAAGAGGACGTCGAGCCGGCCCAGACGCCGATCGACCTCTGCAAAGGCTGCTGCCACGCTGTCCGGCTCAGTGACGTCCGTCTCGAGTGCCAGCGCCTTGCCACCCTCAGCCGCGATCTCGGCGGCGATCGCCTCACATCTGGCGAGCGAACGCGCGCAGAGTACCACTTCGGCACCCTCGCGCGCAAACAGCCGCGCGGTAACCTCGCCGATCCCCCCGCTCGCCCCGGTGACAACCGCCACCTTCCCGGACAGACGTCCCACCATCTCGGCCATCCCATTCGTCAGACCAAGGCTTGTGCCACCTGGACCGAACGTCAACGTCGTCCGTTTGCATTATCCCGGAGGGGCAGGGCACGACAACGGCCTCAGTCACGCTCAGCCCCCGAGGGGCCCCACCGCCTCACTCGGGTGGGGTTGGACGGCGGTTCCGGATACGACCGATGGAGAAGCCCGATCCGGCGTGTGCCGTCAGCCGAGCGCCTTGTGTATGGCTGGGGAACCTGGACAGTAATCCAGCCATTTTTAACGGCCTTGTTTTCCCTTAAATATCCGTGATTATTGACCTTTTCGGATCAAAGTTGTAACACCGACTTGTAACACCGGACTGCTACAAGAGGGCCGAAATGGCACGGATCAGCTACCTCCTACGTCGCGGCGCGAGCTACTATGCACGGGCGAAAGTGCCGAACGATCTTGTCGACATGATCGGCAAACGGGAGCTTGTGAAGGCGCTCGGCACGAAAGACGAAAATGTTGCCAAGCGGCTTCTATGGCCGGTTGTGGAAGCATGGAATCGTGAGTTCGATGACATCCGCTCACGGCGGATACTGACGCCTGACGACAAGACCGACGCGACGTGGCAGCACTACACCGCCACACTTGAACGCGACGAGCATACGCGCCGGAACATGCCGACTGTCGCCGATATCGAGGCGGCAACGGAAAAAGCTATCAACCGTGTGCAGCGGGACCGGATCGACATTCACGACCCTGCCGCCATGCTTGACGTGACTGTCGACCTAACGACCGTGAAGCGGCGACGCGAGTATGAGGCCAAGCTTCGCCGCGCGAAGCTCGCCGATATGCGGAAGCATCTGGCTACCGGCGAGACGGCGCTAATCGAGGATGAGGTTGACGCCTACATTGATCAGAACAAGCTCTTGATTGATCCCCTGTCGGCGGATCGTGGCGACTTGGCGCAACGTCTCATGCGCGCCGAAATCGAGGGATTGGAGCGCACCATCGAGCGCGACCGTGGCGACTACAGCGGCGTGCCGAAAGACCCGATCGTGAAGCCGGCCGCTGGCACGTCGCGGGAGCAAGCCGCACCCGGCGAGACGATCATGGAACTATTCGAGCGCTACGCTGCGGAGAACCCCAAAGGCATCGCCGTCGATACGATCGCACAAGCCCGGCGCGATGTTGGCAGCTTTGTCGACTTCGTCGGAAGCACCTGCCCTGCTCACCGGATTGACAAGAAGGCCGTGCGCGAGTGGAAGGCGCTACTTTTGAAGTTCCCGGTGAAGGCGACCGAAAGTCGCGACTTCGCCGGCATGACGTTGTCACAGATCGTCCGGCACAATGAGAAGATCGGCAAGCCGGTGATCACGCATCGAACCGTCAACCGTTACCTCGCCGGCTTCAGCGCCTTTTGCGGCTGGCTTGTCAGTCACGGCTATCTCGACACCAATCCGGCCGATGGCATGTTCCTGAAAAAGTCGAAGGGCAACTCGCCGGCACCCTTCACCACGGACCAGCTCAAGACCCTTTTCAAGTCGCCGCTCTTCGCCGGATGCCAATCCGCCGACGAATGGCGCAACATCGCCAAGCCCGGCAATGTCCGTATCCGCGACCATCGGTATTGGGTGCCGCTGATCATGCTCTACAGCGGCGCGCGGCCGGCCGAGGTTGCGCAGCTCGCCATTGCCGACGTGCGACAGGAGCATGGGCATTGGATCATGCACATCACGACGGAAGGCGACGGCGACAAGAGCGTCAAGACGGCCGGGAGCATGCGCGTTGTGCCGGTGCATCCTGAATTGGTTCGGCTCGGCTTCCTGAAGTATCGCGATGGTATGGAAGCGGCTGGACAGACGCGGCTCTTCCCGCACGCCGAACGAAACTCGCGAGGCCAGATGATCGCCGACTTCAGCCGGGAGTTCGGCCGCTATCTAACGCGCATCGGATTGAAGAACGGTCGCGGCCTATCGCTCTACAGCTTCCGGCACGGTGCCGCCGACGCCTTCCGTCGTGCGGGCTACATGGATGATTACTTTGGCCCGCTTGCGTTCGGGCATGGCAGTCCGACGATGACCGGCCGCTACGGGATCATGCCGCAAGGCATGCTTCAGCAGCGTGTCGACCTGATCAATTCGATTGCCTATCCCGGCCTAGACCTGTCGCACTTGATGCCAGCCTGACGGGTAGGAAAAAAATCACAACAAGGGATTCACAAGTGAATCTGCGTATGAGACAATATTCCTACAGTCGAGTTTGTAGGTGTCTCGCGTTTGCGTATTTCCCAGTCAGTAAAGGCGTTGTTCGGCAGGGGTATCGAGAAGAAATCGATTACCCTTACCGACCCGCTCGCCGAAGAAATACTCGGCAGCATGCCGACGATTTCAGGTCCGACGATCACGCCGGCAACCGCCATTCGAGTCCCGGCCGTCTATGCTGCCGTCACGCTGATTACGAAGTCGGCGCGCTCGCTTCCTGTCAAAGCGTTTCAGAACACCGAACAGGGCAAGCGCACGGCGGACGACCATCCCGCATATGAGTTGGTTCATGGCTTCGCGAACGACTTTACGTCGTCTGGCGAGCTTCGCGAGCAACTGTCAGCCGACGCCATCTTTCACGATCACGGCTATGCCGCTGTCGGCCGCAATTCCATCGGCGAACCTGTCGAATTCATCCGCCTTGATCCGCTGTCGATCACCACGAAGGTGGACGACTCGACCGGCGAGCCGTTCTATGTGCAGCGCCTCGCGAACGGCCGCGAACGTATCTATCGCTTTCAGGATGTTCTTCGCGTCTCGGCACCGCTCGGCATCTCGCCGATCAAGGTAGGCAAGGAAGCGATCGGCCTTGCATCCGTCTTGGAACGCCACGCTGCGCAGCTATTCGCCGGTGGCGCCCGTCCCTCTCTTGTTTTCGAGAACGACAACGTCACGCCAGAAGGCGAGCGCGGCGCGACCGTCCTGAAACGACTGAAGGCGGCTTACGCCGCTTGGAAGGGCAATGGCGGCCCGATGTTTCTTGATGGCGGGTGGAAGGCCGTCATGCACGCCTTCACGTCGACGGATTCGCAGTTCCTCGAAAACCGCCGTTTCCAGACCGAAGAAATTGCCCGCATCTTCCGCATCCCGCCGACGATGCTCTTCGACCTGACGCGCGGCACATGGAGCAACGCGGAAGAGATGTTCAGGGCGTTCCTTGTGACGACCCTGCGCAGTTGGCTTGACGAGTGGCAGGACGCTTATGCGCGAGTGCTGCTTTCCCCGGAAGATCGTGCAGCCGGCTACTACGTCGAATTTGTCATTGAAGACATTCTCACGGCCGACCTCGCCACGCGCGCCACGACCTACCAGCAGTTCCGCGCAATGGGCGCGATGACGGCGAACGAAGTAAGGGCAGGCTTGAACCTTCCCCGCATGGACGGCGGCGACGTGCTCGCCAGCCCCTTCACGACGCCAGCGCCGGCCATGACGCCGGCCGCGTCGAACGACAATAGCACCGCGAACAAAGACGCCGCATGACCCCAATCACCCGCTTCCTTGGCGACGGCGATCACGCCTTCGCACTCCCCTTCGATGCCGTGCTGGAGCTGGAGCGCAAGACCGGCGCTGCATTCGGCGTTCTGTTCGATCGCGTGTTCCGCAGGCTGTTCGCCATGACGGACCTTACCGAAACCGTCCGGCTCGCGCTTATCGGCGGCGGTGCATCGCCGAAGGACGCTTACGAGCTGACGCGCACCTACGTCGCCGGCCGTCCGATCAAGGAAAGCTATCCGCTCGTTTTGGAGATCCTGTCTGCCGTCTACTTCGGCGACGAACCGGACGCGGCGACCGATGAGGCCGCCAATGGATAAGCTCGAAATCAAGGCCACGCTAAGCGTTGATGACGCCGGCACCATTTCCGGCATCGCATGGCCGTTCGGCGAGCCGGACACCGTGGGCGACCTCATCGAAAAGGGTGCGTTCAATCCCGCCGCCGCGATGCCGATCTTATACGAGCACGACCCGTCACAGGTGATTGGCGTTTGGGAAGAGATTAGGGAAACCGACGCCGGCCTTGAGGTGAAGGGCCGCCTCTTCCTCGATAGCGTGCCGCTGGCGCGCGAAGTTCATTCCCTTGTGAAGCGCGGCAAGGCCACCGGCCTTTCGATCGGCTTCCGCGCCACCGAATCCAAGACGCGAGCTGATGGCAATCGCACCATCCTTGCGCTCGACCTCGCCGAAATTTCCATCGTTCGCGACCCGTGCCACCCGGCCGCACGTATCTTGTCAGTGAAGTCCGCCGGTGGCGCGGCAACCCCTCCCCACGAAAGGACCGAAATGGAACCCGAACTGAAGAATGAGTCGGAGCTGAAGAGCGACCCGGTGATCACCCCTGAAGAGCTGAAGGCGCTGAAGACCCGCATCGACAAGATCGAGGCGAAGGCGAACCGCCCCGTCGCAGCGAACGCCAATCATCCCGGCGCCGACAATGACAACGAGGTGAAGGCGTTCACGCACTTCGTCCGTTCCGGTGATGCTTCCGAGGTGAAGTCGCTCGGCTACGCCGCGCCTTCCACCGGTGGCATTCTGGCACCGGAAGCCGTCTCGGCATCGATCATCGAAAAGATCGCCGAATTCTCGCCGGTTCGCGCCGTCGCGTCTTCCATCACCATGTCCGGCCCGCTGCTTCAGCTTCCCCGGCTTGTGGACGAAGTCACCGTCGGCGAAGTCACTGAAACGGCCGCACGCCCGGAAAGCGAACCTTCGTTCGAACAGATCGACGTAAAACCTTTCGAAATGGCCGTCATCGTTCCGGTGACGCGCGTGCTGTTGGAAGATTCGCAGATCGACCTTTCGGCCTATCTCGGCAATCACGTCGCGCGGCGCTTCGGACAGAAGGAAGCCGCGTGGTTCGTGAACGGCAACGGCACGTCCCAGGCTGAAGGTGTTCTCACGTCGGCCGAAGTCGGCGAATTCGAAGCGGCCGGAACGGCGATCACCGCCGACGACCTCATCGACACGTTCTTTTCGATCAAGACGGCCTATTCGGCGAATGGCGTCTGGATGATGAACCGATCCTCGATGGCCGTCGTGCGCAAGCTGAAGGATACCGACGGCTCCTACATTTGGCAGCCGTCGATTGCCGCTGGCGTTCCGCCGACCCTGCTAGGCCGGCCGGTCTATGAGGCCGTTGATGCCCCGAATCCGACGGCCGGCGCTACGCCGATCGTGTTCGGTGACTTCGCGGCCGGCTACACGATCGCCGATCGAGTCGGCTTCGAAATCCTTCGCGATGACTACACCGGCGCTGCGAACGGCATCGTGAAGCTTCACGCCCGCCGTCGTGTCGGTGGCCGTGTCGTGCTCGGCGAAGCACTCACCAAGCTGACGCTGGCGTCGGCGTAACGACCATGCAGCTCGCAGCGACAGACATCCTCATTCGGCACGGTGGCGACATCGTGCGTTTGCGGCCGTCGCTGCGAGCCGCGATCATCCTCGAAACCCGCTACAGCCTCTTTCCGCTTCTCAGTGGCATCGCCGATTGCAGCGTTGAGATAATCGAGGCTGTCATAGACCTGACGGCGGTCGATCCGATCGCAGCCCGGCGGCTTCTCATCGCCAAGGTGGATCAGCGCGGCGTTCGTCAGCTTCAGCATCTATGGAAGCCGCTGTTTGACATCGTATGCGCCTCCTACGGCGTCGGCGAGAAGCCCGAGGAAGGCTATCAGCAACAGCGCAAGGAACAGGCCGGCAAGCGCATCGACCTCATTGAGGCACTGGCGACCCTCTACCAGATCGCGACCGGCTGGCTTGGCTGGACGCCCGATGCGGCGTTGTCGGCAACGCCAGATCAGATCATCGCCGCGCACAAAGGATTCATCGACAAGCACCGCGCCTTGAACGGCGTCGCCGACGAAGCCGACGAAGCGTCCCAATACGATCCGCGCAACCTGCCGTCCGACGAAGAAATTGCCGATGCCAAGGCCCGGTTGCTGCACCTCGCGAAGGGTGGCCGATGATGACTATCCGTCCGCCCTACATCTGCGCATGCAACCATACGATCCCGGCCGGCGAGAAATGCCCGTGCCAGAAGAAGGATGCTCGCGCCCGTAAGGCACGCCATGACCGTCGCCGGCCTTCAGCTCGCCAGCGCGGCTATACCAGTGAATGGCAAGACGCCGCACGCGCCTTCCTCGCACGTCCTGAGAACCGCTTCTGTGAGTGTGGCGCACCCGCCGTGCTGGTCCGCCACATAGTCAGCATCCGGAAACGCCCCGACCTTCGCCTAGAGCCGTCCAACTGGAAACCCGGCTGTCAGCGCTGCAATGCGATCGATGCCGCACGGGAGCGCCGGCCATGAAAAAGGGCCAAACGACGAAAGCCCCGTCCGATGAGCGCGAGCGCACCCTATGGGTGAACGTCATCCTACAGGCGTTTCGTGACGCCACCGATTGCCGTGGCGACAATGTCAATCGCGACGTGGTGCGAATGCAGGCGCGCGCATGGTTCCGGCCTTCCAATCGCGACTTTGTCGATGTGTGCAACCTCGCCGGCATGGAACCGTGCCGCGTCGCTAAACAGGCTACCGACGCCATCGCTCGATACGATGCCACGATCGCAGCCGGCGAGAATTTCCGCCTTCCTGACATCGCAGCGCAGAAGGTGAGAATCGATGCCTAAGCTTCACGAACACGATGGCGTTGCGCTCACCCTTCGCGACTGGGCAGAACGAACCGGCACGCCATACCGGTTGATAGTAGGTCGCATGCGGCGCGGCTATCCGATCGGCATTGCCATCGGCAACAGCTTCGGCCGCAAAGGCTACAATCCGCCCGACTGCCGGCCGTCACGCCCGAGCAAGGGCACCACGCGCCAGCCTAACGCACGCCTGCATACCTTCAACGGCATGACGATGACCGTGGCCGAATGGGCAGCTCATCTCGGTATCAGCCATTCCGCCTTGCGTGTTCGCATCATGCGTCGGGGAAGCCTCGCCGAAGCATTGTGCATGCCGAAGGGCACCTACCGGGGGGAGGGTTCCAATTTTGACCCCTCTATAGGGACCGGCGGGGGGAGCACCGCGCAAGAGTGCGCCCAAATAGATTTTCCGAGTGAAGCCCCATGATCGTCACCGTTGAACAGCTTCGGCAACAGCTCAATCTCGACCCAGGTATCGAGGATGACGCCTTCCTCGCCGGCAAGATCGGCGCGGCCGAAAGCTGGATTGAGGCTTTCATCGGCGAACCGCTCGCCGACCTGGACCCTATGCCCGGTGCCATCCGCGAAGCCATTTTGCAGCTCGCGGCGCACCTGTTCGTGAACCGTGAGGCCGTGCTTGTTGGCGTCTCGGCATCCCCGGTGCCGTTCGGCGTTGTCGACCTTATCCGCCCGTGGCGAGCGTGGGAGTTCTGAATGGCCGTGTCCGATCAAGTCGCGCGACTTCAGCGCCGCCTAGAAGCACTTCCGGAACGTGTCCGCGAAGCGGCACAGGCGTCCGTTGTGAAGCGCGCGACACCTATGGCTGACATGATGCGTCGGTTCGCGCCCGACGATCCGGCGACCGATGCGCCGGACCTGAAATCGAGCATTGTCATCACCCCACCGGGCCAGCCGACGCCGGCCTATTCGCAGCCGGGCGGATCGAAGGTCGCCGGCCCGTTGGAGGCCGTGATCACCGTCGGAAACGAGGATGTCCGGTATCCGCATTTGCTCGAATACGGGACCTCCAAAATGGAGGCGCAACCGTTCTTCTGGATTGTCGTCCGGTTGCTTCAGCGGTCGACCAAGCGCGGCCTGAAACGTGACATCGCAAAGGCCATCCGGGATTGGAAGGCTGGTAAATGATCGATCCTGCCCTTGCCATGCAAAAGGCCGTGCGCGCGCACCTGATCAGCGACAGCGCCATCACCGACCTTGTCCCGGCTGATCATGTCCGCGCCGGGTCGACCCGCCCCGACAAGCTCCCGGCCATCATGATCGCCAACGCAAACACGATGATGCACGGCCGCGCGGCCGGTGGGCAGTTCGTCGCGACGGTGTTCCTCGACCTGCATTTGTGGGCGCTGGAAGACGGCCTCGACAGAGTGCAGACGATCGGCGCGGCCGTGGCGCATCGCCTTATGACGTGGCCGGCGACGGAAGCGTTCGGCTTCGAACTGGACGATTTCAAACACCAACGCACGGTCTATCCGCGTGATCCCGATCCGCAACACGGCCACGGCGTCATGTTCATCGAAGCGGCCGTGCGGTGGAAGCTATGATGCGCGCCGGCAACCTTCGCCATGTGATCGCCGTGCAGCGCAAGACCGGCGAGACGATCACCGATTCTGGACGCGCAATCCCGATTTGGTCGACCATCGCCACGGTGCGCGCTGAGACCGTCACGGCAAGTGCGGATGAGTTCCTGACAGGCTTCGGCGAGGCCGAAGCCGGCAACGTCGTGTTCCGCATGTGGTGGCGACCCGGCCTCGACACCGCCGATCGCATCATGCACGCCGGCAAGGCTTACAACGTGAAGGCCATCGCTGAGATCGGCTTCCGGCGCTACCTCGAAATCAAGGCGGTCGCGACGTCGTGACCCGGGGATTGAAGCCTAGCACCATCGTCGCCGGCACGTCGCCAGTGACGAAGATCCCTTCGCCGCCCGGCTATCTGTCGCGCGATGCGAAAGCGGAATGGCGTCGCGTCGCGCCTATCCTCGCCGATGAGCGCAAGGTGCTGACGATGGCCGATCTTGCCGCGCTCGAAAACTACGTGATCGCTGTCGCGACCATGCGCGCTGCACATCGGGAGCTTCAGGCTACCGGCCTCACCATCGCCGGCAAGCGGAACCCCGCCTCGACCATTCTGCTACAGGCGCAACAGCAACAGCTTCGCGCCGCGTCCGAACTCGGCTTGACGCCGGCCGCCCGGTCCCGCGCATCGATGATCGCCGACAATGACGACGATGATGACAGCCCGCTCGCCGTCGGGCGCGGCCGATGAGAAAGAGCGCTTTCCCGGCATGGATATACGACGGCTCGCCGATCGATGATCCGTTTGGTTACGGCGAGGAAGCAGTCGATTTCCTGCGCAAGCTGAAGCACCCCAACAGCACCGAACCGAAGCAGCGATTCCAGCTCTTTCCGTTTCAGGAGCGGATCGTGCGCCGCATCTATGGGCCGCGCCACCCGGACGGCTCGCGCATCGTCAATCGCGTGTTCTGGATGATCCCGCGCGGCAACCGCAAAACCAGTCTCGCCGCCGCGCTGGCGCTCTTGCATACGATCGGTCCGGAACGTGTTCGCGCCGGGCAGGCCATTTTCGCCGCGTCCGATCGCGAGCAAGCCGGGCTCGGCTTCCGTGAGGCCGCGAACATCGTCCGCCTGGACAAACGCCTTGTCGGCGCGACGCGCATATACGACGCCCACAACTCGGCAAAGAAGATCGTCTTCAAAGCGGAGGACGTGACACTACAGGCCATTTCCAGCGACGGCGCTGCGCAACATGGGAAGACGCCGGCCTTCGTGCTTGTGGACGAAATCCATGTATGGAAAGGACGCGAGCTTTGGGAAGCGCTGAAGCAGGGTCTCACCAAGACGCCGAACACCTTGATGATCGTGGCCACGACGGCCGGCCGTGGTTCCGAGAACATCGGTTTCGAGGAATACGACTTCGCCCGGAAGGTGGCCACCGGCGAGATCATCAAGCCCGACTATCTGCCGATCATCTTCGAAGCCGACGAAGGCGATGACTGGCGCGACGAAGCCGTTTGGCACCGCGTCAATCCCGGCCTTGTGCATGGCTTTCCGAACCTCGCCGCGTTGCGCAGCCAAGCCGCTGAAGCCGAACACCGGCCATCCGAACGGCACGCCTTCGAACAGTTCAACCTGAATATTTGGAAAGCGGCGAGCCGTGATCCGCTCTTCAGTATGGCGACCTATGACGAAGGCCGCGCCGACTTCGATCTAGACGACCTTATCGAGCTGCCGTGCTTCGTCGGCGTCGATCTTTCCGTGAACGGCGACCTCACCGCGATCGTCGCTGCATGGCGACACGATGATGGCACCCTGACTATTCACCCCTATTTCTTCGTCCCCGGCGATGACCTCGCCGGCCGCGCGCAGCAGGACGGTGTGCCCTACGAGCGTTGGCGCGACGAAGGTCACGTTATCGCCGTTGATGGCCCGATCATCGAACCGGAAGCAGTAGAGGCTCATCTTCGCGAGCTATGCGCCCGGTTCGACGTGCGCGAGATCGCCTTCGATCCTCACCTTGCCCGGATCACCATGCAGCGGCTTCACGATGACGGGCTTCCGGCTGTCGAGATGCCGCAACGGCCGCTGATAATGGCACCGGCGATCGGCGCGCTAGAGCGCACCGTCAACGGCCGCAAGCTTCGCCACAACGGCCATCCCGTGCTTCGGCACCATCTCGACTCCGTCGTCGCAAGCCGAAACGACACTGGCCTTGTGCGCATGCACAAAGGCAACCGCTTCGATCGGATTGATGGTGCGGTAGCCGCTGCGATGGCAGTCGGACGCGCGGCGGCGAACGCCAACACCCGGTCGATCTATGACCGCGACGATTTCGATGAGTTGATGAGTGATGCAGCGTAGGAGTTTTGTTCGTGGCAACCGATGAAGAGCGCTTAATCGTTTCCGTCGAAGCGCGGATGACCCAGCTAGAGCGTGAAATGAAGCGCGCCAGCCGCGTTTTTGGGAACGAAATGGGCGGTATGGAGCGTCGCGCAAAACAGGCCGGCGACAAGCTGGAATCGACGCTTGGCAAGGCTGCTTCCCGCGTCGGCGGCCTGATGAAAAACTTCGCGGCTGGCTTCGTCGGCGGCTTCGTGGCCGGTGGCGTCACTGGCATCGTCGGGAATCTTGGACAGGTCGCGGCCGGCATCGCCGAAATCGGAGATCAGGCGAAGCGGGCTGGCGTCACGACCGAAGTTTTTCAGGAATGGGCCATCGTCGCCGAACAGGCGCGCATCCCTGTCGACAGTCTCACGGACGGCCTGAAGGAGCTTTCCCTACGCGGCGACGAGTTCGCCACGACCGGCAAGGGCAGTGCGGCGGAAGCCTTCGGCCGACTTGGCTACGGCGCGGAAGAGCTGAAGCGCAAGCTTGCCGACCCGTCCGCGCTCTTGCTCGAAATCATCGATCGGCTCGGCAAATTCGACAAGGCGGCTCAAATCCGCATTTCGGATGAGCTGTTCGGCGGCACGGCCGGCGAGCGCTTTGTGGAACTTCTGGACCGTGGCGCGGATTCGATCCGGGCGACGATCGATGAGGCGCACGCGCTCGGCAATATCCTTGACGCCGAAGTGATCACCCGCGCCGCCGAAGTGGACCGGCAATTCAAGATCGTCAGCCAGACCGTCGGCACCGCGCTGAAGGGCGCAATCATCGATGCGATCGGCGCGCTGCAGCAGTTCATCGATTCCTTCCGCGCTTTCGAAAATCAGCAGAACGCCAGCCTCGGCGCGAAGCTCGCCGAGATCGGCGCGCAATCGCTCGACCTCGAGAACAAGATTCTGAAGCTGAAGGGGCAACAGGCCGATGGCGGCTTGTTCTCCCGCGACGTTTCCGGCGACATTGCCTACCTAGAGGCCGAACGCGCCGCGCTTCAGGAAACCGAAGCTCAAATCCTCGCCGTTGTCGAAGCCCGTAGGAAGGCCACTGAGTCGCCTTCAGCCTCGCCGGCCTCCACCTTCACGCCGGCCCCTTACACCCCGCCACCGGCCACGGGAGGCGGCAACGCTGGCGCGTCCAAGCGTGACGCATCCGCAGCGGCGGCAGAACGCGAGGCGAAGGCTGTCCGTGAACTCATCGCAGAGCTAGAGCGCGAGCTGTCGCTCATCGGTGCGACCGAGCTTGAACAGCGTATCTCGAATGAGCTGCGCAATGCAGGCGCGGCGGCGACCGATGATCAGCGCGCGCGCATCGTGGCGCTGATCACCGCGATCGAAGCCGAGACGGCGGCACAGCAGAAGGGAACCGCCGCGAAGGAAGAGTTCGCCAACATCGCGGCCGGCGCGGTGAGCGGCTTCGCGCAAGACCTGTTGAACGGCGTATCGGCCGGACAAGCGTTCGCCAACGTGATCAAGCGCATGGCATCGCAACTTGTCGATATGGCCGTGCAAATGATGATCCTGAAGCCGTTGCTCGCGATGTTCGGCTTCTCTGAAGGCGGCATCGTGCCCGGCGCTGGCAAGGTGATCAAGCTCGCGACGGGCGGCTACGTCTCCGGTCCCGGCACGAGCACGAGCGACAGCATTCCGGCCCGGCTGTCGGATGGCGAGTTCGTCGTCAACGCGGCGGCGACGGCAAAGCACCGCGCCCTTCTAGAGGCCGTGAACGACAATCGCCTTCAGGCGTTCGCGACCGGTGGCATTGCAGGGGAGGGCAACGCCATGCCGGCTCCCGTGGGTGGGCAGGTGATCAGCATCAACGCACCGATCACCGTCAATGGTTCGGCCGGCACGCCGGCACAGAACACCGACCTTGCGAAGAAGATGGCGAAGGAGATGGAAGCAACCATGCGCCACGTCGTTGCCGATGAGATGCGCCGGCAGACGCGGCCCGGCAACATGATCGGGCGGCGGTAGGACGGCAGGGTTTCGCCTCGCCGGGAAATCCGCAACGCCGTTTCGGAAATGGCTCCCTCGCCGGACGGCAGGGTGTCCCTGTCCCTTCCTCTCTCTACTTCTCTGTTTCGTGTCCCTCATCCTGTTCCGGGAGAGGGTGATCCTAGCCGGAGAGTGGGTGTCACGCTTTCCTTGCGAGTTCCAGTTATTATTTCCTACTTCTAGAATCAAAATACATACAAAGGGAAACTCGCAAGGAAGACGTGACATCCGACCGTCCTCCGGCTAGGGAAGCACGCTCCGGATAGGAAATTATTCCGGCACAGGGGGGGGTTGTCTTGTCAGAAATGTGTGACTACACTTAAGGCAAGAATTACGTGACCTGCCGGAATGCCGAAACCGCCACCCACCGATGATGATGAGTTTGAGGCGCGTGCCCGGCGTAACCTGTCGGCCGGCGAGGATCGTGACACGGCTGCGGATATCGGAACAGACGGTGCCGGCATCGGGCATGTGCTTGCGGAACTGGACGAACTACTCGCTACTCCGGAAGATCGCCCGCTCGCCGGCCCGGGACTGCTAGAGCTGGAAGCAGCGCTCGCCGAAGCATCCGACAAAGAGCGGCGGCGCAAGGTAGTCGCCGACGCCGTTAGTCGCTTCGGCCCCGGTTCACCGTTCGCCCAGGCTGCATATGAGCGTTACGCCGCGAGCCTCGCCGCACGCCAGCGCGCCGAATACCGAGACAAGATCCTTGTAGAGAAAGGGCGCGCCGTGCGCGCCCGGCTGTTGCGCCCGGAAGACCGCCAAGCACGTAGGGCGGAACAGGAGCGCTTGCGCTACGCCGCCAAGAAGGGCGGCGAGGTTCGGCGTTATAAAGCGCTGGCGGATATGTCGCCGGAAGATCGCGCGGCCTACAAAACCGAACAGGCGCGGCTTCGGCAGGAGCGCCGCCGCGCCAAGAAGCGAATGAAGAAGATGGAGTCGATCGATGAGTGACGAAGCAGCGTTTCCCCGGCCGTGGTTGAACACGTGCTACCTGCGAGGGGCGGATTTCCTGTATGCGGTGAAACGGATCGCCGCCGTTCATGGCTGGAACCCGGCGCGGGATTTCGACGCGATTGTGCTTGGCATGGCCGCACAGAACATCCGCCCGGTATATGAGCTGGAGCAGCTCAATCGCGGCCGCAGGCGCAAGCTGGACCCTGAGAAGTATGTGCTGACGACGCCGGAAGTGCTCGCTTGGCTGGCGTGGTATGAAAAGGCATGGACCGAAGGAAACGAAGCCGCGCTCGCAGCCTAGGAAATATTTCTTCGTCCCGTCCGTCAGCTCATCGACATCGTGCTATAATGTAAAACGTTCGGTGTTGCCGAACAGTCGTTCGTGTCCACTGCCCCGGCCTGAGTGCCGGGGTTTTTTATTACCGAAAGATCAGTCATTACTGACTTTAGGTTGAATTTCTTGCGATTATTTCTATTGACACGCGAATTCGGCTGACTCATCTAGGACAGGCAACGCAAATTACCTTGGGGGATTTCAGATGACCTACCAGACCCGCGAGCTTCCTTCGTCGGACTTTGCCGAAACCGTGTCAGACCTTCGCCTCGCCATCGGGGAAGCCGTGACGGCGTTTCTCGCGGAACGTGGCATCACCGCAGATTGGCTCGCCTTCTATCGCGAGACCTCGACTGATTGGGAGCATGCAACGCGCGAGCTACTGATCTACGCAGCGGACATTTGGCCGGTAACAGACTTGTGATCGATCCTGCCCGCCTCGCCTACGACCGGTGGCTATAACGCCGAAAACCTCGCGCGATCATCGAGAGCGACGGCAGAAAAGGACAATAGAATGAACACGACGACCATCCCAAATCCGAACCATGTTTCGGAAATCGAAGAACTCGAACTAGCCGAATTGGACCTTGGCGAGTTGAACCTGACAGCCATCGAACAGCCGGCGGCGCGATCGGCCATGAGTAACATCGACTGCACAGGGCTGTCGTCGGCGCAAGTGGCGACGATCGATAAGGCGGCAGCGACCATCCGCCAACATGACCGATCGGCGCGTGAAGCCATTCTGGCGATCGGCAAAGAACTTCTCATCGTCAAAGACCTACTTGGCCACGGTCGGTTCGGCGAGTGGCTGAAGGCGGAGTTCGATTGGTCGGAAAAGACCGCGCAGAATTACATGTCGGTCGCTCGCGCCTTCGCGAGCGCGCCTGCTGCTGCGGCGCAATTCCCCGCGAATGTCGCCTACAAGATCGCCGCGAAGAGCACGCCGGCTCCCGTGCGCGCCGCGATCATCGCGGAGGCAGCATCGGGCAAAGCACCGGCCCCTGCTGAAGTCGTGAAGCGCATCGAGGCGGCGACGGTGAAGGCTGGCCTGGCCGCCGTGAAGCCCGCTGTCGCAGCGAAGCAGGAAGATACTGGCAATGTCGTCAGTGGCCCGACCCTGACGCCGGTTGTCGCCGCGCCGGTGGCGGCATCGGGAAAGGCCGCGCAGGCGAAGCCGGCCGACAAGAAACAGGAGGCGATTAGCCGGATGGTCGCCATGCTTCAGCGCCAGCTTGGCGATGAGTTCGCGGACTTCCAACGCATGATGGCGAAGGTTGACCCGGCTGACTTCACAGACGCGGTGAATAAGGCAAAGCCGCTTCCGGCGGCCGTGAAGGAGGCCGCGTGATGAACGCCGTGACCGTTGACACGCCCTACGGCCCCGTCACGGGGAATTGGCAGATCGTGCGCGGCATGATCGAGCTGTCATATGGCGAGCGCGTGAGGCGCGCTCAGGCTAGCGACAATCATGCGACGAACCGTATGGTTGCGACGAACCTTTTGCGGAACCTCATCGCGGAAGACCTCAGAACCGATTAGCACGGAAGGGCGCGTCCTAGGACGCGCCCCTATCTGCTTTCAGCCGACGCTGCAGTCTGATCGGAAAGCGCTCGCTGGGGTGGCCGATATCGATCCGCATGCCGGGAGATGGATATTTCGTAGCTAGCGACAGAAGACCTTGATCACGCCTGTTCGCATAAAGATATCGCTCCGAGAACATGGCTCTCTGACGGTTGTAAAGCTTTCTCCGCTCACGATCCGCTTTTACCACTCTTAGATGATCACCTGCCCCCCAAGCCATTTCAAGCATTCGATGCGGCGCCAATGGGACGGTGACATACATTTGCTTATGGAGAAAACCGCCGTCACCATATGGTGAGTTTCGTGCCTCTGGCGGGCTAACTCGCACAACAGGGTTGTCGCTGGTTATCAGGTTGGCCTCATCGACATCTAAGACAAGCCACGACATCTGACGCAGCAATTTCGCTATATCAGGAGCACTGTTTATGGCGTTTAGACCGACGCGACGATCGACGTTCATCGTTATGTTCTTCTTGTCACCGAGTATAGAAACTATCCTCTGTCTGTCTGCCGGCTCAACTGGTTTCCCGATATTCTTTTCGTAATTCTCCAGGAAGGTCTCGGGATCAAGCGGATTTTTGTCCGCGATCAAGGCCGTGACTTGAGCTAAGTCGCCATAGAAGCCTGCCATCGCATTCACCATTGCCGGCGTGCGCAAATACAGCGTGGCGAGGAATAGTGCGTAGGCATCGCGGTCGTCGCCAGTCGGTATGCTGCCCGTGACAAGACGCGCATGCACCGGCGCGGCTAAAGACTCGATTTTCGACAGGGTCGTTTCGAGTTCGTCCCAGCGCACGCCGTCCGGTCCGTCAACGGAGTAAAAATTGCTTTCCTTTCCGGTGTCTTCCGGCTTGGAAGCCCGACAAATGCCTTCCTGCTTGTCATAGGTGTGCACGAAACCATCAGGTCCGGCGAAATAGCTTAGATAGAAGCGCGGAACGTAGTGCTGGCCCTTTGCCCTCGGCTGCTTCAAGTCACGCTCCTTCTGACAACCTCGCCGTCGGCGCGAGAAACGCCACCGCCGCTCGTCAAAGTGCCTATCAGAGGCACGTGCGATGTTTGAGGCGTTCTTCCCATCGCTGAAAATAGATAACCTTTGGGGAGACTATTGAGCTGACGTCTTCAACGCGAATTGTTTCCAGCGATCCGTCACAGCGAACCAGTATCATATGATGAGTAAGAACAGCATAGATGCTTGCTGTGCGACAATCTTCACCAATGCAAATTCTAGACGTATATGATGGATATTTTATCTTCATATATCCGTCCAGCAATCCTGTGAAGAATGCGATAAAAACCACCAATAGTATTAGTAAAATCTGATATGAAAAGTATCTTGAAAGGAGAAAATAGACCAAGACAGCTCCGGCGATCACAGATGCTCCGACACCCGGAACATCTATCTCCTGCCCAAGAAAAATAGGAACCAATATAAAATACGCCAGCGAAATTAACACAGCAGCACCTCCAGCTACTTCTAAACTAAAGCCAGAGCTCTTTTTACCATATCTATCTATAATATGTAGAGTAAAAACGAAAACAATAGCGAAAACAGTAAAAGGAATACTGAGAAGACCATATGTAAATGCATCCTGATAGCTTGCAAGCATTATATGATACTTTCCAATGACCAAAAGAGAGCCAATAAGGTGAGACGTTCCGCAAATCAGCGGCAATGCCGCTATTAGGGCATAGTGACTTGTAATATATTCAAATGTAATCTGACGATTTTGTTCTTCGCTCATGTATTTCAGGCCTAACGATAATGGCGTGAAGGACAAGCATATCTTCCTACGAAGGCGATTGCGAGCCGGATTAGCAGAAGTATGCCCGATATAGCCTCAATCTTGCGCCCGTCATAACATTGAAGGGACTGGCCCGGCCCCCGGCGCTCGGACGGAGCTTGTCAGACTCGAAAACGCCCATGTGGAACATCCGCGAAGATGTAACACTTGCCAAATTTGGCTTTGGTCTAAGTAGCTGATTTTATTGATAAAATAGCCATTGGCTGGGGAACCTGGATTCGAACCAGGACTAACGGAGTCAGAGTCCGTGGGTCTACCGTTAACCTATTCCCCAACGCCGCCGCGAAAAGCGTCGCGGCTACGGTGCGGCGGCTTTTATCGACGGGAGCGAAATAGTCAAGCCCAAAGGCGAATTCATGGCATGTGCCGGACGACCGCCGTTGCGCGATGCTCCATGCAAGCCCCCTTGGTGATTGGCGATCGGACTGCTATGTTGTCGTCAACGCTAGACAAAGCGCGATGCCGCGTCCCGATCGGGTTCGCGCCGCGCATGAAGGACACCACGTGGACGACCCCGACACGAGCGGCAATGCGCCGCATCGCGGGGGGCATCCGGACGAAGCCGGCGACGAGCGCCGAACGTCCGGCGGCGATCGCGGACAACCGCGGCAGCCAGGCAAAGCGGCGACGCGCGAGCGGGCCGTGGCCCCCAGCCAGACACATCGCAAAAGGCGAAAGCGCAAGCGCGGCCGCAAGGTCTTCGCGCGCGACGGCTCCGCGGTGCCGACGCCCCAGGCCGGCGCGAAGGATCCGCAAGGCGCGGCTGCACGCGAGGGAACCGAGGATCGCGCGCATCTTGGCGTTGCGACGCACGGCGTGCCGAAGTCATCCGGCGGTGCGGCTGACGTTCCCCCGGCAGGAGCCTCCTCTTCCAACGAATCTGTCGGCGCGACGAACGGCAGGATCGGCGCGCCGGCCTATGCGCGAGCACCCCGTCCCGGCGACCAGCCGGTCTATGCCGCACTCGACCTCGGCACCAACAATTGCCGGCTGCTCGTCGCGGTGCCGACCCGGCCAGGACAGTTCCGCGTCATCGACGCCTTCTCGCGCATCGTGCGGCTGGGCGAGGGGCTGACGGCCACCGGCCGGCTCGGCGACGCGGCGATGGCCCGCGCCATCGACGCGCTTGCTGTGTGCGCCACCAAGCTCGGCCTGCGCGAGATCCGCATGAAGCGGCTGATCGCGACCGAGGCCTGCCGCTCGGCCGGCAATGGCGAAGAGTTCCTCAGCCGGGTCACGGAGGCGACGGGGCTCGAGCTTGAGATCATCGACCGCGAGACCGAGGCGCGGCTCGCCGTCTCCGGCTGCGGCTCGCTGGTCGAGCCGGACACCGAGGCGGTGGTGCTGTTCGACATCGGCGGCGGCTCGTCGGAGATCGCGCTGATCGATCTCTCGGGCGAGCGCAGCCCGCATCTTGCCCGTCACATCGTCTCCTGGACCTCGCTGCCGGTCGGCGTCGTGTCGCTGGCTGAACGGTTCGGCGGCCGCCACGTCACGCGCGAGGTCTTCGACGACATGGTGGCCGACGTGGCGCGCATGCTCGATGCGTTCGAAGGGCGCGACCGGCTCGGCCGCCTCGTCGCCGGCGGCCGTTTCCATCTCCTCGGCACCTCCGGCACGGTGACGACGCTCGCCGGTGTCTATCTCGGGCTCGAACGCTACGACCGCAAGCGGGTCGACGGCCTGTGGCTGGAGCGCGCCGACGTGGACGCGATGACCGAGCGGCTGCTCGGCTGGGACTTCGCCGCCCGCGTCGCCAATCCCTGCATCGGCGCCGACCGCGCCGACCTCGTGCTCGCCGGCTGCGCCATTCTCGAAGCGATCCGGCAGGTCTGGCCGTCGGAGCGGCTAAGGGTCGCCGACCGCGGGCTGCGCGAAGGCATCCTCACCGAGCTGATAGCGTCGGACGGCGCGTGGCGGCGCAACCGCTGGCGGAGCTCGCCATGAAGAAGCCGACCTCCGGCAAGGGGCCGACCCGCGTCCTCCGAACGAAGATCAAGAAGAAGAGCGGACTGAAGGAGTCCTCGCGCCGCTGGCTCGAGCGGCATATGAACGACCCCTATGTGCAGCGCTCCAAGGCGGAAGGCTATCGCTCCCGCGCAGCCTACAAGTTGATCGAGATCGACGAGCGCTACAAGCTGCTGAAGTCCGGCATGCGCGTGGTGGACCTCGGGGCCGCCCCCGGCGGCTGGTGCCAGGTCGCGGCGCGCAAGCTCGGCTCGACCGATGAGAGGCCGCTGATCGCTGCGATCGACTATCTGGAGATGGACCCGGTGCCGGGCTGCGTCATCCTGAAGAAGGATTTTCTCGATGACGACGCGCCGGCCGCGCTCATCGAGGCGCTCGGCGGCCCGCCCGACGTGGTGATCTCGGACATGGCGGCGCCCACCACCGGCCATCGCCGCACCGATCACATCCGCACGATGCATCTCGGCGAAGTGGCTGCCGACTTCGCGATCTCGGTGCTGAAGCCCGGCGGGCATTTCCTCACCAAGACTTTCCAGGGCGGCACGGCCAACGACCTGCTGACCATGCTGAAGCAGAACTTCAAGTCGGTGCACCACGTCAAGCCGCCGGCCTCGCGCGACGAGTCGGTGGAGCTGTTCCTGCTCGCCAAGGACTTCAAGGGACGAAAGAACGTGGATCAGGTATCCTCAGTCTCCGAAGACTGATGAGCCTCACTGCTGCGGCGGGTTGATCGGCGTCGTCGAGCGCGCCACGGGGGCCTTGCCGGACACCGAGCTGCCGGCGTCGGGATCGAGCCAGACGAAAGGCAGGGCGGCGAGCGAGGTGAGCGCCGCCACGATGAGGAAGGCCCAGACGAAGGCGTGCGTCGTCAGCGCCTCGCCGGTGATCAGCGAGATCGCCTCCAAAGCCCCGCCCGCCACCGCCACACCCAGCGCGATCGAAATCTGTTGCGTCGCCGCCGCCAGAGCCGTTGCTTGTGCTGCCTGCGTCTCCGAGATGTCGGCGAAGACCAGCGCGTTGACCGAGGTGAAGAACAGCGAGCGCAGGAAACCGGAAGCGAACAGCACCGCAACGATCACCGGCCAGGGCGTCCCGGCCGTGAACGAGGCGTTGATGCCGATGAAGGCCGCCCCTGCCAGGCCGCCCGCGATCAGCACGTTGCGGAAGCCGCCTGCCCTCAGCGCCGCCGAGGCCATGAACTTGAGCAGGATCGCGCCGCCCGCCGAGGCGAAAGTCAGCATACCGGACTGGAACGGCGTCATGCCGAAACCGAGCTGGAAGAACAGCGGCAGCAGAAACGGCACCGCGCCCGCCCCGATGCGGAACAGCGAGCCGCCGAGGATCGCGGCGCGGAAGACCGGGTTGGAGAAGAGCCTGAGGTCGAGGATCGGCGTCGGCGTGCGCCTGGCGTGGCGGACATAGAGCCAGCCGCAGGCGAGCCCGAACAGCGCCGTCGCGAGGCCGACGGCCGGTGGCAGCGCCGGCAGGCTCACCACCGACAGGCCGAAGACGATGCCCGACGCTGCCAGGGCCGAAAGGACAAAACCCTTCCTGTCGAGCGAGCCGCCGCCGCTCGGCTCGATGTCGGGCAGCACGCGGCCTGCGAGATAGATGCCGGCCAGTCCGATCGGCACGTTGATCAGAAAGATCCAGTGCCAGGTGAAGAAGGTGGTGATGAAGCCACCGACGGGCGGGCCGATCAGAGGGCCGATCAGACCCGGAATGGTGAGCCAGGCCATCGCCTGCACCAGCTCCGACTTCGGCGTCGCGCGCACCAGAACGAGGCGCGCCACCGGCGTCATCATCGCGCCACCCATGCCCTGAACGAAGCGCGCCACGACAAAGGCTCCGAGCGAGCCCGCGAAGGCACAGGCGACCGAGCCGAGCACGAAGACGCCGATCGCGATGCGGAACACGCGCTTGGCGCCGAAGCGCTCCGCCATCCAGCCGCTCACCGGGATGAAGATCGCCAGCGACACGAGATAGGCGGTGAGCGCCAGCTTCAGCGCGACCGGGCTGGTGCCGATGTCGGAAGCGATCGCCGGTAGCGAGGTGGCGATGACGGTCGAATCCATCTGCTCCATGAACAATGCGACCGCCAGCACCAAAGGTGCCGTTCTGCCGAGCGGAGCAGGCTCCATGGATGTGGAGGAAGGATTTGCGCGATCCTGCATGTCGCCGCGCGGTTAGCACGGAGCGCGGGGCTTGTCGCGACCGATCGACAAGGCCAGCCGCTTTGCCTGACGGCTACTTCTTCGCAAGCTCCTCGGCATACGCCTTCACGGCCTCGATCCGCTGTTGCGTCGCGGGATGAGTGGATAAGAAATCCGTCCCGGAGCCCCTCTCCAGCTTGTCGCGCATGATCTCGAGGAAGCCGACGATCGCCTCCGGGTCCTTGCCCGCCCTCAGCATCAACTCGACACTCGATCTGTCGGCCTCTGCCTCCTGTCCACGTGAATAGGAGAGGCCGGCGAGCGCCGATCCCTGCACGAGAATGTCCTCCGCGCCCGCGCCGATGTCGCCGCCGATCAGCATGATGAGGGCCGCGATACCCGCCGCGCGATAGAGCTGGCGCAGCGAGTGCTCGCGCTCGACATGGCCGATCTCGTGCGCCAGGACGCCGAGGACCGCGTCCTGTCCCGGCGCCAGCGCCACGAGCTCGTCGGTGAGGATGATCGATCCGTCGGGCAGCGCAAATGCGTTCGGGCCGATCGAGCCGCCCTTGCGGAAGTGAAGCGCGTAGCCGCCCTGCCCGCGCGGCGTGAGCGCCGCAAGGGCGGAGAAACCCTCGCGGATCGACGCCTGCCGGGCTTCCGGCAGCTCGCTCTTCGCCAGCAGCGTCTCGTCCAGCGAGGCGAGCGCGCCCTGGCTCATCAATTGCGGCACCACCGGCGGCGTGATCGCGACCGCAACCTCCACCAGCGCCGGCACTGCGAAGCGGTAGATCAGGAAGCAGAGTCCGACGACGAGCGCGGCGAAGACGAAGAGGCGCGGCCGGAACCGTTCGAGCTGGTGCACGGCCCCTGCCGCGCGGACCGCCGCGCCCGCGAGCGCGTCGACGCCGTCATTGTCCGCCGTCTCGAACAGGCTGCCGTCCGGGAAAGAGAGCCGGCGCGGGATCGAGCCGACGCGCGCAGAAAACTCGATTTCGGCCGGGGCCGCTCGTGCCAGCACCGCCTCGCCGGCCACAATGATCAGGTCGCCGTCGCCCGCCTTCGAGATGGCCGCCTCGACCTTGCGGCTCGACCCCGGCGGAAACCACGCGCCGCGGACGGATTCAGAAGCCAAAATCGAAGCCCTCGACGTCCATGTATTCCGCCCCGACCGCCGAGCCGGTGTCCTGCACGTCGCCCAGATAGTCGTCGAGCGAGCCTGAGACTTCCAGCGCGGTGGCGGCCGCGAGGAACTTCGCCATGCGGATCGCCGCCCACGGCCGCGCGAGGCCGAGTGACAGGACGGTCGCTATCAGGTTCGTCACCGTGATCCAGGTGAAGCGGCCGCGATGGATGGCGGACCGGAAGCGATGGCGCCCATCGACCACCGTGGCGTTCAGAGCCACATTGCGCGTGCCGGCGCGGTAGATCAGCGTCACGATGGCGAGGATAACGATGAAAGGCAGGAAGGAGGTCGTCAGCACCTGCAGGATCGCGACGACGACGGCATCCGCGTCGTTCGTGCCGGTCGAGACATCCTCGTAAAGCGCATAGAGCGCGCTGCCGAGCGCCAGCGCCGACAGGCCCAAGACGACGATGGTCGCAAGCAGGATCACCGCCGGCAGGAGCCACTGGCCGTAGAGCTTGCGCAGCGCCGGATCGCTTGTGATCGGCCTACCACCATACGTCGTGTTGGCGAGCATGTAGCGCCACATCCAGCGCGACGCGACGGGTGCCAGGATGCCGAGCGTCAGCCAGGTGACGGCGCCACCCAGCACATAGGCGCGGAAGGCGCCCCAGTAGCCGCCGTGGAAATCGAAGCGGACATTGCGGAAGCTCGTCACCCGCGCATTGAAGCGCAGCCCGCGCATGACGAACCAGGGCAGCGCCAGGACGAAGAGCGGAACGAGGACGAGACCCGCCGGCGGCACCACGTTGAGGACGACGTTATAGACCATGAGAACGACCAGCACGATGATCCGCCCGATCAGGACCTGCACCGGTCGAGCATGGTAGTCGAAGCTCGATCCCGCCAGGTGCGTGTTGCCGTAGAAGTAGCGCAGCCGTCTTACCTTCGCCCAGGCGGAGTAAATGCCGAGCGTCACGATGGTCAGCAGGACGTTGACGATCCAGATGCCGAAATATTCGCTGGTCCTGCCGGTGAAGACGAAAGGCTCCACACTTGTGGCCTGAGCCGGCGACGGTTGCGAAGACAACGGCTCTGCCGCCCTCCCCCAAGGTTGCGTCGTCGCCATGGTCGTTTCGTCCCCCGATTGCCGCAGCGTAACTTGCCGTTCGACCCGACGGTTTACAAGTGGGCCGTCCGGCGGGAGGAAGCCGAATCTCCCGCTTTGCATTCCGTCGCAGCCGTGTTACCAGCCGGTGCCAATCCTGAAAGGGACATTTCGAGTCGGCGCGGCCCAAACCCCGGGCGTCAGCGCCATATTCGCATTCAAGGATCGGCCAATGGCGAAAATCATCGAGACCGCGACCGGCGCCCAGGCGCTTACCTTCGACGACGTGCTGCTCCAGCCCGGCCATTCCGACGTCATGCCGGGCGAGACCGACGTGCGCACGCGGATCGCCGGCGACATCGACCTCAACATCCCGATCCTATCGGCAGCGATGGATACCGTCACCGAGGCGCGGCTTGCCATCTCGATGGCGCAGGCCGGCGGCATCGGCGTCATCCACCGCAACCTTTCGCCGGATGAGCAGGCCGAGCAGGTCCGCCAGGTCAAGAAATACGAATCCGGCATGGTCGTGAACCCAGTCACAATCGGCCCCGACGCAACGCTGGCTGACGCCCTGGCGCTGATGAAGGCGCACGGCATCTCGGGCATCCCGGTCGTCGAGAACGGCGGCGAAGGCGGCCAGCGCACCGGACGCCTCGTCGGCATCCTCACCAACCGCGACGTGCGCTTCGCCTCCGACCCGTCGCAGAAGGTCTACGAACTGATGACGCGGGAAAACCTCGTCACCGTGCGCGAGAACCGCGTCGACCAGGAGGAGGCTAAACGGCTGCTCCACAGCCACCGCATCGAAAAGCTGCTGGTGGTCGACCAGAAGGGCCATTGCGTCGGTCTGATCACTGTCAAGGACATCGAGAAGACGCAGCTCAACCCCAATGCCTCCAAGGACGCTCAGGGGCGCCTCAGGGTGGCGGCCGCCACCAGCGTCGGCGTCGACGGATTCGAGCGCGCCGAGCGGCTGATCGCGGCCGGCGTCGACCTGCTCGTCATCGACACCGCGCACGGCCATTCTCAGCGCGTGCTCGACGCCGTCACCAAGGCCAAGAAGCTCTCCAACTCAGTGCGCATCCTTGCCGGCAACGTCGCGACCGCCGAAGGTACCCGTGCGCTGATCGACGCGGGCGCGGACGCGGTCAAGGTCGGCATCGGTCCGGGCTCGATCTGCACCACCCGCATCGTGGCCGGTGTCGGCGTGCCGCAGCTCTCGGCCGTCATCGCAGCCGCGGAGGAAGCCGCCAAGTCCGGCGTGTCGGTCATCGCCGACGGTGGCATCAAATATTCTGGCGATCTCGCCAAGGCGCTCGCCGCCGGTGCGAACGCCGCGATGATCGGCTCGCTGCTCGCCGGCACCGAGGAAAGCCCCGGCGAGGTCTACCTGCATCAGGGCCGTTCCTTCAAAGCCTATCGCGGCATGGGTTCGGTCGGCGCGATGGCGCGCGGCTCGGCCGACCGCTACTTCCAGGCCGAGGTACGCGACACGCTCAAGCTCGTGCCGGAAGGCATCGAGGGCCAGGTGCCCTACAAGGGGCCGGTCGGCGGCGTGCTGCACCAGCTCACCGGCGGTCTCAAGGCCGCGATGGGCTATGTCGGCGGGCGCGACCTGGCGGAATTCCGCGAGAAGGCGCAGTTTGTACGCATCTCCTCGGCCGGCCTGCGCGAGAGCCACGCCCACGATGTGACGATCACCCGCGAGAGCCCAAACTATCCGGGCGGGATGTAGGCCAGCTCGGCGCAGCCCAAGGAACCAATCGACCACGCGCCGCGTCCCTGTGCTATAGGGGACGAATCTCCCCTGGCAGGAGGAAGCCCGCAAGGTGCCGCAGCGCGCATCGACCCTAGCCCCGTTCCGGCACCCGACCTTCCGAGCCCTGTGGATCGCGACACTCGTCTCCAACCTCGGCGGGCTGATCCAGGGCGTCGGTGCCGGCTGGATGATGACGACCATCTCGGATTCTCACAGCATGGTCGCGCTGGTGCAGGGCGCCACCACCCTGCCCATCATGCTGTTCTCGCTCGCCTCAGGCGCGCTCGCCGACAATTTCGACCGGCGGCGGATCATGCTGTTCGCGCAGATTATGATGATGGTCGTGTCGGTGGCACTCGCGGCAATCGCCTATCAGGGCTGGATCACGCCATGGCTGCTGCTCGCCTTCACCTTCCTGCTCGGCTGCGGAACGGCGCTGCACAATCCGCCGTGGCAGGCCTCGGTGGGTGACATCATACCCCGCGAGGATCTTCCGGCCGCCGTGACGCTCAACTCGATGGGCTTCAACCTGATGCGCAGCGTCGGCCCGGCTGTCGGCGGCATCATCGTGGCGACAGCCGGGGTCGCGGCGGCGTTCCTCGCCAATGCCGTGAGCTACGTGACGCTGATCGCGGCGCTCTGGCGCTGGAAGCCGGTCTATCCGCCGCGTGCCCTGCCGCGCGAGAGTTTTCTCAGCGCAATGTCAGCCGGCCTGCGCTACGTCTCGATGTCGCCCAATCTCCTGATCGTGATGTTCCGCGCCTGGCTGTTCGGCATCGCGGCGATCTCGTCTCTGGCTCTGCTGCCGCTTGTGGCGCGTGAGCTCGTCGGTGGCGGCGCGCTGACCTATGGCGGCCTGCTCGGCGCCTTTGGCGTCGGCGCGATTCTCGGCGGCTTCATCAACGGTATCGTGCGCGAGCGGTTCAGCAACGAGTGGATCGTCCGCCTCGCCTGCATCGGCTTCGGGCTGAGCAACATCCTCGTCGCCATCAGCGGCAATGTCTGGCTCAGCCACCTGCTGCTGCTTCCCGCCGGCGCCTGCTGGGTGTTCGCGCTGTCGCTGTTCAACGTCACGGTACAGCTGTCGACGCCGCGCTGGGTGGTGGCCCGCGCGCTCTCCCTCTACCAGACGGCCACGTTCGGCGGCATGGCTATGGGCAGCTGGCTCTGGGGGGCGGCTGCGGATGCGTCCGGTCCCGCCACGGCGCTCATCGTATCGGGCGCTGTCCTCATCGCCAGCGTTGCCGTCGGGCTATGGCACCGCCTGCCTGAGTTCGGCGCGCTCAACCTCGACCCGCTCGATCAGTTCAGGGAGCCCGAACTGCGCCTCGACCTCAAGGCGCGCAGCGGGCCGATCATGATCATGGTCGACTACACGATCGCGCAGGAGAACGTGCCCGCCTTCCTGGCCGCGATGACGGCGCGCCGGCGCATTCGCATCCGCGACGGCGCGCGGCAATGGGCGCTGTTGCGCGATCTCGAGAATCCCGAGGTCTGGACGGAGAGCTATCACGTCCCGACCTGGATCGAGTATCTGCGGCACAATCAGCGCCGCACGCAGGCCGATGCAGAGGTGAACGAAGCCCTGCAGAAACTGCACAAGGGGCCGGCTCGGCCGCGTGTGCATCGGATGATCGAGCGCCAGACCGTGCCGGTAAGCGACGACATGCCGCTCAAAGGCACCCCGGATATCCTGTAGGCGCGACCACGGATTACGCGCGCCTGCGAATCGCGTAGCGTCGGCGCGGACACTGGGAGGCCGACTTGAACCAGACTGCCATTTTCTGGCCGATGCTGCTGCAGGTGGCGCTGATCTACGCGATCTATGCGCTGATCTCGGTGCGCCGCAAGGCTGCGGTGCGGGCCGGAAGCGTCAGGACGTCCGACTTCCGCGAGAACCGCAACGAACCGCCCGAAAGCCTCTTCGTCCGTAACAACCTCGCCAACCAGTTCGAGCTGCCGGTGCTGTTCTTCGCGGCATGCCTGGCGCTTTACGTCACCAGCGGCGTCAACATCCTCACCGTCGTGCTGGCCTGGATCTTTGTCCTGTCACGCTGCGTTCACGCCGCGATCCACGTCACTACCAACCGCATCCGCCACCGCCAGCCCGCCTTCGTCGTCGGCTTCTTTGCCCTGCTGGCGATCTGGATCTGGTTCGCGCTCCACATCGCCGGCCTCATCTGAGCCGAACAGGCGTTTCAGTGTCGCGGCGAGCGCTGCGCATTCGTTGCCGCGCGCGCTGCCGCGCCGCCACACGAGCCCGAGCGTTCGGGCAGGCGCCGGCTCTGCGAAGGGAACGATCCGCACGTCGCGCATCTCGCTGGCCGAAGGCAATGCGATCGAGGGAATCAGCGTCACGCCGAAGCCATGCGCCACCATCTGTAGCAGCGTGGTGAGGCTGGTCGCGCCATAGTTCGCCATCGCGGCCGGGCGGGCGTTCCCGCACACCGCCAGGGCCTGATCGCGCATGCAATGGCCCTCCTCCAGCAGCATCAGCCGTTCGAGCACCGGGCTTTCGGGCGGCACCGGCGGCGTGACGAAACCCGGCTCCGAGGCCGGGATCGCGAGCAGGAACGTGTCCTCGAAGACCGGCTCGGCGGCGAGGCCCGCCTCCTCGATCGGCAGCGCCACGAGTGCGGCGTCGATGCGCCCGCCGAGCGTCTCGTCGATCAGCGTCCGCGTCACCGCCTCGCGCAATTCGAGCGTCAGCGACGGGAAGAGGCCGCGAAGCTCAGGCAGGATCTTCGGCAGGATATAGGGCGCGACGGTGGGGATGATACCGAGCCTGAGCTTGCCCTCCATCGCCAGCCGGCCGCGCCGGGCGGTGCTTTCCAGGTCGCGAATCTCGTCGAGGATTGCCTCGATGCGCGGCTGGAGCGCCCGGCCGTCCTCGGTCATTCCGACCGCCTTGCCGCCGCGCTCGAACAGCCGGCATCCCAGCCGCTGTTCCATCTCGGCGATCTGTGCCGAGAGCGCCGGCTGCGTTACACCCGCGAGCTCGGCCGCCCGGCCAAAATGGCGCGTCTGCGCCAGCGCGTCGAAATATTCCATCTGCCGGACGGTCAATCTGATCATAAGATCAGGTTATCACGACGAACATGAAACGCAATTTGCGTTTATCGTCCTGGTTTTCTAGTTTGGAACCATTCCAGACTAGGCAGCCGCCTAACGATCCGCTTCGAGCGCGGCAGCCGGGGAATTCGCACGACACATTGCAGTGCCCGCTCCACGGGGAGCACCGGGACACGATCGGAGAACAATATGGACGCGCTAGAGGTCAACGAAAACACGGAAGCCAAGCCGGAGCCGAAATGCCCGGTGGCCCATGGCGCGACGATCGCCTCGAACCCGTCGATGCGATCGAACCGCGACTGGTGGCCGAACCAGCTCAACCTGAAGATCCTGCACCAGCACTCCTCGCTCTCCGATCCGATGGGGGAGGATTTCGACTATGCCGAGGAGTTCCAAAAGCTCGACCTTGAGGCCCTGAAGAAGGACCTCCACGCGCTGATGACCGATTCGCAGGACTGGTGGCCGGCCGACTTCGGCCATTACGGCCCCCTCTTCATCCGCATGGCCTGGCACTCGGCCGGAACCTATCGCACGGCCGACGGTCGCGGCGGCGCCGGGGCTGGCCAGCAGCGCTTCGCGCCGCTCAATTCCTGGCCGGACAATGTCAACCTCGACAAGGCCCGCCGCCTGCTGTGGCCGATCAAGCAGAAATACGGCAACAAGATCTCCTGGGCGGATCTGATGATCCTCACCGGCAACGTCGCGCTCGAATCGATGGGCTTCAAGACATTCGGCTTCGCCGGCGGCCGCGCCGACGTCTGGGAGCCGGAAGAAGACGTCTACTGGGGCAAGGAAAACGTCTGGCTGGATGACAAGCGCTATTCGGGCGACCGCGAGCTCGAGAATCCGCTGGCAGCCGTCCAGATGGGCCTGATCTACGTCAATCCCGAAGGCCCGAACGCCAATCCGGACCCGATCGCATCGGCCCGCGACATCCGCGAGACCTTCGCTCGCATGGCGATGAACGACGAGGAGACCGTCGCGCTGATCGCTGGCGGCCATACCTTCGGCAAGACCCACGGCGCGGGCGACGCGCGGCTCGTCGGTCCGGAGCCGGAAGGTGCCGGCATCGAGCAGCAGGGTCTGGGCTGGGCGAGCAGCTTCGGCACCGGAAAGGGCGGCGATACGATCAGCAGCGGTCTCGAAGTCACCTGGACCTCGACGCCGACCAAGTGGACCAACAACTTCTTCTGGAACCTGTTCGGCTACGAGTGGGAGCTCACCAAAAGCCCGGCCGGCGCGCACCAGTGGACGCCGAAGCATGGCATGGGTGCCAACTCCGTGCCGGACGCGCACGACAAGTCAAAGCGGCACGCGCCAGCGATGCTGACCTCCGACCTCGCGCTGCGCTTCGACCCGATCTACGAGAAGATCTCGCGCCGGTTCTATGAGAATCCCGACGAATTCGCGGACGCCTTCGCCCGCGCGTGGTTCAAACTGACGCACCGCGACATGGGTCCTCGCGCCCGCTATCTTGGGCCCGACGTACCTGCCGAGGAACTGATCTGGCAGGATCCCGTGCCGGAAGTCGACCATGTTTTGATCGACGAGCAGGACGCGGCCGCCCTCAAGGCGAAGATCCTCGCCTCCGGCCTGTCCATCTCCGACCTCGTCTCGACCGCCTGGGCCTCCGCCTCGACCTTCCGTGGCTCCGACAAGCGCGGCGGCGCCAACGGCGCGCGCATCCGGCTCGCGCCTCAGAAGGACTGGGAGGTCAACCAGCCGGCCCGGCTCGCAACGGTGCTTTCCAAGCTGGAAACCGTCCAGAGGGAGTTCAACGAGGCGCAGGCAGGCGGCAAGAAGGTCTCGCTTGCCGACCTGATCGTGCTGGCTGGCAATGCCGGTGTCGAGCAGGCGGCCGCCAAGGCAGGATACCCGACCGAGGTCCCGTTCGTCCCCGGCCGCACCGACGCGACGGCCGAGCAGACGGACATCGAGTCCTTCGCGGTGCTGGAGCCGATCGCTGACGGCTTCCGCAACTACCTGAAGGGCAGGTACACCGTTTCGGCCGAGGAGATGCTGGTCGACAAGGCGCAATTGCTCACGCTCACGGCGCCGGAGATGACGGTGCTCGTCGGCGGCCTGAGGGTTCTCGGCGCGAATGTCGGCAACTCGACGCATGGCGTGTTCACGAACACGCCCGAAACCCTGACCAACGACTTCTTTGTCAACCTTCTGGACATGGCGACCGTGTGGAAGCCCGCGGCGGACGTCGAGGGTGTGTTCGAAGGGCGTGACCGGGCGAGCGGCGAGCTCAAGTGGACCGGCACCCGCGTCGACCTGGTCTTCGGCTCCCACTCGCAGCTGCGAGCGTTGTCCGAGGTCTATGGCAGCGCCGACGCCAAGGCGAAATTCGTGGACGACTTCGTCGCGGCCTGGGCCAAGGTGATGCACGCCGACCGCTTCGACATCGCCTGATCGCGCAGCGCCCGGCGGGGCGCACGCAACACAAGTCTGAATTATGGCTCGAAAAGATGGGCGTGGAGCGATCCGCGCCCGTTTTTCGTTGGGGCGGGGTCGCCTTTGGATTATGCACCCCCTGCATAAAAACTCGGCGATTGACCGGACATCGCCCTTGCAACATACTCAGTAGTATGTTTCGGGACAGGGAGGAGTTCCGACGATGAATTTCACGCACGCCAACGGCATCGTGCTGCATTACGAGGACACGGGCGGAGACCGTCCGGTCATCGTGTTCGCGAATTCGCTAGGCACCGACTTCCGTATCTGGGACAAGGTAGCAGCAGCGCTACGTCCTGATTTCCGCATCGTCCGCTACGACAAGCGCGGCCACGGCCTGTCGGAGGCGACGCCCGCACCCTATGCGATGAGCGACCACGTCAACGACCTCGCCGCGCTGCTCGACGAGTTGCGTGTCAAGTCTGCCGTGATCGTCGGCCTTTCTGTCGGCGGCGTTATCGCACAAGGCCTGGCCGCCGTCCGGCCGGATCTCGTGCGCGGCCTCGTCCTGTCGAACACAGCGCACAAGATCGGCACGCAGGAAAGCTGGAACGCACGGATCGCGACCGTCGAGGCCGGCGGCATCGAAGGCATCGCCGACGCGGTAATGAAGCTGTGGTTCACGCCGGCCTTCCGCTCCCCCTCCAATGCGGAATTCGCTGGTTGCCGCGCCATGCTCGTCCGCAGCCCGCTCGCGGGCTATCTCGGCACGTGCGCGGCGCTGCGCGACAGCGACCTGACGGAATCGACCCGGGCGCTCAAGGTGCCGGTCCTCTGCATCGTCGGCGACCAGGACGGTTCGACGCCGCCCGATCTCGTGCGTTCGACCGCCAACCTTATCCGCGGCTCGGACTTCCGCATCGTCGCGGACGCCGGCCACATCCCCTGCGTGGAGCAGCCCACTGCGGTGACCGCGCTGATCCGCCAGTTTCTCATGACCGCCAGGCTCGCCTGACGGCCGATCATCCTCTCGCGTCGAACCATTTGGAGTAGCTGATGTCCCAGCCCGTGACTGTCACCCGCGACGGCAATGTCGCCATCGTGACGATCGACAACCCGCCGGTGAACGCGATGTCGTTCCACGTCCGCGAGCCGCTGCACGCCCGCCTGCTCGAACTGCGCGACGACTCGTCAGTCGAAGCCCTCGTGCTCGCCTGCGCCGGCCGCACCTTCGTAGCGGGCGCCGACATCACCGAGTTCGGCAAGCCGATACAGTATCCCTTCCTGCCGGAGATCATCGACCTGATCGAGACCTTCCAGAAGCCGACCGTCGCTGCCATTCACGGCACCGCGCTCGGCGGCGGTCTCGAACTGGCGATGGGCTGCCACTTCCGCGTGGCGGAGGCCTCGGCCAAGATGGGGTTGCCGGAAGTCAAGCTCGGCATCCTGCCGGGCGCAGGCGGCACGCAGCGCCTGCCGCGTCTCGTGGGGCCGTCCAAGGCCTTGAAGATGATCGTGTCCGGCACGCCGATCGGTGGGAAGGACGCGCTCGCAAGCGGCCTGGTCGATGAGGTGGTGGACGGGGATCTCCTGGCGAATGCGATCCGGTTCGCGCGCGAAAAGGCTGCCTCGAAGGCCGCGCTGATTGCCGTCAGCCAGCGCGACGACAAGCTCGCCCCGGTGCGCGCGAACATGGCTGCCTTCGACGCCGAGATCGCCGAGGTACTTAAGAAGTCCAAGGGCCTCGACGCGCCCAAGACCTGCGCCCAGTCGGTGCGCAACGCGCTGACCATGCCCTTTGCCGAGGCAGCAACCGCCGAGCGCAACTTCTTCCATGAACTCGTCAAAGGAGACCAGTCGCGCGCGCAACGCCACCTGTTCTTCGCCGAGCGCGAGGCGAACAAGGTTCCGGGCGTCGGCAAGGACGACAAGCGGCGCAAGATCGCCAAGGTGGGCGTCATCGGCGCCGGCACCATGGGTGGCGGCATCTCGATGTCCTTCGTCAACGGCGGCATCCCGGTCACCATCCTTGAAATGTCCGACGAGGCGCTGAAGCGCGGGCTCGGTGTCATCGAGAAGAACTACGGCATCTCGGTCTCGCGCGGCTCGCTGACCGAAGAGGCCAAGGCCAAGCGCATGTCGATGTTCAAGGGCACGACCGACTATGCCGATCTCGCCGACTGCGACCTCATTATCGAGGCGGTCTTCGAGGAGATGGGCGTCAAGGAGAAGGTGTTCGGCACGCTCGACAAGATCGCCAAGCCGGGCGCGATCCTCGCCTCCAACACCTCCTATCTCGACGTCAACGAGATCGCGAAGTTCACCAGCCGCCCGCAGGACGTGCTCGGCATGCACTTCTTCTCGCCGGCCAACGTGATGAAGCTGCTGGAGATCGTGCGCGGTTCGAAGACCGCGCCCGACGTCATCGCCACCGCGATCGCCGTCGGCAAGGCGATCGGCAAGGTGCCGGTGGTCGTCGGCGTCTGCCACGGCTTCGTCGGCAACCGCATGCTCGGCGCGCGCGGCGCTGAGGCCGAGGACCTTTTGCTCGAGGGTGCTACGCCTGCCCAGGCCGACAAAGTCTTCACCGATTTCGGCTGGCCGATGGGCACCTATCAGATGTGGGACCTCGCCGGCCTCGACATCGGCTGGCGCACGCGCAAGTCGCTCGGCAAGACGGCCGCCATCGGCGACGCGCTCTGCGAGCAGGGCCGCTACGGCCAGAAGACCGGCAAGGGCTACTACCTCTATCCGGACGGCCGCACGCCGGTCTCCGATCCGGAGGTCGAGGCGCTGATCGTTGAAAAGGCGCGCGAGAAGGGCATCAACCGCCGCGACATCTCCAACGAGGAGATCACCGAGCGCATGATGTATCCGATGATCAACGAGGGCGCGCGCATCCTGGAGGAGGGCATCGCCATCCGCTCCTCCGACATCGACACGGTGTGGGTCAACGGCTACGGCTTCCCGGTCGGCAAGGGCGGTCCGATGTTCTGGGCCGAGCTCGTGGGTCTGCCGAAGATCGTCGAGCGGCTCGACTACTGGTACGGCGAGACCGGCAAGGAGGTCTACAACCCCTCGCCGCTGCTCAGGAAGCTGGCCGCGCAAAACGGCAGCTTCGCAGATGCCACCAAGGCGGCTGCATGATCCAGGCGATCGCGGGCGACGCCTGGCCCTGGGCCAGGTCCTATCCGGGGGGCTTCTCCCCGGACGTCGCCCTCGACACCTGGCCGGTCCATGAGGCTGTCGACCGGAGCGCCGAGCAATTCGGCGATACGATCGCCTTCATCTTCCGCGATGCGAAGATCAGCTACCGCGACCTCAAGCGCGAGGCCGACCGCGCCGCGGCCGGTTTCGCGGCAATCGGCATCGGCAAGGGCGACCGGGTCGCCCTCCTCCTGCCCAACACGCTCTACCACCCCTATGCCTTCTTCGGCGCGCTGAAGGCGGGCGCGACGGTGGTTCACCTCTCGCCGCTCGACGCGCCGAAGGTCATCGCTCACAAGCTCACCGATTCCGGCGCGCGGACACTGGTCACCACCAATATCGGCGGCATTGCGGCCGGCGCCGTTGCGCTGCTGGAGTCAGGCCTCGTCGACCGCCTCATCGTCGGCGACGATGCACGCTTCGGCTCCTCGCCGCTCACCGGTCCGCTACCCGCCGCGGACGGCGTGACCGGCTGGGACGACTTCATCGGCACCGCCGGCCCGGCATCCTTCCCGTCCGTCGCCGTCGAAGACCTCGCTCTGCTGCAATATACCGGTGGCACCACCGGCCTGCCCAAAGCGGCGATGCTGACGCATGCGAACCTGTCGGCGGCCGTCTCCTCCTATGCGCTCTGGAGCGCGGCGGATGGGCTGACGCGGATGGGCAAGGAAAAGGTGCTGCTGGTCCTGCCCCTGTTCCACATCTACGCGCTGGTCGCCGTGATGCTGCGTGCAATGATCGACGGCCAGACCATGGTCCTGCACACGCGCTTCGACGCCGAAACGGCGCTGGCCGAAATCGAGGCGGGCGTGACGGTCTTCCCCGGTGTGCCGACGATGTGGATCGCCATCTGCTCCCTGCCCGGCTTCGAGAAGCGCGACATTTCCTCGCTGCACTATTGCGGCTCCGGCGGCGCGCCCCTGCCCGTCGAGGTCGCACGCAGGCTGAAGGATCTCGCCGGTATCGAACTGCTCGGCGGCTGGGGGATGACCGAGACCTCGCCTGCCGGTACAAACATCCCCCGCGGCCGTCCCGACAAGGCGGGCACGATAGGCCTGCCGCTGCCCGGCATCCGCATGCGCATCGTTGCGCTCGACGATCCGCGCCGCGAACTCGCCCCCGGCGAGACCGGTGAGATCGCGGTGAAGGGCGCCAACGTCACCTCCGGCTATCTCAACCGGCCGGACGAGAATGCGGCTGCCTTCGCCGACGGCTGGTTCCTCACCTGTGACATCGGGCACATGGACGAGGACGGCTTCATCTTCCTCGTCGACCGCAAGAAGGACATGATCATTTCCGGCGGATTCAACGTCTATCCGCAGATGATCGAGCAGGCGATCTACGAGCATCCGGACGTCGAGGAAGTGCTGGTGATCGGCGTTTCCGACCCCTATCGTGGCGAGGCTGCGAAAGCCTTCGTCAAGCTGCATGCGGGCGCTTCCCCTCTGACGCTGGAAAGCCTGCGCGCCTTTCTCAAGGGCCGGCTTGGCCCGCACGAAATGCCCGCCGCGCTGGAGATCCGCGCAGCCCTTCCGCGCACGCCGGTGGGCAAGCTTTCCAAACTCGAACTCAAGCGGGAAGAGCGGGACAAGGCCGCATCCCAAAGCCAAGGAGCCTGAAGAATGGTCGACGCCGTCATCGTTTCAACTGCCCGCACGCCGATTGGCAAGGCCTATCGCGGCGCCTTCAACGACACCACCGGCGCTACGCTCGGCGGCCATGCGATCGAGCACGCTCTGAAGCGTTCCGGCATCGACGGCGCCGAGATCGAAGACGTCATCATGGGCTGCGCGATGCCCGAGGGCACCGACGGTGTCAACGTCGCACGACGCGCGCTGTTGACGGCCGGCCTGCCGGTCACGACCGCCGGCACCACCATCGACCGCCAGTGCTCGTCGGGCATCCAGTCGATGTCGCTGCTCGCCAACGCCATCCGCAATGACGGCGTCAAGATCGGCATCGCCGGAGGGCTCGAATCGATCAGCCTCGTTCAGAACGAGCACCAGAACACGTTCCGGCTCAAGGACGAGAAGCTGCTGTCGCTGCACCCGGCAGCCTACATGCCGATGATCGACACCGCAGAGGTCGTCGCCAAGCGCTACGGCATCTCGCGCGAGCGACAGGATGAATATGCGCTGGAATCGCAGAGGCGCACGGCCGCCGCCCGCGAGGCCGGCCGCTTCGCCACGGAGATCGCGCCGATGAAGACGCGCATGGCCGTTGTCGACAAGGAGACGAAGGCGATCTCCTACAAGGGGATCGAGGTCGCGCATGACGAAGGTCCGCGCGCCGACACGACGGCGGCAGGCCTTGCCGGCCTCAAGCCTGTACGCGAGGGCGGTGTCGTCACCGCCGGCAATGCCAGCCAGCTCTCCGACGGCGCGGCCGCCTCGGTGATGATGAGCAGCAAGGAGGCCGAGAAGCGCGGCCTCACCCCGCTCGGGATCTTCCGCGGCTTCAACGTCGCCGGCTGCGAGCCCGACGAAATGGGCATCGGCCCGGTCTTCGCCGTGCCGCGTCTGCTCGAACGCCACGGCCTCAAGATCGACGACATCGGCCTGTGGGAACTCAACGAGGCCTTCGCCGTACAGGTGATCTACTGCCGTGACCGGCTGGGCATCGACCCGTCCAAGCTCAATGTCGACGGCGGGGCGATCGCGGTCGGCCATCCTTACGGCATGAGCGGCGCACGTCTCGCCGGCCATGCGCTGATCGAGGGCAAGCGCCGCGGCGTCAAGTATGCCGTCGTGACCATGTGCATCGGCGGCGGAATGGGCGGCGCCGGACTGCTGGAGATCGTGTGAGGACAGCCCTCTTCTCCCCGTTCGCGGGGAGAAGATGCCGGCAGGCAGACGAGGGGCGGTGCCTGCGACTGGAAAAGTGACCACCCCTCATCCGGCCCTTCGGGCCAACTTCTCCCCGTGAACGGGGAGAAGAGAAAAAGAGGGAGAACGCATATGGACCTTCGCTTCACGCCCGAGGAAAACGCCTTCCGCGAGGAGGTCCGCGCCTTCTTCGCCGAAAACCTCGACCCCGATATCCGCCGCCGGACCGTGGATGGTGAGTATCTCGGCAAGGAGGATCTCGTCGCGTGGTCGCGTATCCTGAACGCGCATGGCTGGGGCGCGCCGCACTGGCCGGTCGAATATGGCGGCACCGGCTGGGACCCGATGCGGCAGTATATCTTCCTCGAGGAACTTCAGAAATTCCCCGCCCCTCAGCCGCTCGCCTTTGGCGTCAACATGGTGGGACCGGTCATCTACACCTTCGGCTCGAAAGCGCAGAAGGAGCGCTTCCTGCCGCGCATCCGCAACCTTGACGACTGGTGGTGCCAGGGGTTCTCGGAACCCGGCGCCGGCTCCGACCTCGCCTCGCTCAAGACCCGCGCGATCCGCGACGGCGACCATTACATCGTCAACGGCCAGAAGACCTGGACGACGCTAGCTCAATACGCCGACTGGATCTTCTGCCTCGTGCGCACCAATACCGAGGCCAAGAAGCAGGAGGGTATCTCCTTCCTGCTGATTGACATGAAGACGCCCGGCATTGAGGTCCGCCCGATCGTTACGATGGATGGCGGCCGCGAGATCAATGAGGTGTTCCTCACCGACGTGCGCGTGCCGGTGGAGAACCTCGTCGGCGAGGAAAACAAGGGCTGGGACTACGCCAAGTTCCTGCTCGGCAACGAGCGCACCAACATCGCCCGCATCGGCGTGTCGAAGCAGCGCATCGCCCGCATCCGCGAGCTCGCAGCGCTTGAACTCTCCGGCGGCCGGCCACTGCTGGAGGACGAGCGCTTCCGCGAAAAGCTCGCCTCGATCGAGATAGACCTCAAGGCGCTGGAGCTGACGCAGCTGCGCGTCGTCGCCGCAGATGCCAAGCGCGGCAATACCGGCAAGCCCGATCCCGCTTCTTCGATCCTCAAGATCAAGGGCTCGGAGATCCAGCAGGCGACCACACATCTCCTGATGGAGGTGATGGGCCCGTATGCTCTGCCCTATCAGGACCATGGACTAGACGGCCGCAACGAGCCCTTTGACGGACCCGAATACGCCGCCCACGCCGCGCCGTCCTATTTCAACAACCGCAAGGTCTCGATCTATGGGGGCTCGAACGAGATCCAGAAGAACATCATCGCCAAGGCCGTGCTGGGCCTTTAGGGACATCGTGAGGACGCAATGGATTTCGACCTAACCGAAGAACAGTCGCTCATCAAGGACCAGCTCGACCGCCTGCTGAAGGACCGCTACGGCTTCGAGGATCGCAAGAAATACATGGCTGCGGCCGAGGGTTTCAGCCCCGACATGTGGTCCGCCTATGCCGAGATGGGCCTGATGGCGCTGCCCTTCGCGGAGGACCACGGCGGTATTGGGGGGGGGCCGGTGGAGACCATGATCGTCATGGAGTCCTTCGGCCGTGTGCTGGCGCTGGAGCCCTATTTTGCAACCGTCGTGCTCGGCGGCGGCTTCCTGCGTTCGGGCGCCAGCGACGAGCAGAAGGCGGAGCTGATCCCCGGCATCGCCGACGGCTCGACCAAATACGCCTTCGCCCAGGTCGAACGCGGCGCGCGCTACGACCTTGCACATGTCTCGACCACCGCCGCGAAGGACGGCTCGGGCTGGAAGCTCTCCGGCGCCAAGAGCCTGGTCCTGCATGGCGACAGCGCCGACAGGCTGATCGTCACCGCGCGAACCGGCGGCGAGGCGGGCGAGGAGGCCGGCGTCGGCCTATTCGTCGTCGACGCGGGTGCCACCGGCGTTTCGCGGCGCGGCTACCCCACGCAGGACGGGCTGCGTGCCGCCGAAATCTCCTTCGACAACGTTCGGGCCGACCATGTGCTGGGCGATCCCGGCAACGGCATGCCCCTCGTCCGCACGGTGGTCGACCAGGCGATCGCGGCGCTTGCCGCGGAAGCGGTCGGCGTGATGTCGGCCATGCACGAGCTGACCGTCGACTACATCAAGGTGCGCAAGCAGTTCGGCGTCGCCATCGGCCAGTTCCAGGTGCTGCAGCACAAGGCGGTCGACATGTTCATCGCCACCGAGCAGATGCGCTCGATCGCCATGTTCGCAACGATGATGGCCGACAGCGACGATGCCGACGAGCGAGCGCGAGCCATGCATGCCGCCAAGGTCGAACTCGGCCGCGGCGGCAGGCTCGCCGGCGAAAACGCCATCCAGTTGCACGGCGGCGTCGGCATGACGACGGAATATGCTGTCACGCACTACTTCAAGCGGCTCACGATGATGAACACGCTCTTCGGCGACGGCGATTTTCATCTGCGCAGGCTCGCCGCTCTTGGAGGATTGTTCGACAAGGCAGCGTAGGCGCCAAGACGTCCATCATTCCGGGGCTGCTGGCCCTCCTTCCCTTCTCGGGGAAGGGGAAGTCAGCAGGACCTCTATCCGAACCTCTTCGGCGACAGCGCCGGCAAAAGCGCCTCCAGCCCCTCGGGCGGCGGCTCACCCCTGACCAGCGCAGCGGCGAGCGCCGACGCGGCGGGAGAGGTCTGGATACCGTAGCCGCCCTGCCCGGCCAGCCAGAAGAACCCGTCGCCGCCGAAGCCCACGACTGGCGTGCGGTCTGGCGCGAAGGTGCGCAGGCCGGCCCAGCTGCGCTCGACGCGCGTGATGGGAACATCGACCGCCTGCTCGAAACGCCAGAGCCCTTCGGCCAGCACCATGTCGTCGACATAGGCATCATGCGGATCGACCGGGATCTCCTCGGCCGGCGACACGTAAAGCCTTCCTGCGTCGGGCTTGGCATACCAGCCCTCGGCGGAATCGGCGATCAGCGGCCAACCGGCGATGTCATATGCCTCTGGCGCCGGGATCACGGCTATCGAGCGTCGCATCGGCTGCAGGGCGAGCGGCGCGATCCCGGCCCTCGTCGCCACGTCGTCGGCCCAGGCGCCCGCCGCGTCGACCAAGGTGGTCGCCGTCAACGCGCCTACTGAAGTCTCGATCCGCCAGCGGCCGCCCAAGCGCGCCGCCGAAAACATCGGCGTGCCGACCATCAGCGTCGCGCCATTGGCCCGCGCCTTGCGCAGCCAGCCCTCGTGCAGCGCCGACACGTCGATGTCCTGCGCATCGCGCTCGTAGGCAGCGGCCGCCAGTTTCTCCGGACGCAGCGCGGGCACCATGGCAAGCGCCTGCTCGCGCGTCAGGATCTCCATGCCGTGAGAACCTTCGAGCATGGCCTCGTGCCTGGCGAGCCCCTCCTCGTCGGCGACGTTCAGCACGCCGCGCGGGGTCAGCAGCGGATGCGGGAAGAGGCTGGCATCGCCCTGTTCGAACAGCGGCGCGCTCACCGCGTTCAGCGTCCGGATGACGGCATTGCCGTAGTTGCGGATGTAGATCGCGGCAGAGCGCCCCGTCGAATGGTAGCCGTGGCGGGCCTCCTGCTCGAGGATCGCAACCCTCGCACCCGGCCCGAGCGCCGCCGCGAGGCCCACGCCGGCGATGCCGGCCCCGATGATAACGATGTCGAAATCCGCACTCATGGTCTGTGGTTAGACGGACCGGCCTGGCCAGGCAACGGCGGTGAGATGGCCCAGCCGTCCTGACCTGTCCCGAAAACCATTGCTCCCCGGCGGCAGCGGTGGCATGAGTCCGCGCACCAGAACGAGGATCGTGTCCGATGGAATACCGCAAGATCACCGACGACTTCGCCGTGACCGGCCAGATCACCGCCGAGGACATCCCGACCATCAAGGCCGCCGGCTACAAGAGCGTCATCTCGAACCGCCCCGACCCGGAAGACGGCGCCGTGCCGCACGAAGGCATCGAGGCGGCGGCGAAGGCAGCGGGCCTGGAGTTCCGCTATATCCCCGTGGTCAGCGGCGCGATCACGTCCGAGGATGTCGAGAAGATGGCTGACGCGCTGGACGAGATGGAGGGCCCGATCTTTGCCTATTGCCGCTCCGGCGCACGCTCGACCAACCTCTACATGATGGCGAAGCAGCTGCGCGGCTAGTAGAGCCACCGCAGCAGGAACAGCGAGATCGCCGGGAAGACCAGCAGGATGGTGGTGCGGACGAGATCGCTGATCACGAAGGGCGTAACGCCCCGGTAGGTCGCCAGGATCGGCGTGTCTCTCGCCATCGAGTTGATGACAAACAGGTTCATGCCGACCGGCGGGGTGATCAGTCCGACCTCGACCACAATCAGCACCAGAATGCCGAACCAGATCGCGAATTCCTCGGGCGACAGGCCGTAGTCGAGCGCGGTCACGATCGGGAAGAAGATCGGGATCGTCAGCAGGATCATCGACAGCGAATCCATCACGCAGCCGAGGATAAGGTAGAGCACGAGGATCGCGACCATCACGACCCACGGATTGAAGCCTTGACCGGATATGTAGGCGGCGGCGATCTGCGGCATCTGCGTCAGTGCGAGAAAGCCGTTGTACATCGCCGCGCCGAAGACGATGAAGAAAATCATTCCCGTTGCGCTGGCGGTCATGAGGATCGACTGGACAAGCGTCCGCCGGGTCAAACCACCATTGATCCAGGCGATGAGGCCGGTACCGGCGGCGCCGATCGCAGCACCCTCCGTCGGCGTGAACCAGCCGAAATAGATGCCGCCCACCACGGCGAGGAATACCAGCAGCACCGGCCAGACGTCGACCAGCGCGCGGAAGCGCTCGCCATAAGGGAGGCGCGGCGACTGCCCGGCGGTCTCGGGGTAGAGCCGGACATAGATCGAGATGGCGATCATATAGCCGATCGCCGCCAGGATGCCGGGCACGAAGGCGGCCAGGAACAGCTTGGCGATGTTCTGCTCGGCAAGGATCGCATAGATCACCAGCACAATCGACGGCGGGATCAGGATGCCAAGCGTTCCGCCGGCCGCCAACGTGCCGGTGGCGAGCCCGCCCGAATAGCCGTATCGCTTCAGTTCCGGCAGCGCCACCTGCGCCATGGTGGCCGCCGTGGCGAGCGAGGACCCGCAGATCGCGCCGAAGCCGGCGCAGGCGCCGATTGCCGCCATGGCAACGCCGCCCCGCCTGTGACCCAGCCAGGCGTTCGCCGCCTTGAACAGCGATTGCGACATGCCGCCGAGGCCGGCGAACTGGCCCATCAGCAGGAAGAGCGGGATGATCGACAGCGAATGGCTCGCGAAGGTCGAATAGGTCTCGGACTTGAGTTTCGCCAGGATCGGCACCGTGCTTCCCGACAGAAGCCACGTGCCGCCCAGGCCGCAGACCAGCATGGCAAGCCCTATAGGCATGCGCAGGAAGATCAGGAGAAGAAGGACGGGAAACGACCAGAGACCGATCTCGAGCGCGCTCAATGGATGGCTCCCGTCGTCGGCCCCAACAGCGCGCGTCCCTGCACGACCTCCATCGCCCGAATCACGATCATGTAGGCGGCGACCAGCACGCCGACCACGGTCGCCACCGCGCACAGCGCCATGCCCCACCAGATGGGAATCTGCAGGATAAAGGTAATCTCGCCGTAGTCCCGCTTCTCGAGCATGCCGATCCAAAGGCGCCACGCGATGAGGAACGTCACAAATCCCAGCACGATCTCCCAGAGCAGATCGAGCACCCGGTTTGCCGCCGGCGGCAGATAGTTCGTGAACAGGTCGACAGAGGCGTGACCGCGGTTTAGCTGGCACCAGGGAAGGAAGGCGAACACCGCGAAGCCCGTGCCCGCCTCGACCAGCTCAAAATCGCCGGGGACCGGCCCGAGACCGGCGAAGATCAGAGAACGGCCGACGATGGAGACCACCGTCATGACGGTTATGGCAACGAGAAAGAGACCGCCGATTATAGCGAGCCACTTCGCAAGCGCATGGACGATGGATGAAAGGTTCACGCCGCCTCCCGAACGTTCCCTTCAGTCTCCCCGGCGCGACGCTATCTCCCTTGATTGCACAAGGCAATCGCGCGCACCCGATTGATATGTTTCATAACAATCTTCGAGGGATGCGTAAAGCGCTCAGATGTTCGCCTCGCGAAGCACGATCAGGAAGAACGCAAATCCCGCGCCGATGACCAGCAGGCGCTGAACCATGCGCCAGCGCATGCGCTGGGTCTCCTCGTCTTTCGCGACGCCGACATTAAAGGCGACCGGGAAGACATTGGCGAAGCCGGGCAGGCCGTTCTTCAGCATCGGCCGCCCGGAACGCGCCTCGATGGCATAGCAGAGCCGCGTCACGGAGATCCACATCGCGATCATCGCGACCGCCCACAGGCCGCAGAAGATGAAGAAGACGGTAGAGGACTGGAGCAGTTCCTTCATCGCGCGATCCACCCGCCAAACATGGCCATTCCCATTCCAACGAGGGCGGCCAGCCATGCCGACAATGTGATCCATCCACGTACCGTTCGCAGGCCAATCGTCACCCCGTGCCAGACGGAGGACGGACGCTCACCGAACATCTTGTTGGTTGCCTCATCCCATTTTGGCCAGTTGTCTCGCATGTCGAACAACCCGACGATCGCGAAGACAAAACTGGCCACGAAGATGACAATCCACCCGGCGATCTGGATATCGTTCAACGACGACACTTCAGGACTCCAGCCCCGCCACCGTCTGCTCGATCGCCCCGAAGATCGAGTGGCCACGCTCGTCCTTCATCTCGATGCGCACCATATCGCCTGCCGTCATGAAGGGCGTGACGGACGAGCCCGACAGGATCTTCTCCACGGTGCGCTGCTCGAGGATGCAGGAATAGCCGACGCCGCCGTCCGAGACGGGCTTGCCCGGGCCATCGTCGCCCTTGTTCGACACTGTGCCCGAACCGAAGATCGAGCCGGCGCAGATCGGCCGCGTTTTCGCGGCATGCGCGATGATCTCGCCGAAGTCGAACAGCATGCCGACGCCGGCATTCGCCCGGCCGAACGGCTTGCCGTTGAGGTCGACGCTCAGCGGCAGGTGCACCTTGCCGCCGTTCCATGCCTCGCCCAGTTCGTCGGGCGTCACCGCGACCGGCGAGAAGGCAGAGGACGGCTTGGCCTGGTAGAAGCCAAAACCCTTGGCGAGCTCGCCGGCCGCCAGATAGCGCAGCGACACGTCGTTGACGAGCACCACCAGCCGGATCGCCTCGCGTGCGGTGGCCGCGTCGGCGCCCAGTGGCACGTCGTCGACGATGACAGCCACCTCGCCCTCGAAATCGAGACCCCAGCGCTCATCGGCAAGAGGGATCGATTCGCGCGGCGCCAGGAAGGCGTCGGAGCCGCCCTGGTAGATCATCGGTTCGGTCCTGTAGCTTTCCGGGACCTCACGGCCACGGGCCTTGTTGACCAGTTCGACGTGGTTGTGGAAGGAGGACGCATCCGCCCACTGGTAGGCGCGCGGCAGCGGCGAGAGCGCATCATGCTCGTGGAAACGCTCGGACGGCACGGCACCGTGCTCGAGCGATTCGGCGAGGGCCGCCAGATGTGGAGCAATCCGCCGCCAGTCGTCCAGCGCCGCCTGCAGGGTGGGCACGAGATACGAGGCGTCCGTGCAGCGCGTCAGATCGCGCGAGACGACGACCAGGCGACCGTCGCGGCGGCCATTCCTCACCGAGGCAAGCTTCATGCAATTCCTCCCGCGGCCGGTTCCTGATTGTCGCGTCCGGCCGTTCCGAACTCAACCAACAGCCCGTCGCGGGCAATTGTCAACGGCCCTTGCCACGTCTCGCGCGTGGCTCGGACCCAATGGTCGAGGGAGATCGCGGGATCGTCGGCGGGAATGAGATGGTTGAGCACCAGCCGCCCGATGGCTGCCTCGGTGGCGATGCGGCCGGCATCCGCCGCAAAACTGTGGCTGGCGAGTAGATGCTCCCTCAGCCGCGCGCCGTTGCCCGTGCGAGCGACGAGCCTCTCGACGCCCTCGGCAAGCATCGCCTCGTGGACCAGCACGTCGGCGCCGCGCGCGAAATCGGCAAGCGGCGGGAAATAAGCCGTATCAGCGGAGAAGACGATGCTTGCCTCGGCATGATCGAACCGCAGAGCGAAGCAGTCCGTCACCGGTGGATGGTCGACGCGCAGCGCCGAGACCGCGAGCCCGGTCTCATCCAGCACCGGCCCCTCGGCGAACTCCTCGATCCGCACGAGATCGCGGATGTCGGGCCGGCCCTCGTCGGAGATACGGATCTCGATGTCGAACTCCAGTGCCTGCGCGAAACGCGCCCAGTAGTGACCGGTGCCGGGCGGACCGAAGACGCGCACCTCATGGTCGAGACCGGTTGTCCATGCTGTGTGGAGCAAGCCGCCCAGTTCCAGCACGTGGTCGGAATGCAGGTGAGTGATGAAGACGAGGTCGAGGTTCTTGAGGCTGACGCCGGCTTCAACCAACCCACGGGAGGCGCCGAGGCCGCAGTCGACGACGATCGTGCGGCCGCCGAGCCGCAGCAGCGAGGAGGTCGGCGACGGACCGCCTGGACGGATCGCGGGCCCGCCCTTCGAGCCGAGAGTGACGAGTTGGGCGGTCATGGCCTATCCGGACGGCGGACTGTCATCCGTCGAAACTATCCGCCCGTCCCGGCTGCGTCGAGCCCGTCACATCCGCCGGCTGAGGAAGGGCGATCCGGCGAGACCGAAACGCCAGGGCAGATCCGCCGCCTTTGTGATGCCGATGCGGGGGCCGATCGCGACGTCGGCCGATCCCGGTTCGGCTTGGAGACGGAAAGGCGGGCGCGCGAGGGCCGCGCCATCGAGAGAGATGTCGACGGCCAGCGCCTGCGCCAGGCGTCCGGGGCCGGAGCAAAGCGCACGCGGATTCTCGGTTCCGCGGCGTCGCGCCATCGCCTCGAGCCCCATCAGCGGCTCCAAAGCACGGATCAGCACCGCACTGCCCGGCAGGCAGACAAAGTTCAGGCACCAGTGGATGCCATAGGAACGGTAGACATAGGCGTGCGCCGGCGGCCCGAACATCGCCGCATTGCGCGCCGTCGGCCCGCGGAAGCTGTGGGAGGCGGGTTCGTCGGCCGCATAGGCCTCCGTCTCGACGATCCTGCCGCCGACGCCGTCCACCAGCAGCGTCGCGCCGATCAGATCTCGCGCGACCTCGGTCGCGGAACGAGAGAAGAAGGCGGCAAGGTCGGACGATGTCGTCATGGCGCTCAGGAAACGGGAACCATCATCACTTCGAGCGGTTGGGAAGAAAACGCAAGGAGAATGCAAGATGGCCGACGACAGACCGACCCAGAGCGAAGAGGTTCCGCTGGTGGAGCTTCCGGAAGACCTGCTCGACGAAGAGCCGAATGGCGAACTTCCCGAGGAAGACGACGACAATCCGTATCAGGAGAATGACGAAGCTCTTCCTGACGAGCTCGAGGAGGCGGTGCTGCGGAAGGACCCTTCGAAGGAAGGCAGCCGCTTCGACGAGGTGTGAGGACGACGTAAAGTCGAGTGCCCCTGAAAGAGCGCGGTCCTCTGTCGCGCCAAGGCGATCGTCATCACCAGCCGGTTGACATTGCCGGGTCCATCCCGGACACCGGATCGTCATCCCTCAGGACGCGCCTCCAACATGGCTCAAGCTTCCCGCAGGCGAAGTCGCGCAGGGCTGCTGCGCAGATCCACCGCGCTGGCGCGGCCGCGCCAATGGAGGCAGCGGCTCGTCTTCTGGTTCGGCGCACTGGCGATTGGAGTTACCAGCGTCGCGTTCGCCTGGCTCGCCGACGGGGCGCAGCACCTGTTCTCTGCCGCCTTCGTGCGCGATGACTGGCGCCGCTTCCTGCCGCTCGCGGTGACGCCGGCTGGTTTCGCTCTGCTTGCCTGGCTTGCGCTACGCTACTTTCCGGGCTCGCAGGGGTCCGGCATACCCCAGGCCATCGCGGCGCGTCATGTGCGGCAGGACGAGGAGCGGAGCTGGTTTCTTTCGCTCCGGATGGTCGTGGGCAAGATCGCGCTGACCACAGGCGGGCTTCTGTTCGGCGCTTCCATCGGCCGCGAAGGTCCCACCGTCCAGGTCGGCGCTTCGATCATGCTCGCGGCTGCCCGCAAGGGGGGCATGGCGCAGGCGCGCGGACTGATCCTCGCAGGCTCCGCCGCCGGCATCGCGGCCGCCTTCAACACGCCTTTGGCGGGCATCGTCTTCGCCATCGAGGAAATGGGGCGCAGCTATCAGTCGCGCACCAATGGCGTGGTGTTGTCGGCGGTGATCATCGCCGGCCTCGCCTCGCTCGCAATCGTCGGCAACTACACCTATTTCGGCGTGTCCGACGCCGCGGCGCACGACCCGCTCGACTGGCTGCTGGTGGTCATCTGCGGGATCGTCGGCGGCGCTCTCGGAGCGACGTTCAGCCTCGCGACGCTCAAGATCACCCGGCGCGTGCGCCGGATGCGCACCCATGATCCGGTCGGCCGCACCGTCATCGTCGCGCTCGCGGCAGGCATGGTCGTCGCCATCATCGGCGTTGCCACGGGTGGGCAAACCTTCGGCACCGGCTACGAGCAGGCGCGGGCGGCCATCGAGGGGGAGGCGCCGTCCGCCCTTTACTTCGTCGGAAAATTCGTCGCGAGCCTCGCCTCGACGGTCGCAGGTATTCCGGGCGGCCTGTTCGCGCCTTCCCTCTCCGTCGGCGCCGGGCTAGGCGGCACTCTCGGATCGCTCGTCGGCGGAGATATCGGCCTTGCCGCGATCCTCGGCATGGCCGGCTATTTTGCGGGCGTCGTACAGGCGCCGATGACCGCCTTCGTCATCATCCTCGAAATGACCGGCAACCACGGCAACGTCATCCCGCTGATGCTCGCCTCGATGCTGGGCTACGGCGTTTCACGCCTGATCTCGCCGGAGCCGCTTTACCACGCCCTGTCGCGTCTCTTCCTGGCCGACCTGATTCGCCGCCAACGGGCGGACGACGCTGGGGCGGTGTCGCGTCCGGATCCGGTCTGAAGCCGGCGGACCTACCAATCCATCACAACCTTGCCTGAGTTGCCGCTGCGCATGGCCTGGAAGCCGGCCTCGTAGTCGTCGATGCCGATGCGGTGGGTGATCAGGCCGGTCACGTCCAACGGACCTTGGACGAGAGCGATCATCTTGTACCAGGTCTCGAACATTTCGCGCCCATAGATGCCCTTCAGGTGGAGCATCTTGAAGATTACCTTGTTCCAGTCGATCTCGAAGCCGGTCGGCGCGATGCCCAGGATGGCGATCTTGCCGCCATTGTTCATCGTGTCGATCATGTCACGGAAGGCGGGCGCGGCGCCCGACATCTCCAGACCGACGTCGAAGCCCTCCGTCATGCCGATCTCGCCTATGACCTCGCGCAGCTTCTGCTTCGAGGCGTCGACGACATGCTGAACGCCCACCTTGTGAGCGAGGTCGAGCCTGTAGGGATTGATGTCGGTGATGACCACTTTCCGCGCGCCGACGCATTGCGCCACCAGCGCGCCCATGATGCCGATCGGACCGGCGCCGGTGACCAGCACGTCCTCGCCGACAAGATCGAAGGACAGCGCGGTGTGAACGGCGTTGCCGAGCGGATCGAAGATGGCGGCTACCTCGTCCGGTATGTCGTCCGGGATCGGCACAACGTTGTGCTGCGGGATCGCGACGTATTCGCCGAACGAGCCCGGCCGGTTGACGCCGACGCCCAGCGTGTTGCGGCAGAGATGCCCGCGCCCAGCGCGGCAGTTGCGACAATGGCCGCAGACGATGTGCCCTTCGCCCGAGACGCGCTGGCCGAGCTTGTATTCGGTAACGGCTGAGCCGACGTCGGCCACCGTGCCGACGAATTCGTGGCCGGTCACCATCGGAACAGGCACGGTTTTCTGCGCCCACTGGTCCCAGTTGTAGATATGCACGTCGGTGCCGCAGATGGCGGATTTCCTCACCTTGATCAGCACGTCGTTCGGCCCGACCTCCGGGATCGGCACGCGCTCCATCCAGATGCCGGGCTCCGGGCGGGCTTTGACGAGGGCGCGCATCATATTGGACATCAGATCACTCCGAGATCGTGCTGCAGGTCGCAAGTGCGCGTTGCCGGATGTCGTCCGCAGAGATGAACTCGTATTCGCTGTCGGGAACGGAGAATGCATCCCGTAAGCAAAGTTTGAGGGCTTCACGTTCCGAGGCCAGCGGTGCGATGCCAGTCGCGGGTTCACTCGAATGACCGCTCGCGCTCACGCAATGCCCTCCCGTCATTTCACCACCCCCAAATCCTGACCCACCTCGCAAAACGCCTCTACCGCCCGGTCGATGTCCGCGTGCGAATGCGCCGCAGACATTTGAGTCCGGATGCGGGCCTGGCCCTTCGGCACGACCGGGAACGAGAAGCCGATCACGTAGATGCCGCGCTTCAGCATCCGCGCCGCCATCTCCTGTGCCAGCGCTGCATCGCCCAGCATAACCGGGATGATCGGATGGTCGGCGCCGGCGAGGGTGAAGCCGGCCTTGCCCATCTTGTCGCGGAAGCGCGTGGCGTTGCCGGCGAGCTTTGCGCGCAACGCATCGCCCTTCTCGACGATGTCGAACACTTTCAGCGAAGCAGCTGCGATCGCCGGCATCAGCGTGTTGGAGAAGAGGTAGGGCCGCGAGCGCTGGCGCAGCCAGTCGACCACCTCGCGCCGGCCGGAAGTATAGCCACCCGAGGCGCCGCCGAGCGCCTTGCCGAGCGTCCCGGTAATGATGTCTACGCGTCCCTCGACGCCGCAATGCTCCGCCGAGCCGCGCCCGTGCTTGCCGACGAAGCCGACCGCATGGCTGTCGTCGACCATGACCATCGCGCCATATTTCTCGGCGAGGTCGCAGACGCCGCCAAGATTGGCGATGATGCCGTCCATGGAAAAGACGCCGTCCGTGGCGATCAGCTTGAAGCGGCAGCCTTCCGCCTTCTTCAGCTCCTCCTCCAGCGCCTTCATGTCGTTGTTGGCATAGCGGAAGCGCTGCGCCTTGGAGAGACGCACGCCGTCGATGATCGAGGCATGGTTGAGCGCGTCCGAGATGACCGCGTCCTCCTCGGACAGCAGCGTCTCGAACAGGCCGCCATTGGCGTCGAAGCAGGATCCATAGAGGATCGTATCCTCGAAGCCGAGGAAGGACGAAATGCGCGCTTCCAGCTGCTTGTGCTCCTCCTGCGTGCCACAGATGAAGCGCACCGAGGCCATGCCGTAGCCGTAGCGGTCGAGACCGGCCCTGGCCGCCGCGCGCAGGTCTTCGCTGTCGGCGAGGCCGAGATAGTTGTTGGCGCAGAAGTTGAGCACATGTGCACCGCCTGCCACCTCGATCTCGGCAGACTGCATCGACGTAATGACGCGCTCGCTCTTGTAGAGGCCGCCGGATTTCAATCCGTCGAGTTCGGCAGCGAGATGCGAGATGAAGGCGTCGCGCATTGAGAATCCCCTTGTCGGTTGGGGACAATCGCGCCTGTGCGGCCGGAAATCTACCGCAAAAACGACCTGTCATGAGCGGGCGAACCAGTGCGGTTCGCCCGCCGTCATCTGTCAGGCGATCGGCCCGCCAATGATGTCGATGTTGTTGCGCGCGCAAGCCATGGCGAGCGCCTGCTGGATATGCAGGTTCGGCTCGACATAGGGCATCAGCTCGGCAGACGCCGCGGGCTTAGCCATCTCGCGCAGCATGCGCTCGAAATCACCACCGGTGGTGATGGTCAGGCAGCGTGCGCCAGAGACCGACTCGACGCGGAAGGCATGCGGGATGCCCTTCGGCGCCATGACGATCTGGCCGGCATGCGCCACCGTGTCCTTCCCCTCGACGCGAAAGCGCATCGTGCCTTCGAGCACGTGGAACACTTCGTCCTCGTTGCGGTGGATGTGCATCGGCGTCTTGGAGCCATAGGGCATGCGGTGCTCGATGATGCTGATGCGGTCCTCGCCGGCGGAGGCCGACAGGCGCACGCTCACCAGCGTGTCGAGAAACATGAGGAGCTGCTCGGCGGGGGCCGACTTCTTCTGGATGCTCATAGTGTCTTGTCCTTTCATGAGCGCCGCAAGGCGTCGCCGCCGCGGCTCACCCGATCTAGGAGCGCCGCGTTTCGGCTCGAAGGCGCACGGGCGGCCCTTCGTCGACGCTGTGAAACCGAAGAGTTACGTTTAGGAAACCGCGACGCGCCGGGATGCTCCCGACCTGTCGACCCGCCATCGTGCTGGGTTATTGTCCGGCATCGCAGCATGGAGACGGGCATGGCCAGGACAGCAGCATTTCCGGTTTTCGATCTCGGCCGGCTCGAAAAGGCCGGCGGCGCCGAACGCGAGGCGCTAGGCGTCGATGTCGACGGGATCTGCCGCTCCACCGGTTTCCTCGCCATCACAAATCACGGCGTGCCGCAGGCTGTGATCGATGGCGTATGGCACCAGGCCAAGACCTTCTTCGACCTTCCCTATGAGGAGAAGTTCGCCGCCCGCGCACCCTATGCCGGCTATCCCTACGGCTATCTCGGCCCCAAGCTGGAGGCGCTGGCGAAGTCGAAAGGCGTGGACACGCCGCCGGACCTGAAGGAGAGCTTCAACGGCGGGCCGCTTTCGGTTCCCGCAGGACTGAACGACCAGGACGCGCTCGCCTTCTGCTATGCCGAGACGATCTGGCCGGCTGCGCCTGCAGGCTTCCGCGCAGCATGGACTGCCTATTACAGCGCGATGGAGGATCTGGCGCAACGCATCATGCGCGTCTTCGCCGTCGCGATCGGCCTGCCGGAGCGCTATTTCGATTCCTTCATCGACCATCCGATCAGCGCGCTGAGAGCGCTGAACTATCCCGAGCAGGCGGTGCCGCCGGAGCCGGGGCAGCTGCGCGCCGGTGCGCATACCGACTATGGCACGCTGACGATCCTCCTGCCGCAAGAGGGCTCGAAGGGGCTCGAGATCCTTTCACCCGACGGCGAATGGACGCCGGTGCCGCCCGTGCCTGGCGCCTTCGTGATCAATATCGGCGATCTTATGGGATTGTGGACCAATGACCGCTGGGTCTCCACGCTCCATCGCGTGGTCAATCCGGGAGCGGACGAGGGCGGCGGCGAACGTCGTCAGAGCCTCGCCTTCTTCCATCAGCCGAACTGGGACGCCGAGATCGCGGTGCTGCCTCAGTTCCTGGCGGCCGGCGAGCGGCCGAAATACGAGCCGGTCCGGTCGGGGCCCTATCTGATGGGCAAGTTCAGGTCGACGACAAGATAGCTCCCCGGTTTGCATTCGCGCAGCAGCCAGGCACGACATCAATTGTTAAAGCTGGTTCCGCTAGGATAGCTGCTTCCGGGGAGAGATGTTTCGTGCCGACAGCAGCTTCCGAGCCGACACACGACGACAGGTCGATCCTCTCGCTGCAGATGGATGCCATCCACAGTTCGTCCCCGGCCTCGTTTCTCAGCATCATAGCGGCATCGCTGTCCGTCTACGTCTACTGGTCTTCCGAGATCGCAGCGGGACTGATGATCTGGTTTGCCTGCATTTTTGCGATCGCGGCGACGAATGTGATCACCACCGCGATGCGGGTACGGAGCATTCCGTCTGGATGGACGGACGAGGCATGGGAGCGCTTCGTCTGCGTGATGCATCTCCTGTCCGGCCTGGCCTGGGGGATCGGCGGCGGGTGGATGCTGAGCATAGCCACTGGCCAACAGGCGCTGCTGACCATATCGATCGGCCTCGGCGCCGTGACAGTCTCGATCCCTTCAGTGGTGCACCAGACCGCGTACAACCTGTTCCATTTCCCGATCTTCTGGTGCTACGCCGTAGGCGCGCTGTTCAGCTCGCTCGAATTCGGCTGGGTCATTGCCGTCGGCTTCTTCCTCCTTGCTCCGTTTTCCATGTTGATTGGACGCGATCTCGGACGGAAGCTCGTCCTGGCACTACGCCTGTCAATCGAGAACAAGCGTCTGGCCGAGCGCCTGGAGGAACGCGGCGCGGCGCTGGAGAGCGCGAACCGCGAGCTTGAGGTGCTGAGCACCACCGATCCGCTCACCGGGGTCGCCAATCGCCGCCGGCTGATGTCCTTCGGGCGCGCAGCGCCTGCCTCCTGCGCCGTGCTCGTCGTCGATATCGACCACTTCAAGTCCTACAACGATACGTACGGCCACGTCGAAGGCGACGCCTGCCTCGTGGCGGTCGCGGATGCGCTGCGATCCAGCGTGCGGCCGCATCTTGACCTCGTCGCGCGCCTTGGCGGCGAGGAATTCGTCGTGGTGCTGACCGAGGCCACGCAGGACATCGCCGAATCGGTCGCCGAGCGGATGCGCGCCAACATCGAAGGCGCCCATGCCTCCGGATCGAAGCGGATCAGGCGCGTCGTGACCGCGAGCATCGGCTTCAGCGTGCGAAGCCCGGACAGGCCGAGATCATTCGCCAGGCTGATGGAAGAGGCCGACGCCGCCGTCTATCAGGCGAAGGCCGCGGGCCGGAACCAGGTGTGCAAGGCCATCAACACAAGGGCGCGCCGCGCGCACGCCTGAGCCTCAACGCGACGGCAGGTCTTCTCGCGCGAGCCAGAACACCTCGCCCTCGCTGCCTTCGGTGTCGAGCCAGAGGAAGGGTGTATCCGGATATTCGGCCTCGAGTAGATCGCGGTCGGTTCCGATCTCGCAGAGCAGCCCGCCGCCCGGATTGAGATGGTTTCCTGCCTCGGCGAGAATGCGGCGGACGATGTCGAAACCATCCTCGCCGCCGTCGAGCGCCATCGACGGCTCGTGGCGGAATTCCTGCGGCAGCGCCTCCATCACCTCGCGCCCCACATAGGGCGGGTTGGTGATGATAAGGTCGTAGGTGCGGCCGGGCACAGCGTCGAAGAGGTCGCCCTGGAACAGGCGGACGCGGTCCTCCAGCCCGTGGTCGGCGACGTTCTCGGCCGCGAGCGACAGTGCCTGTGGTGACAGGTCCGCGCCGTCAACCTCGGCGTTGGGGAAAGCGTAAGCTGCGAAAATCGCCAATGATCCGCCGCCGGTGCACAGGTCGAGCACCGACGTTACCGACAGCGGATCATCGATCAGGCCGATCCCCTCGTCCGTGCCGTCGAAGAGCGGCGAGCGCAGCAGTTCGGCGATGAAGGAACGGGGAGCGAGCGCGCGGGCGTCGCTGCGGAACGGTACGCCCATCAGATAGGTGCGGCCGGTGAGATAGGCCGCCGGCAGCCGCTCCTCGACGCGGCGTGCGATGCGCTCGCCGAGCAGCGACTTTTCGCGTTGGGTGAGCCGCGCGTCGGCAAAGGCGTTGAAGTCGTCCACCGGCAGGTGGAGTGTCTCAAGGATCAGGAACACCGCCTCGTCGAGCGCATTGTCGGAGCCGTGGCCGAAATGCAGGCCGGCGGCCGAGAAGGCCGACACGGCATAGCGCAGGACGTCGCGCAGGGTGACGAGTTCCGTCACCTCGGCGCGCGGGTCGCCTGCGCCCGCCGTGGCGTTCGTTGTCATCAGAAGAACGCCTGGATGCCCGTCTGCGCCCGACCGAGGATCAGCGCGTGCACGTCGTGTGCGCCCTCGTAGGTGTTGACCGTCTCCAGGTTCGCCGCGTGGCGCATGACGTGATAGCCGATCTGGATGCCGTTGCCGCCGTGCATGTCGCGGGCCTGGCGGGCGATGTCGAGCGCCTTGCCGCAGTTGTTGCGCTTGACGATCGAGATCATCTCCGGCGCCATCTTGTGCTCGTCCATCAGCCGGCCGACGCGCAGCGAGGCCTGCAGGCCGAGCGAAATCTCGGTCTGCATGTCAGCGAGCTTCTTCTGGTAGAGTTGCGTGCCGGCGAGCGGCTTGCCGAACTGCTTGCGGTCGAGGCCATACTGGCGGGCGCGGAACCAGCAGTCCTCCGCCGCGCCGAGCGCGCCCCACGAAATGCCGTAGCGGGCGCGGTTGAGGCAGCCGAACGGACCGCCGAGGCCACGCGCGTTGGGCAACAGCGCATCCTCGCCGACCTCGACATTCTCCATCACCACCTCGCCGGTGATCGAGGCGCGGAGGCTCAGCTTGCCCTCGATCTTCGGCGCTGACAGTCCTTTCATGCCCTTTTCGAGCACGAAGCCGCGGATCTCGTCCTTGCCGTCCTCGTTCTTCAGCTTCGCCCAGACCACGAACACGTCGGCGATCGGCGCGTTGGAGATCCACATCTTGGCGCCGTTGAGCCGGTAGCCGCCTACGGTCTTCTCGGCGCGGGTCTTCATGCCGCCCGGGTCGGAGCCGGCCTCCGGCTCGGTCAGGCCGAAGCAGCCGATGAATTCGCCCGACGCCAGCTTCGGCAGATACTTCTTCCGCTGCTCCTCGGAGCCGTAGGCATAGATCGGATACATGACCAGCGAGGACTGCACGCTCATCATCGAGCGGTAACCGCTGTCGACGCGCTCCACCTCGCGGGCGACGAGGCCGTAGGTCACATAATTCGCGCCGATGCCGCCATATTCCTCGGGAACCGTGACGCCCAGCAGGCCCGCCTCGCCCATCTCGCGGAAGATCGACGGATCTGAGGTCTCGTTGAGATACATATCCTCCACGCGCGGCGCGAGCTTGTCGGCGGCGAACGCGGCCGCCGCGTCGCGGATCATGCGCTCGTCCTCGGAAAGCTGGTCTTCCAGCAGGAAGGGATCGTTCCAGACGAAACCCGCCAGTTTGGCCGGCCTGTGTTCCATGTTCATCGGCTTCATTCCTTCGCGAGAAATCCGGCGCCCTTAAAGCCGATTTCGCGGCCGGACGAAAGCCCTTCGTCGGGCGCCTTTCGGGAGCGGGCATTCATCGCATTTTAGCCATACGCTCAAATCGTTCCTAACCAGCGATGTCGATAGCCGGTGCGGGCGGCGCAAAGCGAGGATTCCTTCTCCAGACATTAACCTCCTCGCCAGAAGAGTGCAGACGGACACATGCGCATCCGGGACGCCTCTTGATGGACGACTCTTCTCAGACTGCGGGACCTTCGCGCCTGACACGGCAGATGAAGGTCACTTACTGGATCGCCCTCACCCTGATCGCCGCGATGGCGACGGCGTCATACTGGCTGCTCGATCAGAAACTGTCCGAGCATCGCGCCAACCGCGAGCTTCTCATGCTCGTCGGCACGCAAGGCACGCTCTCACAGCGCATCGTGTTCCTCGCGAACCAGGTACAGCTCACCCGGCCGGAGGCGAGGCCCGAGATGCTTGCCGCCCTCTCCGCCTCGATCACCGATTTCGAACGCAACTACGACAAGCTGCTCGACCTTTCCGGCGTCGAGGACGCATCGGTGCAGCCGCGCGACCGCGCGATGTTCGAACAGGTCCTGTTCGCGCAGCCGTTCCATCTCGACCACTTCACCACCGAGCTTGCCGCCCGCGCACGGCGTTTCGTCGCTGCCAGCGAACAGGAAGCTGGGATGGACGTCATGGCGTCGGGTTATTCGCCGCGCTTCGAACTCGCCCATCTCGACGCCACCGTCGCGAACACCACGCTCCTCGCCTATACGGAGCTGCGCGAACGCCTCCAGGCGCTGATCAACACGCGTCTCGGCGACATGCTCACGGTGCACCGGGCGTTGTATGTGCTCACCCTTCTCCTGCTCGGTGCCGTGGCGATCTTCATCTTTCGCCCGATGGCGAACGCGATCGGCCGCAAGACGAGCGAGCTGGTCGAGGCGCGCAACTCCATGGCCTTCCTCGCCGCGCATGACGGGCTGACGGGGCTGCGCAACCGCGCCTTCCTGATCGACCATTTCGACACGCAGATCAGCGGCGCCAAGCGCCGCGGCGAGCGCATCGCGGTGCTGCAGATCGACCTCGACGGCTTCAAGCAGATCAACGACACGATTGGTCATGCGGCCGGCGATTACGTGCTCGCGACGACGGCGCGGCGCATGCGCGAGACCTCGCGCGCCTCGGACATGTGCGTGCGGCTCGGAGGCGACGAATTCGTGATCGTGCTTACCGGCGCCGGCCGCACCGAGGATATCGGCATGGTCGCCAAGCGTGTTCTCGACCGCATAGGCGAGCCGATGGACTTCGAGGGTGTGACGATCCAGTGCGCGGCGAGCGCCGGCATCGCCGTCTATCCGGTCGACGCCGACAATGCGAGCGACCTCCTGGTCGTCGCGGACCTCGCACTCTACAACGCCAAGAAATCGGCCACCGGCTCGTTCTGCTTCTTCTCGGACGAACTGCGCCGCGAGCTCGACTACCGCAAGATGCTGGAGCGCGACATGCGCTTGGCGATCGCCGACCGCTCCTTCGAGGTCTATTTCCAGCCGCAGGTGTCGCTGCTCAACGGCTCGGTGGCCGGCATCGAGGCGCTGGTGCGCTGGCCGCATCCGGAGCGCGGCATGATCTCGCCCGGGGAGTTCATCCCGATCGCCGAGAAAACCGGGCTGATGGCCGAGATCGGCAAGATTGTCATGGACAAGGCGATCGGGGCGGCGGCGGAGTGGCACCACAACGGGATCCAGTTCGGCCGGCTCGCCGTGAACGCGTCGGGCACCGAACTGCGCGAAGCGGATTTCGCGAAGTTCCTGTTCGGCACACTGGAGAAACACGGCCTGCCGCCGCAGAAGCTCTCCCTCGAAATCGTGGAATCGGTGATCCTGGACGACGAGAAGACGGGCATCGCAGGCAAGCTCAGGCTGATCCGCGCGGCGGGCGTCCACCTCGAGCTCGACGATTTCGGTACCGGCTACGCCTCGCTCAGCCACGTCAACCCGAACGAGATCGACCGGCTCAAGATCGACCGCCGCTTCGTCCAGAAGATCAACACCAACGACGACAACAGCGCGATCGTCAAGGCGATCACCGAACTCGCGCGCGGGCTCGGCATCTCCATCATCGCCGAGGGCGCGGAGACGGAGGAGGAACTGTCCTCGCTGCTCAAGATCGGCTGCGAACAGGTACAGGGCTACTCGATCGCCTTCCCGATGCCGGTGGATCAGGCACGCAGCTGGCTGGCGCAGCGCTCGCCGAAGAAACCGGTCATCCGGCTCGCTGCAAGCAACGTCGCCTGACACATTCGGCCGGGCGTTCGCCACACCGCTTTCGCGGCCGGGGCGAATCCCGGTAAGATGGCGGAATGCCGATCCGCCCCCTCTCCGAAACGATGGTGAACCAGATCGCCGCCGGCGAGGTCATCGAGCGGCCGGCGAGCGTCGTCAAGGAACTGGTCGAGAACGCGCTGGACGCAGGCGCAACCCGCGTCGACATCGCGACGGCCGGCGGCGGGCTCAGCCTCATCCGCGTCACCGACGATGGCTCGGGCATTCCGGAGGCCGAGCTGCCACTCGCGGTGGCGCGCCACTGCACCTCCAAGCTCACCGACGACATCAACGACATCCGTGCGCTAGGCTTCCGCGGCGAGGCCCTGCCATCGATCGGCTCGGTGTCGAAGCTCGCGATCCGGTCGCGGACCGCAGAGGCGGAAAACGGCGCCGAGATCGCGGTGGATGGCGGCCGCGTCGCGTCCGTGCGCCCGGCGCCCGCCAATCGCGGCACACTGGTGGAGGTGCGCGACCTGTTCTTTGCGACGCCGGCGCGGCTGAAGTTCATGAAGGGCGAGCGCGCGGAGGCGACCGCGATCGCCGACACGGTCAAGCGCATCGCGATCGCGTTCCCCGAAGTCCGGTTCAGCCTGTCCGGACCTGATCGCAGCACGCTCGACCTCGCTCCCGCCGGCGAAGGCCCCGAAGGCCGGCTCGCGCGCGTTGCACAGGTGCTCGGGCGCGAGTTCGCCGAGAATTCGCTCGCCGTCGACGCGCTGCGGGAAGGCGTGCGGCTCGACGGCTACATCTCCATCCCCGCCTACAGCCGAGCCAACGCGCTGCGGCAGTTCGCCTATATCAACGGGCGGCCGGTGCGCGACAAGCTGATCGCCGGCGCGCTGCGCGCCGGTTTCGCCGACGTTCTGCCGCGCGACCGGCATCCGGTCACCGCGCTGTTCCTGACGCTCGACCCGGCTATGGTCGACGTCAATGTGCACCCGGCCAAGTCCGACGTGCGCTTCCGCGATCCGGGCCTCGTGCGCGGCCTGATCGTCGGTGCGATCCGCGAGACCTTGGCGCGCTCCGGCATCCGGGCGGCGACGAGCGGCGCGGAGGGCATGATGGCCGCGTTCCGTGCGGACGGCGCCCCATCCACCACGCCGGCATGGCCTCGTGGCGACAGCGGCATGCACGCTCCGCTCTGGGCGGCGCCGCAGGCTGCCCGCTCCTTCGGTCCGGCGGGCGGGTTCGGCGAGGCGATGCAGGCCGTGTTCGAGACGGCGCGCTCCACCGACATGCGGGCGGATGCATCGGAGCCGCCGGTGGACCTGATCGACCGGGATCTGGGTGCAGCGCGCGCGCAGGTGCACGAGAACTACATCGTCGCACAGACGCGGGATTCGCTCATCATCGTCGACCAGCACGCCGCGCATGAGCGGCTGGTCTACGAGCAATTGAAGACGGCTCTGGCAAGCCGCGGCGTTCCCGCCCAGATGCTGCTGGTGCCAGAGATCGTCGACCTTGGCGAGGACGATGCCGAACGGCTCGCCAAGCACGCGGACACGCTGCGCCGTTTCGGCCTGTCGGTCGAGCGCTTCGGCCCAGGCGCGGTCGCCGTGCGCGAGACGCCGGCCATGTTGGGCGAGGTGGATGCCGGGCAGTTGATCCGCGACCTCGCCGACGAGATCGGCGAGCACGACACGACCGAGACCCTGACCAGGCGGCTCGACGCGATCGCCGCGACGATGGCCTGCCACGGCTCGGTGCGGTCGGGCCGCAAGCTGCGGCCGGAGGAGATGAACGCGCTCCTGCGGCAGATGGAGGCGACGCCGGGCTCCGGAACGTGCAATCACGGCCGCCCGACCTATATCGAGCTGAAGCTCGCCGACATCGAACGGCTGTTCGGGCGGCGATGAGCGGCCCGCGCCGCGGCGGCAGCTTGATTTCCCGCGCGAAGTATGGCGGATGAGGCGCATTAGAGCGCCGCGCATCCTATTGGACGCGCAAAGGACGCTCTAACACTTTGAGTTGGCGCATGATCCTTCCGAAAATCGATTCCGATTTTTGGGGTCATGCGGACGCGAGCAGACATGAACCGTTTCGAAGGCCCCGGCGCGAAGGAAGCGCGCATCCGCTATCTCGACGGCGACTTCCAGGTCGCCAGTCCGGGCTCGTTCGTGCGCTGCGCGGTGACGGGTGAGGCAATACCGCTCGACGAGCTCAAATACTGGAGCGTCGCGCGGCAGGAGGCCTATCTCACCGCAGCCGTCTCGCTGAAGCGGGAAATCGACGCCAATCCCGGCCTGCGCAAGCGCGGCTGAGCAACCCTACCTTTCGAACGCGGCGATCGTGTCGCCGATGATCCGTTCCGGAATTCCCGGCGGATCGAATTCCAGGTCGATCTCGATGACGGAGAGCCGCTGCAAAAGTCGCTCAGCGACCTCGGAGGCGTGGCGTATACGCACTGCATCCTTTGCCGTCGTGACCAGGTCGGCCCCTGCTGCATCCGCCTGTTCGAGCAACTCGGCGAGATTCTCGTCGGTGTAGTAGTGATGGTCGGGGAAAGGCCGCGTTGCGACGAGCCTGCCGCCCGCCTCCTCGACGGTGCGGAAGAACTTGTCCGGATGGCCGATACCGGCAAAGGCCAGCAGCGCGCGGCCCTCGACCCCGCTGCCGGGGCGCGGCCGGGCGACCGCGTCGTAGATCGGGCGTCCGGCACGCGCGGCGAGCCGCACCAGCGCGTCGGCCGCTTCGCCCTCGCCCATGCGCAGAACCGCGTGGGCATGGCGGATCTGGTCGATCAGCGGCGCCCTCACCGGGCCGCCCGGGATGATGTGGCCGTTGCCGAGGCCGCGCTGCGCATCCACCACCAGGAGCGCGTAGTCGTAATGGATATGCGCGCTCTGGAACCCGTCATCCATGATGAGGAAATCGCATCCCTCCGCGATCAGGAGCCGCGCGCCCGCCGCACGGTTGGGCGTCACCGCTGTCGGCGCCTCGCCGGCGAGCAGAAGCGGCTCGTCGCCGGTCGACTTGGCGCTGTCGTGGTGCGGATCGACCAGATGCGGCTTTGACAGGCTGCCGCCATGGCCGCGCGACAGGAAACCCGGCTCCAGGCCCATGCGGCGGGCCTGCTGGGCGAGCGCGATGGCGACCGGCGTCTTGCCGGCCCCGCCGACGGTCGGGTTGCCGACGCACAGCACCGGCACACCGACATGCTCGCGTCGCGCATTCAGCATGCGGCGGGCAGCGACCAGCCCGTAGACGGACGAGACCGGCCACAGCAGCGCCGACCTCCAGTCGGGACGATCCCACCAGAAGGGCGGGGCCTCGCTTGCCATCATCTCGTCCGGCGGCCGTTGGCCTGCTCGAGGCGGGCCTTGACGATCAGCGGCTGGACATAGGGCTCCAGCGCCTTGAGCGTGAGGTTGAGCGCGCCTCGCATGGCCTCGACCGTCTCGCGACCCGCGGCGATCATCTCGCGGCGCTTGGCCGGGTTGGTGAGGAGGAAGTTCACCGCGCCCGCCAGCATGTCGGCGTCGCGAACGAGCCTGGCGCCGCCGCGGTCGACGAGCTTCTGGTAGGCGTCACGGAAGTTCTGCACGTTGCGCCCGGCCAGTACCGCCGTATCGAGCAGCGCCGGCTCGAGCGGGTTCTGGCCGCCCTCCGCCGTCAGCGAACGGCCGACGAAGGCGATCTCGGTCAGGCGCAGGTAGAGTCCCATCTCGCCGATCGTATCGCCGAGCAGGATGTCGGTGTCATAGAGGATGCGGTCGTTGCGGCTGCGGCGTGCCACCTTCAGGCCCATGGCCGCGAACTCTGCCTCCAGCGCGTCGGCGCGCTTGGGATGGCGCGGCACGATGATCGTCAGGATGTCGGGATGCCGCTGCTTCAGGAGGCGATGGACGGAGACGGCCACCTGCTCCTCGCCCTCGTGGGTCGACACCGCCGCCCATGTCGGGCGTTTGCCGATCTGGCCGCCGATCAGCGCGAGCGCGGCGTCGTCCACCGGAAGCGGCTCGGTGTCGCCCTTCAAGTTGCCCGACACCGTCACGGGCCTCGCGCCCAGGGTGCGGAAGCGCTCGCCGTCGATTTCCGACTGCGCGATGACGTGCGAGAGGTTCTCGAACAGCGCCTCGGCGATGTAGGAGCGCTTCTTCCACGATTCGAACGAGCGGTCGGACATGCGGCCGTTGACGAGGATCTGCGGGATGCGGCGCGAGCCGAGCTCAAGGATCGTCATCGGCCAGATCTCGGACTCGGCAATGATGGCGAGATCCGGCGCCCAGTGGGTGAGGAAGCGGTTCAGCGCCGGCGTCAGGTCCAGCGGCACATATTGGTGGATCACGCCTTCGCTGAAGCGGTCGCGCACCACGGCGGCGGAGGTCACGGTCCCGGTGGTCAGCACCACGTTGATGCCGAGGCCCATGATGCGCTCGACCAGCGGCGCCACGGCGAGCGTCTCGCCGACGCTCGCTGCGTGGAACCAGACGAGCGGGCCGTGCGGGCGGGCTGCTCCGGGGAAGCCGTAGCGCTCGCGCCGGCGGCTACGCTCCTCCTTGCCCTTGCTGGTGCGCCAGGCGATATAGCCGCCGACCAGCGGATAGGCCGCAGCTCCGGCCCAGCGATATGTGCCCAACAGTGCGCGTGCCCAGCGTTCGCTCATGTGCGGTCGTCTGCCAGGCTGTAGGCGCGCTTCGTCGCCGCGTTGAGAGCGTCGGTGAGGCGGCGGCGGTAGTCTTCCATCTCCGCCTCGGACGCACCTGCCGGCACCTGGATTTCCTCGGTGGAGGCGATCCCACAGCGCCCGAATGGCAGGTTGATCGTCGTCTTGTCCCAGCTCTTTTCGAGCACCTTGCGCCGGCTCGTGGCGAAGGCGACGCCGACGATGGGCCGGCCGGATATCCTCGACAGGGTGATCACGCCGAGCCCCGCCTCGCGCGGGGTTCCGTGCGGTATGTCTGCGATCATGCAGACCGACTTGCCCTGGTCGAGCGCCTTTTTGAGGGCAATCAGCGCCCTCGCCCCGCCTTTTTCGATCGAATGCTTGCCGTCGCGCCCGCCTGATCCCCTGACGGGCTCCAGTCCGAGGCGGCTTGCCGCCAGCGCGTTGAGTTCGGCGTCGGCGCTGCGCGAGAACATGGTCGGCAAGCGCTGCCCCTTCGGCACGAAGGCCGGGGCAAGCAGATGCTGGCCGTGCCAGAGCACGTAGATATTGTTCGAGCGGACATCGAGGAAGCTGTCCACCGGATCGGAGCCGGGCGCGATCCGGTTCGTCGCCTTGACGAAGCGCAGGCCCGACGCGATCGCCGAGGCGAGCAGGTTCTTCACCATGGTCGACTGCGCCAGCGGCTTGCGGATCTTCCGCCAGAGGCGGCCGATCGGGCTGCGCTTGCGCACGGGCTGCGGCGCCTCGTCCTCGGCGGACACGTCTCCCACGCTCACCGTCTAGCGCCCGGCCGCCTGTTGCGAATCGGGGTCGAGGAGGCGGTGCAGATGGACGATGAAGTAGCGCATGTGCGCATTGTCGACGCTGGCCTGCGCCTTGGCGCGCCAGGCAAGCTCGGCCGACTTGTAGTCGGGAAAGATGCCGACGATGTCGAGGCCTTCGAGGTCGCGGAATTCGAGCCCCTTCAACGACTTCAGCTCGCCGCCGAAGACGAGATGCAGAAGCTGCTTCCTTTCGCCATCGTCAGACATGGCCTTCTCCTCGTACGTTCGATTCCGACCGGTCGCAGATCGCGCGGCCGATTCAGGCGTCCTGGCGGATCAGAATATCCGAGAGCCTGTCTAGTAGATAAGGGCCGCCCGCGACAAGCGAGCCGTGCTGCGGACTGACGCCGCCATAAAATGGCGAACCGCCCTCTCGCGCACGAATCCCGCCGCCAGCCTCCGTGAGGATGAGATCGGCGGCCGCCAGATCCCAATCGTGCGACCTAGGCTTGACGAATGTGGCGTCGATGCGACCGGCCGCGACCATCGCCAGCCGATAGGCGAGCGAGGGGATGTAGGGCACGGTGCGCAGGTCCGGGAAGCGCTCGCGTGCGGCATCGACCATCGTCTTCGGCCCGGCGATCGATGGAGAGGCATCGGTCTCGCGGATCGACAGGCCTCTTCCGTCCAGGAACGCGCCGCCGCCGAGCGCGGCGGAGTAAAACTCGGCCTTGGCCGGGCACGCCAGCACGCCCGCGAGCGGCCGACCCTTCTCGACCACGGCGATGCTGACGCACCAGGTGTCGCGCTTGTCGATGAAGGCGCGGGTGCCGTCGATCGGGTCGACGACGAACAGCCGCTCTGTCTCCAGCCGGTCAGGCGTGTCGACCGTCTCCTCGGACAGCCAGCCATAGTCCGGCCGCGCGGCGCGCAGGGTCTCGCGCAGATAGGTGTCAACGGCGATGTCGGCCTGGGTGACTGGAGAATCGCCCGGCTTCATCCAGACGTCCGGCTTGCGGCCGAAATAGCTCATGGCAATCTCGCCGCCGCGCAGCGCGGCGTCCGCGATCAGGGCGAGATCGGCCTCGAAGGCCGTCAGTTCGGGCTCAGCTGCCTGCAAGGGTCATCCCCTCGATGAGCAGGGTGGGCGCAGCCGTGCCGAAGTTGCGGTCGAGATCGTTCGCCGGAACGAGCGCCAGGAACATGTCCTTGAGGTTGGAGGCGATCGTCACCTCCGTCACCGGAAAAGTCAGTTCGCCGTTTTCGATCCAGAAGCCGGAAGCGCCGCGGCTGTATTCGCCGGTCACCATGTTGACGCCCTGGCCGAACACCTCGGTCACGTAGAAGCCTGACTTGAGGCCGGCGATCATGTCCTTCGGCGAGATGGCGCCCGGCTCTATCGCCAGGTTGGTCGAGGTCGGCGACACGGACGAACCAGAGCGCGCGCCGCGCCCATTGGTCACGAGGCCGAGCTCCTTCGCGGCCGAATTCGACAGGAACCAGTGCCGCAGCACGCCGCGGTCGACCATTGTCAGCGGCTGTCCCCGCACGCCCTCGCCGTCGAAGGGCCGCGAGGCCTGTCCGCGGCGGCGCAGCGGATCGTCGGTGACGGTGATGGCCGCGGAGGCGACCTGCTTGCCCATCATGTCGCGCAGGAAGCTCGTCTTGCGCGCCACGCTGGCGCCGTTGATGGCACCGGCGAGGTGGCCGGCGATGCCGCGCGCCACGCGCGGGTCGAAGACAGCGGTGATCGTCCCGGTAGGCACCTTGCGCCCACCGAGCCGGCGCACGGCCCGCTCGCCGGCGCTCCTGCCGATCGCGGCCGCGCTTTCGAGGTCGAGATAATGCTGGCGCGAGGAGAAGTCGTAGTCACGCTCCATGCCGGTGCCCTCTCCGGCGACGGCGCTGACCGAGCGGGAGAAGCGGGTGGCGGCATAGTGGCCGACGAAGCCGTGCGAGGTGGCCAGCACCATGCCGCCCATGCCGGCGCCGGCGCTGGAACCGCCCGAATTGGAGACGCCCTTGATGGCGAGCGCGGCCTCTTCCATTTCCAGTGCCGTCTCGCGCAGTTGCTCGGCGGACAGTTCCGTCGGGTCGAACAGATCGAGGTCGACGACGCCGTCAGCAAGAAGGGCCGGATCGACGAGCCCCTGGTAGGGGTCCTCCGGCGAGACCTTCGCCATCGCAACGGCGCGTTGGGCGAGCGTGCCGGCATCCGAGGAGGCGGTGGCCGAGACGCTGGCGACGCGCTGTCCGACGAACACGCGCAGCGAGATGTCGTCGCTTTCCGACGCCTCGGTCGATTCGACCTTGCCGAGACGGACAGTGACGCCCTTCGAGCGCGAGCGGACGGCGACCGCATCAGCCGCATCGGCCCCTGCCCGCTTCGCTGCATCCACCAATGCAGCGACGCGCTCGGCAAGTTTCTTCGAATCGGGGGAATCTGTCATGACGGCTTCCAACATGCTGCGACTGGGCACTTGCGGCGGACCTGCGCAGGTGCGGAGCGATGAGCGGCCGGGCGTAGCTGCGGACGTCCGATCATTTCGCGTCGTTTCGAAACAGAAATGACTCAATCTGATCGGACATAGCTCCGGACCCCATCTATTGTTCCCACTCGGGTTCTGCAATGGGTGGCGGTGATCCCGCCGCGACGCCAACACGAAACGAGATCGAAGAATGGAACAGCACGGACCGGCGATCTATGCACAAGTGCTGCTGATGCTGGGTGGAGCGGTCATCGCTGCCCCGCTTTTCAAGCGCTTCGGATTGGAGACAGTGCTAGGCTACATCGCGGCCGGCATCGCCATCGGGCCGGTCACGCTGCTGATCACCGGCAGTGACCAGTTGCTTCAACTCGGCGAGCTCGGCGTCGTGTTCCTGCTCTTCATCATCGGTCTGGAACTCAAGCCGGCGCGGCTGTGGGCCATGCGCAAAGACATATTCGGCCTCGGTACGGCGCAGGTGGTCACCACCGGCCTCGTGCTGACGGCCCTCGCCGTTCTGCTCGCCGGCTTCTCGCTGCCGGCGGCGATCCTTGCGGGATTCGGCCTGGCGCTGTCGTCGACTGCATTCGCGACTCAGATCCTCGAACAGCAGGGCTCGCTCAACCGGCGCTATGGCCAGATCTCGTTCTCCATCCTTCTGCTGCAGGACATGGCGATCGTGCCGCTGCTTGCCGTGATTCCGATCCTGGCGCCCTTCGCGGTCGAGACGGAGGAATCGGGCTACAGGGAGCTTGCGATCGCGGCCGCCGCGGTGGCGACCCTGTTCGTCTCCGGCCGCTACCTGCTCAACCCGCTGTTCCGCATCATCGCCAACACCGGGGCGCGAGAGGCCATGATCGCGGCGGCGCTGCTTGTGGTGCTTGGTGCCGCGACACTGATGCAACTTGCCGGCCTGTCCATGGCAATGGGAGCATTCCTGGCTGGCGTAATGCTGGCCGATTCATCCTACCGGCATGAGCTGGAAGCCTGCATCGAGCCTTTCCGCGGCATCCTGCTCGGCCTGTTCTTCATGGCGGTCGGCATGTCGCTCGACCTCGCGGTGATCCGGGACCATTGGGGCACCATCCTGATCGCAGTGCCGATCATGATGCTAGTGAAAGCCTTGATCATCTATCCTCTGGCGCGTCTCTTCGGCGCCAACCACGACGATGCGCTGCAGGTGGCGCTGATCCTGCCGCAGGGCGGCGAGTTCGGCTTCGTCCTGTTCTCGGCGGCGACCGGCGCGGCGATCCTCTCAGCGGAGACGGCATCGATGCTGATCGCGATCGTGACCGTCTCGATGGCGCTGACGCCCGTCGTCGTGCGCCTGGGCCAGCGGCTGAAGACGCCGCTCGACGCGGACGAGATCGAGGAGAACTTCGACGAGGCGGGCGCGGACGTGCTGATGATCGGATTCTCGCGCTTCGGCCAGATCGCGTCACAGATCCTGCTGTCGGGCGGCACGTCGGTCACGATCATAGACAACTCGGCCAACCGGGTGCGTGCCGTGGAGAAGTTCGGCTTCCGCATCTATTTCGGCGACGGCACGCGCAAAGACGTGCTGGAGGCCGCCGGCATCCGCGACGCCAAGGTGGTTGCGATCTGCACCCGCGAGCGTGCCACGACGGACAAGATCGTCGACTTGATCCAGCACGACTATCCCGACGTTAAACTCTATGTGCGCGCCTACGACCGGACGCATACGCTGCAGCTGCGCGCCAAGGGCGTGGAATACGAGGTGCGGGAGACTTTCGAGTCGGGCCTGATGTTCGGCCGTCGCACCCTCGAGGGGCTTGGCGTATCGGAAATGGAGGCGCTGGAGATTGCCGAGGACGTGCGCCGGCGCGACGAGGAGCGCCTCGCCATGCAGGCGACGGGCGGCGCCTATGCCGGCAGTGGCACGCTGACGACGACGCCGGTGTCGCCCGAGCCGCTGACCAGGCCCAGCCGGGAGGCGCGCCGGCTCGACAAGGCGATCGAGGAAGCGGACAAGCGGGAACCGTCGGCGGCGCCCGGCTGAGCGGAGGAAGGTCGAAGATGGCACAGGAAGGGACGCAGCCGGCACGGCCGGTCGAGCGACCGCGCCAAGCCCGGTTCACGTCAGGATCGACCTTGCGGCACGTGATTTCGATGACGGCGACGGGTTCGATCGGCCTCATCGCCATCTTCATCGTCGACGCGCTCAACCTGTTCTACATCTCGATGCTGGGCGTGCAGGAGCTGGCGGCGGCGATCGGCTTTGCCGGAACCCTGCTGTTCTTCACCATTTCGGTGTCGATCGGCTTCACCATCGCGGCGTCGGCGCTGGTGTCGAGGGCGCTTGGACGCGGCGACCGGAACGAGGCCGCGCGGCTCGGCGGCGCGTCGATGGTTTTCATGGGAGCCGCGACGAGCGTGCTCGCCCTCGCCATGTGGCCGTTCCTCGACACGCTGGTGGGCTGGATGGGCGCCAAGGGGGAAACGGCGCGGATCTGCGCCGACTTCCTGCGCATCGTCATCCCCTCCTCGCCGATCATGGCGCTCGGCATGTGCACGACCGGTATCCTGCGCGGCGTCGGCGACGCCAGGCGGGCGATGTACGTGACGCTGTCGGGAGGGGTGGCCGCGGCGATCCTCGACCCGCTGCTCATCTTCGGCCTGGATCTCGGCATCACCGGCGCCGCGATCGCGACCGTACTGTCGCGCTTCATCATCCTGGCCGTCGGCCTGCACGGCGCGCATGTCGTGCACCGGCTGATCCGACTGCCGGACCTTGCGCGGCTGAAGGCTGCGACAAGGCCGTTCTTCGGCATCGGCGTGCCGGCGTTGCTGACGCAGATCGCCACGCCGGTCGGCAATACCTACGTCACGGTGCGGATGGCGGAGTTCGGCGACGACGCCGTCGCCGGCTGGGCCATTATCGGCCGCATCATCCCGGTGGCGTTCGGCGTGATCTTCGCGCTGTCCGGCGCGGTCGGGCCGATCCTCGGCCAGAACTACGGCGCCAGGCTCTACGGACGACTGATGGAGACGATGCGCGACAGCCTGGTCGTCACGCTGGTCTACTGCCTGGCGGTGTGGGCTCTGCTCGCGCTGTTCTCGAACCAGGTCGCGGACCTGTTCGGCGCGCATGGCGAGGCGCGCGAGCTGGTGATCTTCTTCTGCCTGTTCGCGGCCGGCAGCTTCCTGTTCAACGGGACGCTGTTCGTCGCCAACGCGGCATTCAACAATCTGGGCTTTCCCGGCTACGGCACGCTGTTCAACTGGGGGCGCTCGACGCTCGGCATCATCCCGTTCGTCTGGGTAGGCTCCACGTATTACGGGGCCAAGGGCGTGGTCGCGGGATGGGCGCTCGGGGCCATCGTCTTCGGCGTCGCCTCTGCGATCGTGTGCTTCTGGCTGGTGAGGCGGATCGCACGGACCGCCGCGTCCGGCGCCGAGGACAACATCCCGGCCCCGCCGCCGACGGCGAACTCGCCGTTCTCGACCGGAAAGGCCGCGACGCTGTCGTGAAGCTTACTTTCGCTCGTGTTTCTTCACCGCCGCCTCGACCGCGCGCTTGAGTTCGTCCTTGAGCGCCGCGGTCTCGCTCATCACGGTGTCGATCTTCAGGAAGTCGAGCACCCGGAAACGGGAGACGGGCGGCTGGAGCAGGACATCAGGCCTGCGCTGCGTCAGCTTCGTCTCGATGATCGACTGCATCATCAGCTGGCTCGTGCCGAACATCAGGTCGAGCGCGCTCGGCGCCTTGGCGGGGTCGCCGTCCGGCGCGCCAACGACGTCGATCGCGATCAGGATGTCGGCCTTGCCGAACAGAAGGTCGAAGGGCACCGGATTATAGAAACCCCCGTCGATATAATACCTGCCATCGCGCAGGACGGGGCGGAACACGGCCGGAATGGCGGCCGAGGCGGCGATCGCGGAGAGGAGGTCGCCACTTTCGAAGACCGCCGCCTTGTGCCCGTAGAAGTCGGTTCCCGTCACCTTGAGAGGGATTTTCAGTTCGTCAAACGTGTCCGGCACCGCCTCCGGAAGGAAGGCCTTGAGGATGCGGCTGATGTCGAACTGGCCGAGCCTGAAGCCGCCGGCCACCGCCTCGCGCAGGCTGCCGGGCCGCGACTTCCAGATGCGGCTGGCAACCTCGCCGCGCCGGCCGAGGATCGACTTGGCATAGTGATGGATCTCCTCGCCGGTCATGCCCGCCGCCATGCCCGCGCCCATGATCGCGCCGATGGACGAACCCGCGATTGCGACCGGCGCGATGCCGAGTTCGTCCAGCGCCTCGATGGCATGGATATGCGCCAGACCGCGCGCGCCGCCGCCGCCGAGCGCCAGTGCGAAGGTCGGACCGTCGTCCCCGCGCGTGCGCCCAGCGGCGGGTGCCATCACTGGACCGCGCCCTGCGGCAGGGCCGGACCAAGCACCATCACGGCCGGCTGAGACTCAAGCAGTCGCTTTGCGGCCGCCTTTACATCGTCCAGCGTCACCGCCTCGATGAGGGCAGTGCGGCGGTCGATATAGTCGATGCCCAGGCCGTCGAGCTGGAGCTCGACCAGCGTGCGGGCGATCGCGCCCGACGTGTCGAGATTGTTGATGGCGTAGGCGCCGATCACATACTTCTTGGCGAAGTCGAGCTCAGCCTGGGTCGGGCCTTCCGTCGCCATTTTCGCCACCTCGGAGCGGATCAGCGCCAGCGTCTCGGCCGCGCGATCGGCCCGCGTCGAGGTGCCGATAACCAGCGCCGAGGAATAGTCGCGATTCACCAGCGCGGAGCTGATCCCATAAGTGAGGCCCCGCTTCTCGCGCACCTCCTCGAAGAGGCGCGACGAGAACGAGCCGCCGCCGAGGATGTGGTTCATCAGGTAGGCGGCGAAGAATTGCGGGGCGTTGCGCTCGATGCCGGGCCAGGCGAGCTGCAGCGTGGTCTGCGGCAGGTTGGAGGCGACATTGATCTGCTGGGCGAACTTCGGCTCGGCGCGCACGACAGGCGAAAGGGCCGGCTCAGCCGGTAGATCGCCGAACAGTTCGTCCAGACGCCGGTTCAGCGTCTCGGCGTCGATCGCGCCGACCACGCCAACGACCAGGTTGCCGCGAGCGAAGACACGGTCGTGGAACTGCCTGACATCGTCGGGCGTGATGGTGGCCAGCGTCGACTCCGTGCCCTCGTCCGACCGCGCATAGGGATGGCCAGCATAGAGGGCCTCACGCCAGGCGATCTCGCCCTTGGTCGAGGGGTCGAGCGCGCTCGCCTGGATGCCGGCGACGATCTGGTCGCGGATGCGGTTCAGCGGCTCGGCGTCGAAGCGCGGCTGCTGGATCGCCAGGCGCAGCAGCGCGAAGGCCTCGTCCTGGCCTTCGGCGAGCATGCGCATCGAGCCGTAGATGGCATCGCTGCCGGCGCTGAAGCTCATCTCGGCGCCTGCGTCGTCAAGCCGAAGCTGGAAGGCATCGCTGTCGAGATCGCCCGCGCCCTCGTCAAACAGGCCGGTCATCAGGTTGGCGAGCCCTTCCTTGCCGATCGGGTCCTGGGTCGACCCGCCGCGCAGTGCGAAGCGGATCGAGACGATCGGAACGGAGTAGTCCTCCACCAGCCAGGCGCGGACGCCCTTGGATGAGACGACGTCCTGGATCTTCACTTCGGCCCGCGCCGCGGAGAGGGCCGGCAGGGCGAGGAGAAGGACCAGCGAAATTAGGGCGACGATGCGCCCGGCAGCCATGCGAGGGGTGATCATCCGGCGTTTCCTCCCGCGGGCAGCAGGTAGCCCGTCACTGCCCGCTCGGGCGACAGATATTTCTTCGCGACGGCGCGGATGTCGTCCGGCGTCACCTTCCTGATGCGGTCCGGCCATTCGTCGATGTCCCGGATCGTACCCCCCGTGGTCAGCGTCGACCCGTAGATGCGCGCCATGCCGGACTGGCTGTCGCGGGCGAAGATCAGGCTGCGCAGGAAGCGGTTGCGGGCGCGGTCCAGTTCGTCCTGCGTGACGCCGCTTTCGATAAGCTTGGCGATCTCCGAGTCAATGGCGGCCTCGACCTCGGCCAGCGTCGCCGCTCCGCGCGGCGAGCCGTAGAAGGTGATGTCGGTGTCGTCGAGCGCGGTGCCCTGATAGTAGGCGCCGGCCGACGAGGCGATGCCGCGCTTCACCACCAGTTCCTGGTGCAGGCGGCTGCGGATGCCGCCGCCGAGGATCTCGGACAGAAGGTCGAGCGCTTCGGGCTCGCCGTCGAGCTTCTCGCGCACGGCACTCGTGTAGGACGGCACAAGCCAGTTCTTCTGGAAGCTCGGCACGCCGACGCGCGGGTCCTTCAGCGTTACCGTGCGGGCGGTATTCTGTTCGGGCTCGGTCGGGCGGATGCGCGGCGGCAGGTCCGGTCCGCGCGGCACCTTGGCATAGGTGTCCTCGGCGAGCTTCTTGACCGTCTCCGCGTCGACGTCGCCGGCAACGACCAGTACCGCGTTGTTGGGCGCGTAGTAGCGGTCGTAGAAGTCGATCGCGTCCTTGCGGTTGAGCTGGGCGATCTCGTGCTTCCAGCCGATCACTGGCGTGCCGTAGGGGTGGTTCTGGTAGAGCGTCGCGTCGATCTCCTCGGCGAGGATGCCGCCCGGATCGCTGTCGACACGCGAATTGCGCTCTTCGAGGATCACGTCGCGCTCGGGCCCGATGACCTCGTCGGTGAGGATCAGGTTGCGCATCCGGTCGGCCTCGAAACGCATCATATCGGGCAGGACGTCGGGCGAGACCTGCTGGTAATAGGCCGTGTAGTCATTGGAGGTGAAGGCGTTCTCCTGCCCGCCGATCTCGGCGACGCGGCGCGAGAACTCGCCGGGCTTGGCGTTCTTCGTGCCCTTGAACATCAGGTGCTCGAAGAAATGCGCAATGCCCGACTTGCCGGGCTCCTCGTCGGAGCCACCGACCTTGTACCAGATCATGTGGGTGACCACCGGCGCGCGATGGTCGGGGATGACGACCACCTCAAGCCCATTGGCGAGGGTGAAGTCGGAGACGGGCTCCTGCCGCGCCTCCTGGGCCAGGGCGGCCGGCGAGGCGAGCACGACGCAGGCAAACGCCGTTAACGTGGCGAGATAGCGATGGAAATGATGCCGCAATGCCCAAGCCCTCCGTGAATCAGGCGACTGTAGCGGGACATGTCGCCAAAGCGCGTGTCCGCAACATGGCCGTCGCGAAAAATTGTTCTCCTACGTCACCTCGATGAGGCGGACGACCGTGTCGCCATAGGATCTTTCGTCGGCGATCTCGAAGCCGTCGCCGGGTGAAAACGGCGCATCTGCGGCCTCCTCTACCACGCAGAGACTGCCCGCAACGATCCAGCCGCCGTCCCGCGCCGACGCAAGCGCCCGCTCGCCGAGGCCCTTGCCATAGGGCGGATCGGCTAAGAGCAGGCCGAAGGAGCCGAGCGTTCCCGACGGGCCGAGCGATGTCGCATCGCGGCGGAAGATCTTGGTGCGCCCCTGCAGGCCGAGCGCCTCGACGTTCTCCCGCACGAGACCGCGCCCTTCCGCCGATTCTTCGACGAAGACGCAGAAGGCGGCCCCGCGTGACAGGGCTTCCAGCCCCAGCGCACCGGTGCCGGAAAAGAGGTCAAGCACGCGCACGCCTTCCAGCCTGTCCGCGTAGCGGTGGGCGAGCACGTTGAAGAGAGCCTCGCGCGTCCGGTCGGTGGTCGGCCGGATCGCGCTGGAGCGCGGCGTCGCAAGCGGGCGGCCGCGGAACTCGCCGCCGACGATGCGCATCAATCGTCCTTGCGCGGCTTGCGGGGACCGCGCGGACGGAAGGAGGCGTCAGCCGCCGCGGGGCGCTTGCGACCCTGGCTGCCGTCGCGTGGACCCTCGGGCCGCCGACTGGGCGACGCGTCCTCGCTCGGCTTCCCCTGTTTGCCCTGTGGGCGCGCGCCTGGCGCCATCCAGACATTCGCGCTGCGGGTCTTGGGCGGCTCGAAGGGCTTTTCGGTCCTGCCGCGCGGCTTGCCGCCGGCCGGACCCTTGCCTTCGAAGCGGCCGCGCTCCGGCTTAGTGCCGAGTCGGCCGAGCACGTCCTCGCGGTGGTCTTCCCTCGCTCGCTTGCGGTTCTTGATCAGACCGCCCTCGCCGGGTTCGGAGCGCCGCTCACGACGAGGTGCCGCTTCGGGCTCGGGATCGCGGGAGCGAACAACCGGCTTGTTGGAGAACTCCGTGACGACCGGCGCCTCGAAATTCGCGCCGGCCTCCGCGATCAGGCGGTCGCCGAGCTGGTCGCGCAGCGCCTTGCCCTTCAGCTCCTGCACCGCGCCTTCGGCGAGTTCGCCGAGCTGGAAGGGGCCGAAGGAGACGCGGATCAGCCGCGACACGTCGAGGCCGAGCGCGCCGAGCACGTTCTTGACCTCACGGTTCTTGCCTTCGCGCAGGCCGATCGTCAGCCAGGCATTGGTGCCCTGCTCGCGGTCGAGCGAGGCCTCGATCGAGCCGTAAAACACACCGTCGACGGCGATGCCGTCTTTCAGCGAGGCAAGCGCCTTCTCGTCCACGCGGCCATGGACACGGGCGCGATAGCGGCGCAGCCAGCCGGTCGCCGGCAGTTCGAGCACGCGGGCAAGGCCGCCATCGTTGGTCAGGAGCAGCAGGCCTTCGGTGTTGATGTCGAGCCGGCCTATGGTCATCAGGCGCGGCAGGCCCTGCGGCAGCACGTCGAAGACGGTCTTGCGGCCTTCCGGATCACGGTTGGTAGTCACCACGCCGCCCGGCTTGTGGAACAGGAACAGCCGCGTCCGCTCGATCGCGGGAATCAACTCGTTGTCGACGTGGATCACGTCATCGGGCCCGACATTGATCGCCGGCGAGGCCAGCACCTTGCCGTTCACCTTGACGCGACCGGCGGCGATCATCTCCTCGGCGTCGCGGCGGGACGAAATGCCGGCGCGTGCCAGGCGCTTGGCGATGCGCTCGCCCTCCTCGGGCGCAGCCTCCTCGCGTGCCGGCCTGTCCGCGAACGGGCGCGACCGGCCGCCCGGACGCGGCGCTTCGCCATCGGGACGCTTGCGGAAGGGCTTGTCGCCGTCCTGCTTGCGGAACGGCTTGTCGCCATCGGGTCGTGGCCGAGAGGCACGCTTCGGTCCGTCGGCGGCAGCAGCCGCGTCATCCCGGCGAGGACGGTATTCACGCTTCTCCCCGGCTTCCGTCGGCTTGCGGAACGGGCGGTCGCCCTCAGGCTTCCGGTAGGGCTTGTCTCCCTCCGAACGCGGCCGATAGGCGCGCTTCGGCCCGTCGTCGGCGGCCGTATCATCCCGGCGCGGGCGATACTCGCGTTTCTCGCCGGCCTCCGCGGGCTTCCGGTACGGCTTGTCGCCACTTCTGGCTGCAAAAGGGCGTTCGCCGGGGCCGGACTTGCGGAATGGGCGTCCCTCGGCACGCGCCGGCTTTTCGCCGCGGTCCTCTCCGCGTGGCTTGAAACTCCTCGGAGCATCGGCCGATGCTGCCGCATCGTCGCGGCGTGGTCTCGGTTCGCGCTTTTCGGCCGCCGCGCCCGCAGGCCGCGGCGTACGTTCCGTGCGATAGGCAGGCTGCCGGTCGCCCTTCTTTCGGGCAGGCTTGCCGTAGCTCGGCTTGCCGCCCTTCGGTCCGCCCGAAGGGCCGCGTCCGCCAGGACCACCTCCACCGGGGCCGCGGTTGCCAGGAGATTTCTTTCGTTCGTCGCTCATGTGGCCTTTGCCTCTCGAGGCGGGTAACTAACAGGTGCGCCTTGTTCGCGCGAGGGAATTCAGGGAAAGATGCACGTATCGCGACGCGATTTCATGGCCGAGGCGCTCGCGGAAGCCCGCGCGGCGGCGGAGCGCGGCGAGGTGCCGGTCGGGGCGCTGATCGTCCGCGACGGCGTCGTGCTCGCCCGCGCCGGCAACCGCACGCGAGAGCTCAACGACCCAACCGCGCATGCAGAGATCCTTGCCATCCGCCAGGCCTGCGCCGAAACCGGCAGCGAACGGCTGACCGGCGCGGACCTCTACGTGACGCTGGAGCCCTGCGCCATGTGCGCCGCGGCGATCTCCTTCGCGCGGCTGCGGCGGCTCTACTACGGTGCGAGAGATCCTAAGGGAGGAGCGGTCGAAAGCGGCGGGCGCTTCTTCACCCAGCCGACCTGTCACCATGCGCCGGAGGTCTATGACGGACTGGCGGAAAGCGAAGCCGCCAGTCTGCTCAGATCGTTCTTCGCCGAAAGGCGCTCCTGACGAAGTGGCCTAGAAAGGCCACCAGCTCGAGCTCTTCTTGGTATGGCCGGCCTTGCGGCGCTTTTCCTTCTTCCACTCGTCTTCGCCGACGTCGTCGGTCGCAGCCGTCGCGGCGGGCTGGCGATATTCGAGCGGCGGCTCGCTCAGATAGCGGCGCTGGGTTGCGCTGCCCTGGTTGCTCATCGCGAGACGCTCGTTGAAATCCTTGCGCTGCTTGTCGATCGAGACCGAACTGCCGTCGAGGTTGACGTCGTCGCCGCGGGTGGCGCGCACCGTCCGGCGGTTCTTCTCGATCGGCATGTCCACCTCGGGCTCGAAGCCGAGGCTGTCGCGGTTCTGGGTCGCGTCGGCGCGGACGCGGGCAAGCCGCGCCTCGGGCGATTCGGGCCAGGCGCCGCCGGCCGACGCCGTGGTGATGTTGTCCTGCGGGGTCGGGAGGACCTCGTCATTCGCAGGCTTCACCAGTTCGGGACGCGGCTTGTAGTCGATCTGCTCGCGCTTCTTGGTGCCGGACAGCGAGAACATGCCGGTCACATCCTCCATCAGCTGGGTGTCGGCGGCCTTGCCGGTGCCGTAGGTCGGCGCCATGCCGACGCAGCCCGACAGCGCGACCGCCGAGACGGCCGCTAGGGCGCCGGCGGAAATCCCGCGGGTCGTGCGGGCGTGCTCGATCGTCATCTTCATATTCGTCCGCTTCGTGTCGTTCGGAAGGTCATCCGGCCTCGGCGCCTTCTCCGACACCGATAACCCATCCCGATCCGGCAAAATGATGGCGCCGGTAATTTCAAGCCTGTTTATCCCATGGCATTCGCCACGGCAACGACCGGACGTTGCCGTCCGGTCACATTGCCCTGCAAATGCGAACAATCGCTAAAGACGGCCCAGCGCCTCCAGCTCGCGCAGCGCCGCCGCGTCGCGCGCGGACACATCCGGGAACTTCGCATCCGAGCCGACATCGGTCGTGTAGCGCCACGACCGGGCGCATTTCGTGCCGGGTGCTGCCTCGAAGACCACAGCCACGCCCTTCACCTCGTCGAGGCGGAAGGCATCTGCCGGCCCTTCGCCCGCGACGACGGAAATGCCGCTGGTGATGGCGACCTCGGCCATGTCGATGTCCGCGACGGCGGCTGCGAGCTCCGGATCGGCGATGAACACGCGCGGTGCCGCTTCCAGCGACGAGCCGATGGCCTTCTCCGCCCGCTTCAGCTCCAGCGCGCCGGTGACGACGCGGCGTACGAGCCTCACCTTGCGCCACTTCTCGGCCAGCGCCTCGTCGCGCCAGCCGGCCGGAACGTCGGGGAACTGCTCCAGATGCACCGAACGCGCGCCCGGATTGCGGTCGAGCCAGGCCTCCTCGGTGGTGAAGGGCAAGAGCGGTCCAAGCCATTTCACCATGCAGTCGAAGAGATGGCGCACGACCACGACCGAAGCCTTGCGGCGCACGCTCGACGGTGCATCGCAGTAGAGCGCGTCCTTGCGGACGTCGAAGTAGAAGGCCGACAGGTCGACCACGGCGAAGTCGAGCAGCGACTTTGCGATGCGCTTGAAGTCGAAGGCGTCGTAGCCCTTGCGCACGATCTCGTCGAGTTCCGACAGACGGTGCAGCATCAGCCACTCCAACTCCGGCATGTCGGCGAGCGCGACCTGTTCGCCCTCGTCGTGCGCCAGGGTGCCCAGCATCCAGCGGATGGTGTTGCGCAGCTTGCGGTAGGCGTCGATGTTGGTCTGGATGATCGACTTGCCGAGGCGCTGGTCCTCCCAATAGTCGGTCGTCGCCACCCACAGCCGCAGGATGTCGGCGCCGGACTGCTTCATCACGTCCTGCGGGAACACCTGGTTGCCGAGCGACTTCGACATCTTGCGGCCGTCCTCGGCCATGGTGAAGCCGTGGGTGATGACCGCATCGTAGGGCGCGCGGCCGCGCGTGCCGCAGGCTTCCAGCAGCGAGGAATGGAACCAGCCGCGATGCTGGTCCGATCCTTCGAGGTAGACGTCCGCCGGCCACTTCAGGTCGGGCCGATCCTCCAGCGTGAAGGTATGGGTCGAGCCTGAATCGAACCAGACGTCGAGGATGTCCTTGACCATCGTCCACGGCTCGTTCGCGCGGGAGCCCAGGAAGCGCTCGCGCGCGCCCTCCGCGAACCACGCATCGGCGCCTTCTTTCTCGAAAGCTTCCAGGATGCGGGCGTTGACGGCGTCGTCCTTGAGCACGTTGCCGTCCTCGTCGGCGAAGACGCAGATCGGCACGCCCCAGGCGCGCTGGCGCGACAGCACCCAATCGGGACGTTCCTCGATCATCGCGCGCAACCGCGTCTGCCCCTGCGCGGGCACAAAGCGGGTAGCGTCGATGGCTGCCAGCGCACGGGTGCGCAGCGTGTCCGACTGAGCCTTCTTCGCCCCTGCCGGCAGGCCATAGCCGTCCAGTTCCTTGTCCATGTGGACGAACCACTGCGGCGTATTGCGGAAGATGACCGCCTTTTTCGACCGCCAGGAATGTGGATACTGGTGCTTCAGCTTGCCGCGCGCGAACAGCATGTTGCGGGCGATCAGTTCGTCAATCACTGCCTTGTTGGCATCGCCCTTCTTGCCGTTGTCGTCGATGACGCGCGCGGCGCCACCCTCGCGGTCCGGCCCGAAGCCAGGCGCATCCTTGGTGAAGAAGCCGGCGTCGTCGACCGTGAACGGGATCGCCGTATCGATGCCCTTCGCCCGGAGATCCTTCGCCGCATCCGTCCAGGCGTCGAAATCCTCGCGGCCATGGCCGGGCGCGGTGTGCACAAAGCCGGTGCCTGCGTCGTCGGTCACATGGTCGCCGGGAAGCAGCGGGACGACGAACTCGTAGCCGCCACCGAGACCCTTGAAGGGGTGCTCGGCCGTCATGCCAGCCAGCACGGCCGCATGGACGGCGCTCTCCTTCTCGAAAGTCAGCTTGGCCTTTTCGGCGCACGACTCCACAAGCGCGTCGGCGATGACGAAACGCTCGCCCGGCTGCGGCCCGTAGTCGTTCTCCGCCGACACGACCCTGTACATGCCGTACTGGACCTTCGGCGAGAAGGCGATCGCGCGGTTGCCTGGGAGAGTCCAGGGCGTCGTCGTCCAGATCAGCACCGAGACCGGCACCTCCTCCAGGCGGAAATCGTTCTCACCCGGGCCGGTCGCAACGCGGCGGAAGAACTCCTTTACCGGGAACTTCGCCCAGACCGTATCGCTTTCATAATCCTGATATTCGACCTCGGCCTCGGCGAGCGCGGTGCGCTCGACAACCGACCACATCACCGGCTTGGAGCCGCGATAGAGCTGCCCGCTCTTCGCGAACTTCAAGAGCTCGCCGGCAATGCGTGACTCGGCGTGGAAATTCATCGTCGTGTAGGGATTGTCGAAGTCGCCGATAACGCCGAGGCGCTGGAACTCGGCGCCCTGCACCTTGATCCAGTTCTCGGCATAGGCGCGGCATTCCTGGCGGAACTCGACCATGGCGGCCGGCTGCGACAGGTCCGGCTTCGCCTTGCCCTTTGAACGGTAGTTCTCTTCCTCGATCTTCCACTCGATCGGTAGGCCATGGCAGTCCCAGCCGGGCACATAGTTGCTATCGAACCCGCGCATCTGGAAGGAGCGCGTGATGATGTCCTTGAGGATCTTGTTCAGCGCGTGGCCGATATGGATGTTGCCGTTGGCGTAGGGCGGGCCGTCGTGCAGCACGTATTTCGGCCGCCCGGCTGCGTCCTCGCGCAACAGCTTGTAGAGCCCCATCTCCTGCCAGCGCGCCACGATCTGCGGCTCCTTCTCGGGCAGGCCCGCGCGCATCGGAAAATCCGTCTGCGGCAGGTAGAGCGTGGTGGAATAGTCGATCTTCGTGTCGGTCATGATCGGTCGCAAGGTTTTGCCCGGATGCGCGACAGCGCGCGGGCAGGCCAATATCACGGATGGAAAGACGCGCAAATGCGCGGGAAACCCGGACCGTCGGCAGCCGTCAGGCCGGCCGGACGGCCGGGCCGATAATTCGTATGGCGCGGATGAAGTGGCGCGGGGTCATGCGGGCTCTGTATCGCAGGAACCGCGCGGACGGAAGGGGTTCATTGCGAGCGAAAGCGATAGTGTGTATGATCGGATGTGTTCATACACATTGGGTGCGACAGTGCGGACAAATATCGATATTGATGATGAATTGCTCGCGGAGGCCATGACTGCCACCGGTCTCAAGACCAAGAAGGCCGTCGTTGAGGAGGGACTTCGGCTCGCAGTCGAAAACAAGCGCCGTCGTGACGCCCTCGATCGCCTGTGGGGTATCGGGTGGTATGGTGATCTCGATGAGATCAGAGGCGCTCCGACCGTGCGCGCGGCCGAATGATCGTCGTCGATACCTCCGTCTGGATCGATTTCCTTCGCCGTGCTCGAACTCGCCAGACCGAGACGCTGGTCGCCAACATGCGGCCCTTAGACGTGATGATCGGCGAGCCGATATTGCTGGAGGTACTGCAGGGCGCTCGCGACGACCGTCACGCCGCCGCACTCGAAAGCGATCTGCGTCTTTTCCTTGTTGAAGGCATGCTTGACTCCAACATCGCCGTCCGCGCGGCCGCCCACTACCGAACGCTCAGGACCAAGGGCATCACGATCCGCAAGACCATCGACGTCATCGCGACCTATTGCATCGAAAACGGCCATCACCTGCTGCACGACGACCGCGACTTCGAGCATTTCCGCCCGCTGGGCCTGCTCGAAGCCTGACGCATGCGCAGTCCGGCATCCACGCATTGCCGGTATGCGAGGCGACCACAAAAGCTCTCCCCGGATCGCGTGGCACGTGCTAGCGTTCGGGCATTCGAAATACGAATTAGGAGTCGCGCCATGACGATCCCCTCCCCCACTGGCAGCCTCGGCGAAGCGCTGCGCGAGGCGCGCGCCAAATGGGGTTGGTTCGTTGCGCTCGGCGTGCTCCTGCTTGTGGCCGGCGGCATCGCGGCCGCGAATCTCCTCACCGCCACCGTCGCCTCGGTCTTTGTCGTCGGCTCGCTGATGCTGGTCGCCGGCATCGGCGAAATCATCCATTCTTTCAGCGTCAAGGACTGGGGCGGGTTCTTCTGGTGGCTGCTCAGTGGCATCCTCTATGCCGCATCGGGCGTCGTCGCCTTCATGAACCCGCTGCTCGCCTCGGCGGTGCTCACCTTCATGCTGGCGGCCGGCCTGCTCGCCTCGGGCGCGCTGCGCATCTGGGTAGGCTTCAAGGAGCGGCCGAACAGCGGCTGGGGCTGGGTGGTCGCGGGCGGCGTGGTTACCGTGCTCCTCGGCCTCATCATCGCCGCGGGCTGGCCGGTGAACAGCCTGTGGGTGCTCGGCATGTTCCTCGCCATCGACCTGATCTTCCAGGGATGGACGTTCATCGCGGTCGGGCTGGCGCTGAAGAAGTAGGCGTCAGAACGCGAGGCTGAGATCGAGCGGCCCAAGCGGCCGGACGCCCGACATAAGGGCGCGCGCTTCCTCCTCGTCGCGGTGGATCTGGACGACGAGGTCGTCGAGCGAGGAGAATTTCTCCTCGCCGCGCAGGAAACCAAAGAACGAGACCGCGCAGGTCTGGCCGTAGAGGTCACCGGAATAGTCGAAGACGAAGGTCTCCAGCAGCGGCTCGCCCGCCTCGTCGACCGTCGGGCGCCGGCCGAAGCTCGCCACGCCGTCCCGCAAGGCCCCCGAGCCGTCGCGCAGCCGCACAGCATAGATGCCGTGCTTCAAACCGTTGTCCTCGCCAAGAGCCATGTTGGCGGTCGGGTAGCCCAGCGTGCGGCCGAGCTGCTTGCCGCGCGAGACGACACCCTCGACGGTGTAGCGGTAGCCGAGCAGGCCGGCGGATTGTGCCACGTCGCCCTCGCAGAGCAGGTCGCGGATGCGGCTGGACGAAATCACCTCCGCGCCTTCGTCGCGGAAGGCGTCGAGCAGCGTGCCCCTGAACCCGCGCTCGCGGCCAGCCTCCATCAGGAAGGCCGGGCCGCCCCGGCGGTCCTTGCCGAAATGGAAGTCGAAGCCGGTGATCACGTGCCTGATTCCCAGGCCTTCGATCAGCACGCGGTCGATGAACTCCTCCGCCGTCTGCGCGGCGAACGCGCGCGTGAACGGCAGTTCCACGATGGCGTCGAAGCCGAGCGTGCCGATCAGGCGCGCCTTGAGGTCGGGGGGCGTGAGCCGGAACAGCGGAATATCCGGGCGGAAGAGCTGGCGCGGATGCGGCTCGAACGTCAGGGCGAGCGCCGGGGCACCGATCGCCTTCGCCTCGTCGAGCGCGCGCTGGAGCACGACCTGGTGGCCGCGGTGCACGCCGTCGAAATTGCCGATGGCCACCACGCCGCCGCGCAGGCGAGCCGGGAGTTGTGGAAGGTCCGAGACGCGGGCGAAGTCCGGCATGGCGTCAGCGCAGCCTCGGGATGACGGCAACGGGATGGTGGCCGTGCTTCTCCAGGAACGCGGCCAGCATCGCCGGATCGGGCTCCAGCGTCTCGCCGTATTCGCGCGCATGGATGCCGCCGGTGACGTAGAGGATGTCGATGCCGTTCTGCTCGGCGCCCTTCACGTCGGTCAGGACGCCGTCGCCGATCGCCAGCGCGTCGCGCTCCGACACGTCGCGGCCGAGAACCTCGGCGGCCGCCTGCAGCGCCGCGATATAGATCGGGCGGTGCGGTTTGCCGGCAATTCGGGTGCGGCCGCCGAGCTGGGCGTAGTCGCGCGCCAGCGCCCCGGCGCACCAGATCAGCCGGTCACCCTTTTCCACCACGATGTCCGGATTGGCGCAGACGAAGGGGAGATCGCGCGCGCGCAGGCGCCGCAGCATGTCGGCATAGTCTTCCGGCGTTTCGGTGTCGTCGTCGAACAGGCCCGTGCAAACGACGGTCAGTGCCTCGAACTCCTCGACGAGCTCCACGTCGAGCCCGTCATAGATCGACAGGTCGCGCTCGGGGCCGATGTGAAAGATCTTGCGCGCTCCTTCCGTGATCAGGTCACGCGTCACGTCCCCCGACGTGACGATGCGGTCATACGCGTCGCGCGGCACGCCGAGAATGTCGAGTTGCGCCTGCACCTCACCCCGCGGACGCGGCGCGTTGGTGATCAGCACCACGGCCAGTCCGCGCGAGCGTGCCGCTGCCAGCGCCTGCGATGCGTCCGGAAAGGCGCGCACGCCGTTGTGGACCACACCCCAGACATCGGAAAGGATGACGCCATAGCGTCCCTCGATGTCCTGGAGCGAGTCTATCCTGTCCGCGCGATGGGCCATCGAGCCTCCGGTTGACGAGATTTCACCGCCGCGAGAAGCGACCGCAGCGGATTAACCGAACCGGTTCACCCTGTCACCAGCTTTCGCTTAACAAGGAACCGGCCTCATGCGACATGTCCTTCGGACAGGACATCGGCACCGCGGCCGCGAGATGTTCGGGGAACCGGCCGGAGGCACGTGAAGCTGCGCATGCGATATATCGCGATCATCGCGGCGGCGCTCATCATCTGCGCCGGGCTCGCGCTCGCGGCGGCCGGCCCGGCGGCGCTCTGGCCTTTCCTCACCCTCGTGGCGCTGCTGCTCGCTGCGTTCGCGGCCGTGCTGGCGGCATATCTGTTTCTCAAGGCGGAACGGATGCAGGGCGACATCAACCGCCTCGCCCACACGCTCGATGGCGCGCTCAAGGAGCTTGCCGCAGGCAACGAGCGGAACTCGCTCACGCTCGGGGCGCTCACCGCGACGATCGACCGGCAGATCGGCGGCATGCTCGACCGGATCGACACCCACCCGGACGCTCCCGCGGAGGCCGCGGCCGCCCCGCCGGCCGAGAACCGCGACGACCCGGCCGGGCGGGGAGCGGGCGAGCGCAAGCCTGCGGCGAAGCCGGCCTTGGGAGCGACGCTGCCCGCCGGATGGGCCGATCGCGAACTCGAGCTCAGCCTGGAGCCGATCGTGTCAGTGTCTCAGGGCGCGGCGGCCGGCTTCGAGGTGCTTGCGCATCTCGTGCTGGAGGACGGAACCGAGCGCATCGTGCGGGGATTGTCGCCGGCCATCGGCCCGGCCGATCTCGCCGCATTCGAGCTCGCTCTGGTCAAGGCCGCCATGCATGCGAGCCGCCGGCAGCTGGGGGCCGAGAGCCCCAGACTTCCACTGCACGTCGCCGTTTCGGCGGCGCTGCTCGGCGACGAGGCGGCGCTTGAAGAGGTCTGCGGCCTGCTCGACCTGCATGCCGGACTGGCCAGGGGACTGATCTTCTCGATCCCCGCCGAGCTCTTCACCACCAAGGACAAGCCTGTCCAGCACGGCATCGTCAGGCTGGCCGTGTCGGGTGCCGCACTTGCGGCCGAGGGCTGGCCCACCGAGGAGAACGGGCTGGAGCGGCTCAAGCTGCAGGGCGTGCGCATCGTCAAGCTTGCCGCGGACCGGCTGCTCGATCGCGAGCGCGTCCGGCGCAAGGCCGTGGCGGGAGCGGATCTCGCCGAACTCATCGGCAGGTCGGGCATGACCATCGTCGCGACCGACGTCGCCACGGATGAGGACGCAGTCGCCCTCCTCGACCTCGGCGTGGACCTGATGCGAGGCGAGTGCTTCTCGCCGCCCCGCAAGCTGAAGTCATCGGCCCCCGGCGGTTCTGCCACGCTTCCTGCGCGATAACGTCGGGCGGCCTGAATGGTTAACGCCAGTTCAAGCCGTGCAGGGAATTCTAACCAACCAGGAAAACGGGAAATTAGCGGCTTTCTGCGATCCTGATCATTAGCCAGGCACTCCTTGGGGCAGGTTTACGATGATCCGGCATTTCCGCAGGAATGAGAGCGGCCAGTTTGCGATGATGACGGCGATCCTGTCCGTCCCGCTGCTGGGCGGTCTCGCTTTCGCCGTCGACTTCACTGAAATGAACCGCCAGCGGGTAGACGTTCTCAACGCCCTCGACGCCGCCGGCATCGCGACGGCCCGGCAGGCCATCACGGGCGCGACCGACGCCCAACTGATCGACTACGCCGGCGATTTCTTCGAGGCGAACCTGAACGCCGTCGATCCCGCCGACACCACGCTTTCCGTCATCCTGCCCCAGAACAACACCGGTGGCGGGACGCTCAAGATGTCGGCGACGCTGACATACAGACCCTATTTCTTCGCGGCCTTTACGAACCTGGTCCACCATGTCACCGGCGCCTCCACGGAAATCAACTTCACCGAGCACACCGAGATCAAGCTGAAGAACACGCTTGAGGTCGCACTCGTGCTCGACAATTCGGGCTCGATGGATTTTGTCGGCACTGGCTCCGGGCAGAAGCGGATCGATCTCCTCAAGGCCGCCGCCAAGCAACTGGTCGACACGATCTCGGCCCAGGCGGCGCAGATGAAACAGGTCGACAAGCCGGTGCAGTTCTCGCTGGTGCCGTTCGCCGCCTCAGTCAATGTCGGGTCGAGCCATGAGACGTCCACCTGGATGGACACGACCGGTATCTCGCCGATCCACCACGAGAACTTCGACTGGTCGACGATGGGCGCTGCCGATTCGACGAAGAAGGTCGAGCTGAGCGGCGGCGCCTATTACAAGCGCGGCACCGGATGGGGGACGGAAAAGGACAAGGTGATGACCCGGTTCACCTTGTACAAGGACATGCAGCGGCAAAAGTTCGTTAAGACTGGAACGGAAAGCTACTGCGTCGAGTACAAGTGGAACGGAAACTGCAAGACGTGGGGCACGCGCGACACCGGTTATACAGAGCTGGTGAGCTTCTCGTCCTGGCAAGGCTGCGTCGAGGCACGGCCTCATCCCTACAATACCAACGACACAACCCCAAGCGTGGGCACGCCGGCGACGCTGTTCGTCCCGATGTTCGCTCCCGATGAGACCGACCAGACCGACAGCAACAGCCGTCCTGCGAACAACAACTGGTGGAAGGACGGGTCGACGAATTCCAGCGCCGCCGTGCGCCAGCGCTACATGCCGAAATATTACACGCCGGCCGCCACCGGCACCGCCGAGATGGGCCTGGATCAAGGCCCCAACAGCAGTTGCTCGACCACTGCCATCACCCCCCTCGTGGACGTTTCCGGCCAGACCGGCATCGACAAGATCAAGGCTGCCATCGACGCAATGGCGCCGAAGGGCGCTACGAACGTCCCGGAAGGCCTCGCCTGGGGCTGGCGCACCGTCTCGGGCGGAGAACCCTTCACCGAGGGCCGCGCCGACACCGAGAAAGGCAACGACAAGGTGGTGATCGTGCTGACCGATGGCGCCAACACCTATTACACGCCGACCTCCGTCACCGCGCAGACCTATTCCGGCACCCACTGGGACTACGGCGGCAACGATCTTGCCGGGTCCAAGGCGATCTATTCGGCCTTCGGCTACCTCGTGCCCTACACCAACGCCTACACCTATGGCCGGCTGTTCCTCGGCACCACCAGTGCGATCACCAAGACGGACTACTCCAACGCCAACTATTCAAAGGCGATGGACGAGCATCTCGCCACGACCTGCACAAACGCGAAGAACAAGAACGTCATCATCATGACGGTCGCGCTCGATCTGGACGCGACGAAGGGAACCACGGCGGAGAAGGCGGCGACGCAGGCGCAGATCGACGGACTGACCAACTGCGCGTCCTTCTCGCGCATACGAGACGAGAAGCTGTTCTGGAATACGAAGGGCGGCGACCTGGCTGAAACGTTCAAGAAGATCGCCGACGAACTGTCCAACCTGCGCATCGTCGGCTGAGGCTCATCTCCCCCGGCCTGGCGCGACAAGCGCCCGGTAGAGGTGCCATGTCGCATGGCCGAGGATCGGCATGACGACCGCCAGGCCGGCGAAGAGCGGCAGCGAGCCGAGCAGCAGCCCTGCGGCCACGACGAGGCCCCAGGCCGCAACCGGTACCGGATTCGCGAGAGCTGCGCGCACCGACGTCTCTATTGCCGCCACCGCGCCGCAATCGCGATCGAGCATCATCGGAAAGGCGACCAGCGTCAGAACCAGCGCCGCCGCCGCGAAGAGGAAGCCGACGACGTTGCCGATGACGATCAGCATCCAGCCGCGTTGCGTGCCGAGCACATCGGCCAGCAGCGCCGGGATGCTCGCCGGCCGGTCGCCGACATAGATCGCCTTGTAGATGGCATCCGCCGTGAGCAGCCACGCCAGGAACAGCGCGACGAGCATCAGCCCGACCGCCGCGATGCCGGGGATGGAGGGCGAACGGACGACGCCGAGCGCGTGACGCCAGGACGTGTCGAGGCCAAGTTCGCGGCGGCGGCTGATCTCGTAGAGGCCGAGCGCTGCGAACGGGCCGATCAGCGCGAAGCCCGACATCAGCGGATAGAGCAGCTGCAGCGTGTCTTCGCCGGAACTCCATCGGGCAAGCACGACACCGACGATCGGATAGATCAGCGCGATGAACACGACATGGGACGGCTTGTCCCGGAAGTCGTCGAGCCCCTTGCGCAGCGCCTCGCGGATATCGTTCAGCGAGATCCTGCGAACATGCGGGCGGTCGATCGAATGCTCGGCGCCGGCGTAGACGTGGAAGTCGGTCATGGCCATTCCTCCTCACAGCCAGGGATCGGAGCGGACCTTGCGACGACGGCGCCCCTCGAACCATCGCCGGGTTACCGCCTGCCACATCAGCGCGGCAGTGAGTAACAGCATACGCCCGCGCGGCCGGTCTGTCCTCTCACGGTGTCGTGCGGCGTCGCCGTCATCGCGACCTCAGTCCTTGACATGAAAATGGCGACGGCCTATCTCACCGCCACGTTAGCACTCGCCATATGTGAGTGCTAACAGACGGCCCGAAACATCGGACGTCACAAACCGCTTCGCTCAAGGGATCAAGAACATGGCAAAGTCGAAGTTCCGGCCGCTGCACGACCGCGTTGTCGTCCGCCGGGTCGAATCCGAGGAGAAGACCAAGGGCGGGATCATCATCCCCGATACCGCCAAGGAAAAGCCGCAGGAAGGCGAAATCGTCGCTGTCGGCTCCGGCGCCCGCGATGAAAGCGGCAAGCTCGTTCCGCTGGACGTCAAGGCGGGTGACCGCGTGCTGTTCGGCAAGTGGTCCGGCACCGAAGTGAAGCTCAATGGCGAAGACCTTCTGATCATGAAGGAATCCGACATCATGGGCATCATCGGCTGAACGACCGCCCGTAACTCTCCAACCAGGTTTAGTCGGGCCTGATGGCCCAGGAGCAAGAACATGGCAGCCAAAGACGTAAAGTTTTCCCGTGATGCCCGCGAGCGCATGCTCCGCGGCGTCAACATCCTCGCCGACGCGGTGAAGGTCACGCTGGGCCCGAAGGGCCGCAACGTCGTGATCGACAAGTCGTTCGGCGCTCCGCGCATCACCAAGGACGGCGTCACCGTCGCCAAGGAGATCGAGCTGGAGGACAAGTTCGAGAACATGGGCGCCCAGATGGTGCGCGAAGTGGCCTCGAAGACCAACGACATCGCCGGTGACGGCACCACGACCGCCACGGTTCTCGCCCAGGCGATCGTCCAGGAAGGCCACAAGGCGGTTGCCGCCGGCATGAACCCGATGGACCTGAAGCGCGGTATCGACCTCGCCGTCGCCGAGGTCGTCGCGGCGCTCGCCAAGGCCACCAAGAAGATCAAGACCTCGGAAGAGGTTGCGCAGGTCGGCACCATCTCCGCCAATGGCGAGAAGGAGATCGGCGAAATGATCGCCCAGGCCATGCAGAAGGTCGGCAATGAGGGCGTGATCACGGTCGAGGAAGCCAAGACCGCCGAGACCGAGCTCGAGGTCGTCGAAGGCATGCAGTTCGACCGCGGCTACCTGTCGCCCTACTTCATCACCAATCCCGACAAGATGGTCGCCGAGCTCGAGGATGCCTACATCCTCCTGCACGAGAAGAAGCTGTCGAACCTCCAGGCGATGCTCCCGGTCCTCGAGGCCGTGGTGCAGACCTCCAAGCCGCTCCTCATCATCTCCGAGGACGTCGAGGGCGAGGCTCTGGCCACGCTGGTCGTCAACAAGCTGCGTGGCGGCCTGAAGATCGCCGCCGTCAAGGCTCCGGGCTTCGGTGACCGCCGCAAGGCCATGCTCGAGGACATCGCGATCCTCACCGGTGGCCAGGTCATCTCCGAAGACCTCGGCATCAAGCTCGAGAACGTGACGCTCAACATGCTCGGCCGCGCCAAGAAGGTGCGTATCGAGAAGGAGAACACCACGATCGTCGACGGCGCCGGCAAGAAGGCCGAGATCAACGGCCGAGTCGCCCAGATCAAGCAGCAGATCGAGGAGACCACCTCGGACTACGACCGTGAGAAGCTCCAGGAGCGTCTCGCCAAGCTCGCAGGCGGCGTCGCGGTGATCCGCGTCGGCGGCGCGACCGAGGTCGAGGTCAAGGAAAAGAAGGACCGCGTTGACGACGCGCTGAACGCCACCCGCGCTGCGGTGGAAGAAGGCATCGTCCCCGGCGGCGGCACGGCTCTGCTGCGCGCTTCGGCCGCTCTGAAGTCGAAGGGCATCAATGCCGACCAGGAAGCCGGCATCAACATCGTTCGTCGCGCCCTGCAGGCTCCGGCCCGCCAGATCGCAACCAACGCCGGTGCCGAGGCCTCGATCGTCGCGGGCAAGATCCTCGACAACAAGTCGGCCACCTTCGGCTACAACGCTGCCACTGGCGAATATGGCGACATGATCCAGCTCGGCATCGTCGACCCGACGAAGGTCGTCCGCACGGCCCTGCAGGACGCCGCTTCGGTCGCCGGCCTGCTGGTCACCACTGAGGCCATGATCGCCGAGGCTCCGAAGAAGGACGCCCCGATGCCCGCAATGCCGGGCGGCGGCATGGGCGGCATGGGCGGCATGGACTTCTAAGAAGTCCCGCCATCTGCCAGGAATGCGAAGGGCGGTCCGAAAGGACCGCCCTTCTCCTTGCCGGAAAAAATCTCGTCGCCTCGTGGAACCGGCGGGAAAGTTCGGCGTTATGTCGATGTCCCATCCAACGAAGGAAGAGATTCCAAGTGAAGATGACGGACACAGGACGCCCTTCACGGATATAAGCCGAGAAGGGCGTTCCTTTTTGCGCCGTCCCCCCTTGACATATTCTCATATTCGGGAAATTTTCCCGTATATGGAATCTCCTCATCTCCATGACGACGCATTTGCCCGCCAGGTCGCCGATCGTCTGAAATCGCTGCGCACGGAGCGCGGGTGGTCGCTGGATGAACTCGCCACGAGGAGTGGGGTCAGCCGGGCCACCTTGTCGCGCATGGAAAATGCCGAGGTCAGCCCGACCGCTCAAGCGCTGGGGCGTCTGTGCGCCGCCTACGGACTGACGATGTCGCGGCTGATGCGAATGGTCGAGGAACGGTTCGAGCCGCTGGTCAAGACCGGCGCGCAGCCTGTCTGGGAAGACAGGTCCGCCGGCTTCACCCGCCGCTCGCTGTCGCCTCCCGCCGCGACGCTCGCAGGCGAAGTGCTGGAATGCGAACTGCGGGCCGGCACGCGCATCGACTATCCCTTGCCGCCGCGGCCGGGCCTCGAACACCATCTCCTGTTGCGGGAGGGGGCGCTTTTACTCACGATCGAGGGCAGGCGTCACGATCTCGTGCCCGGAGACTGCCTGCGCTACCAGCTCCACGGCGAGAGCCGGTTCGAGACGCCGGACGACATGGGCGCGAAATACCTCCTCTTCATCGTGTGACCGCCATGACGGACTTCGCCATCACCGAATTTGGCCGCGACGACGTCGCTGCGAACATCGAGGCGCTGGGCGAGATGATGCATGCCTGCGTCCACGCCGGCGCGAGCATCGGCTACATCCTTCCCTATTCGCCCGCCGACGGGGCGGACTTCTGGGCGAGGAAAGTGATGCCCCGGCTCGACGGCGGCAACCTGCTTCTGCTTGTCGCAAGGGCGAACGAACGCATCGCGGGCGCAGTGCAGCTCGACTACGACACACCGCCCAACCAGCCGCACCGGGCGGAAGTGCGCAAGCTGATGGTACATCCTGACTTCCGTCGCCGGGGCCTGGCGCGGCTGCTGATGTTGCGGGTCGAAGAGAAGGCACGCGCGCTCGGCCGCCATCTGCTCACGCTCGACACGCGCACGGGCGATCATGCCGAACCGCTGTATGCGTCGATCGGCTACCGCACCAGCGGCGTTATCCCGGGCTACTGCCTCGACCCGCGGGGGCGGGAACTCGATTCGACGACGATTATGTACAAGCCGATCTGACGGTACCGGAACCGCCCGGTGCCTGCCGCGTTTCAATCGCGCTCCGATCCAGGAGCCGGGAGATAGCGACATGGTGAATAAGGATCAGGTCAAGGGCGCCGCCAAGCAGGCCACGGGCGCAGTCAAGGAAGCTGTGGGCAAAGCCACCGGCAACCGAAGCACCGAGGCCAAGGGCAAGGCGGAGAAGACAGCCGGAAAGGTTCAAAAAGGGTTCGGCGACGTGAAGGAAAAGGTCAAGAAGGCTCTCTGAGCCCATCGCTGCGAAACGAACTTGCGGGGCGGCGGTGCACGCCGCCCCCATAAGTTGCAGCAGCATCGCATTTCTCACTTACCGCATCGTCGGCGCACGAGCGGATTAACCCCATATTAGCGCGCATACCTTAGATGTTCACGTAGCGGCAGATCCGATGTGGGACGGACCTGAACGCGCGGGTCTATGGGCGCCGGGCCTGAGGGACGGTACGGCCTTTCAACCCGGACGCGAAACATCGGGGCGGATATGCGGACGGCAGCGGCGAACAGCTTTCAACCAGCCGACATCGCGACGAAGATCGCGATGACGATGCGTCAGATGGGCGTCATCGGCCTGCCACGCAACTACGAGATCTTTTACGAGATATGCACCGGCAGCAACGATGCGCTGTGCGACGATGTCCGCGCGCTCGGTCCGATGCCGACGCAGGACCAGCTGGACGGCATCGGGCGGAAGTATTTCGCCGGCACCAACGGCCGGAACGTGTTGGAAGAAGCGCGTGACCAGGTCGCGACGAAGATCGAGGAGGTGATGTCGCTCTTGCGGCGCGAGCGCTCCTCGCTCGAAAAATACGGCAGCATCCTCGGCAAGACCTCCGGTGGGCTGAACAGCCAGATCACGCAGGACATCCTCCTGCGGATCGTCGGCATCATGTCGGCCGCCACCGAAAGCACGCTGGAGCAGGGCCGCCAGATCGAGACGTCGATCATCGACAAGTCGGCAGAGCTCGAAAAGGTCAAGGTCACGCTCGAGGAATACAAGAAACTTGCCGACACCGACCCACTGACGCAGATCTGGAACCGGCGCGCCTTCGACCGCGCCGTCGCGTCGATCTACGACACCGAGAAGGGCCGCATGTTCAGCGCCCTCATCATCGCCGACATCGACCGCTTCAAGGATTTCAACGACCGCCACGGCCATCCCGTCGGCGACCGCATCCTGCAGATTGTCGCCGACATCATCAGCTCGAATGTCCAGCCCGGCATGTTCGTGGCGCGCACCGGCGGCGAGGAGTTCGCCATCATCGGCGAGGGCATGAGCGAGGAAGGCATCTCGCGGGTGGCCGAGGCGATCCGCACCGCGATCGAAGCTGCTCCCTTTGTCAGCACCGACACGGGCATGAGCTACGGCCCGGTGACGATCTCGCTCGGCATCTGCATGGCCTCGGAGGCCGCCGGCCCCGAAGATCTCTACATCAAGGCCGATCGCGCGCTCTACGCTTCGAAGGTCAGCGGTCGCAACCAGATCACCCGCCACTCGTCCCTCGTGGACGGCAAGGCGCGGAAGAACTGGTTCATCTACCGCAAGGACTAGGGCCGCCGTCGGCGGCCGCATCTCTTTCAAACGATTTTGTCGTGCCTCTCCCCGGCTTGACCGCTTGAACGCGCGGCGTCCAGCGGATACGTCGCACACGTCATTGCAGAACGCTGGAGAGACCGCTTGTCCAAGACCCGCACCGAGACCGATACATTCGGACCCATCGAGGTCCAGGCGGACCGATACTGGGGCGCGCAGGCGCAGCGGTCGCTCGGCAACTTCAAGATCGGCTGGGAAAAGCAGCCCATGTCGGTCGTGCGCGCGCTCGGCATCGTCAAGCGCGCCGCGGCAGAGGCGAACATGGAGCTGAAGCGGCTCGACCCTGCCATCGGCAAGGCGATCGTCGACGCGGCGCAGGAGGTGATCGACGGCAAGCTCAACGAACACTTCCCGCTCGTGGTCTGGCAGACCGGCTCGGGTACGCAGTCGAACATGAACGCCAACGAGGTGATCTCGAACCGCGCGATCGAGATGCTGGGCGGGCAGATGGGCTCGAAGAAGCCGGTCCATCCCAACGACCACGTCAACATGAGCCAGTCGTCCAACGACACTTATCCGACGGCCATGCACGTCGCCTGCGCGGAGCGGATCGTCCACGACCTGATCCCCGCGCTCAAGCACCTGCACAAGGCGCTCGACAAGAAGGCGAAGAAGTTCGCCAAGATCGTCAAGATCGGCCGCACCCACACGCAGGACGCCACGCCGCTGACGCTGGGCCAGGAGTTCGGCGGCTATGCCGCACAGGTCGCCTCCTCGATCAGGCGCATCGAGGCGACGCTGCCGGGCCTCTACGAACTCGCCCAGGGCGGCACCGCCGTCGGCACCGGCCTCAACGCGCCGATCGGCTTCGACGAGAAGGTGGCCAAGCGGATTGCCAAGATCACCAAGCTGCCCTTCGTCACCGCGCCCAACAAGTTCGAGGCGCTCGCCGGGCACGACGCGATGGTCTTCTCGCACGGCGCCATCAACGCCACCGCGGCGGCGCTGTTCAAGATCGCCAACGACATCCGCTTCCTCGGCTCCGGCCCGCGCGCGGGCCTCGGCGAGCTGTCACTGCCCGAGAACGAGCCCGGTTCGTCGATCATGCCGGGCAAGGTCAACCCGACGCAGTGCGAGGCGCTGACGCAGGTTTGCGTGCACGTCTTCGGCAACCACGCCGCCGTCACCTTCGCCGGCAGCCAGGGCCATTTCGAGCTGAACGTCTTCAACCCCGTGATGGCCTACAACTTCCTCCAGTCGGTGCAGCTCATCTCCGACGCCGCGGTCTCCTTCACCGATAATTGCGTCGTCGGGATCGAGGCGCGCGAGGATAACATTCGCGAGGGCGTCAACCGCTCGCTGATGCTGGTCACCGCGCTCGCGCCGACGATCGGCTACGACAACGCCGCCAAGATCGCCAAGACCGCGCACAAGAACGGGACGACGCTGCGCGAGGAAGCGTTGAAGACCGGCCTCGTCTCGGCCGCCGACTACGACCGGATCGTGCGGCCGGAGCTGATGATCAGCCCCGGCTGAGCCTGGTGAACAAGATTTCGTGACTGTTCTCTTTCGCTGAACACTGAGTCAGGCGCGCGGGGGCCTGCCAGCCGCTGGCGAAGCTTGTATGGGGTGGATCGACGTCCTCAACAGAGATCCACTCCATGAACACCAACATCCTTCTCCTCGTCGCGCGCATCCTGCTCGCATTCATGTTCATTGCCGCCGGCCTGCAGAAGTTCGGCTCGATCGAAGGGACCGCCGGCTACATCGCCTCGGTCAACCTGCCCGCCCCGACGCTGCTCGCCTGGCTCTCGGCCATCTTCGAGACGCTGGCCGGCATCGCCATCCTCGTCGGCTTCCAGACCCGCATCGCGGCCGCGCTGCTCGCGCTGTTCTGCGCCTTCACCGCCTTCTGGTTCCACTCGGGCGCGATCGCCATTCCCGACTTCCCGGAAGCTGCCAACGGCATGCTGTCGATGATGAACCAGCTCATCTTCATGAAGAACCTGACCATCGCCGGCGGCTTCCTGGCGCTCATCGCCTCGGGCCCCGGTGCGCTGTCGGTCGACGCCCGCCTCGGCAAGGTTGCCTAAGCCCACTTTCCCTCCCTGCCTCGAACGCCCGGCCTCGCGCCGGGCGTTTTCGTTTGCGCGGAAAAGGCGTAAGGTCCGTCGCATTCCGTAGGGGGAGACGGCTCCATGACCAATACAGGCCTTCTCGTGGCGCGGATCATGATCGCGCTGATGTTCCTGGCCAGCGGCTATGGCGCGCTGATGGACCTGTCGGCCGCGTCGGCCTATTTCGGCGGCCTCGGATTGCCGGTGCCGCTCCTGGTCGCGGTCGGCACGGGACTTTTCGAGATCGCCGCCGGCGCGCTGCTCGTCGTCGGCTTCCAGACGCGGATCGTCGCCGCCGTGCTCGCGGCCTTCTGCCTGTTCGCCACCTATGTCGGCCATTATGGACAGACGGCGGACGCCTTCACGCACCAGCAGATGCTGCTCAAGGACATCGCCGTGGCCGGCGGGCTGATCCTCGTCGCGCTGTTCGGCGGCGGTGTGCTCTCGCTGGACGCGTGGCTGGAGCGGCGCAACAAGGTCTCGCCGCTGGCCGAGAACGGCTAGCCGAAGCGCGAAACCACCTCGGCCAGCGTCGCCACGTCCGCCTCGCCGCGCGCCTTCTTCGATGAGACGAGGCAGGCCTCCGATTCCAGAATCACTCCGTCGTCGAGGATCTTCAGCCGGTTGGCCTTCAGCGTCGAGCCGGTGGAGGTGATGTCGACGATGACATCAGCCTGCCCCGCCGCCGGCGCGCCTTCGGTCGCGCCGAGGCTTTCTACGATGCGGTAGACTTGGATGCCGTGCTTGCCCGAGAAGAACTGCTGCGTCAGCCGCCAGTATTTGGTCGCGATGCGCAGCCTGCGCCCGTGGCGCTGGCGGAAATCGGCGGCGACGTCGTCGAGATCGGACATGGTCGAGACGTCGAACCAGACCTCCGGCACCGCCACCACCACGTCGGCGCGGCCGAAACCGAGCCGCGCCTCGATGCCCATGCGCCCCGACCAGTCGGACACCGCCTCGCGCACCAGGTCCTCGCCTGTGACGCCGAGGTCGACCGTGCCCTGCGCCAGCTCGCGGGCGATCTCGGAGGCCGACAGGAACGCCACCTCGACATCGTCGCGACCCTTCACGCGAGTCTTGTAGGCGCGCGAATCGGTGGTCGGCAGCACCTCGATACCGGCCTTCGCCAGGCTGGCGACCGCGTCGTCCTTCATCCGGCCCTTCGAGGGCAGCGCGATGGTGATGCTCATCCCCTGCCCTCCCGCGCCTTCTCGATCCGGTCGAGCCAGACGGAGAAGCCGACGCCGGGGATCGGCCTTTCGGCCCCCAGCAGCGTCAACAGCCGGTCGTACCGCCCGCCGCCGACCAGCGGGCGCGGCCCGCCGGGCGTCGCGATCTCGAACACGACGCCGGTGTAATAGTCCAGCGGGCGGCCGAAGGCCGCGTCATAGGCGATGTCCTTCGCCTTCACTCCGTTCGACAGGATCGCGTCGGCGCGGGCCGAGAACAGGTCGAGCGCCTCGCCCAGCACGATGCCGGAGGAGGCCGCGAAGCCGGCCAGCGCTGCCGGGGCCTCAGCCAGCGGCACGTGGATGGCGAGAAAGGTCTTCAGCGCGTCGAGCTGCGCCGGCGTCAGCCGCAGGCGCGACAGCTCCGCCTTCTCGATCAGCCGGCGCGCGATCTCGTCGGGCGTGCGGCCGGCCGACGGCGAGATGCCTGCCTCGCGCATCTCGCCCTCGATGAAGGCGGCGAGTGCGGCGCGGTCGCCGGAAGCCGCGAACAGGTTGGCGTCGCCGGCAAGGCCGCGACCGGCCGGCGGGTCGGCGAGGTCGGCAAGGGCTGCCTCGACCATCTCGGGGGAACCAAATGCCCGCGCCAGCCGCTTCTGCCAGCCGCGCGGCAGGCCAAGCGCCGCCAACACCGCCTCGAACACGGTCTGGTCGCCCAGCGTGACGGCGAGCGGCAGGCCCGGCAGCGCCATCGCCAGCAGCGCATGCGCGTCGGCCAGCGAGCGGGCGTCGGCACGCGCCGTGTCCGGATCGCCGAGATCCTCGATGCCCGCCTGGGCGAACTCGCTCTCGCCGTCGCGGCGCTGGCGGAACACCTCGCCGAGATAGGAATAGCGGCGCGGCGTGGCGGCACGGTTGGCGATGTGGTCGAGGCAGACCGGTATGGTGAATTCTGGCCTCAGGCACAGCGTCTCGCCCGTCTCGCTCTCGGTGAGGAAGATGCGGCGGCGCAGGTCCTCTCCCGCGATGTCGAGAAACGGATCGGCCGGCTGCAGCATCGGCACATCAATCGCCTGCGCGCCGCGCGCGGCGAAGAGGTCGAGGATGGACTGGGCGAGGGCGGTCATGTTCGACGGATGCGTCGCGTGAACGCACCCCCCTCTGGCCTGCCGGCCATCTCCCCCTCAAGGGAGGAGATCGGCGGTTTCGGCGCCTGCCGCAACCTGTGAGGAACGGAAATCTTGACCCTGTGAGTCGACAGAACGGCGGCGTCGGCGATTGGCGACATCGCTGGCGACAGCCAATCTCCCCCCTTGAGGGGGAGATGGCCGGCAGGCCAGAGGGGGGTCTGGCAGGCCAAAGCCTCAGCCACGTTCACGTTCCGCCCGCTGCGCTTCAAGTATCCCCCGGACCGTCGCGACCAGATCCGCCTCCGGCACGGTCATCTGCCCCGGCCGTGCCTCCTTGTAGGCGTCGTGGCCGGTGATGTTCGCGGCAAGCTCGGCGCCTGCCACCATGTCCTTGATCTGGACGACGCCCTCGGCGCGCTCGTTGCCGCCCTGGATCACCACGCAGGGCGCACCGCGCCGGTCGGCATATTTCATCTGCGGCTTCATGCCCGATCCGCCGAGATACATTTCCGCGCGGATGCCGGCCTGGCGCAGGTCCGACACCATCTTCTGGTAGCGGCCGAGGCTTTCCGTGTCGCGGTCCATCACCAGCACGACGACCGGGCCGATCGTGTCGGACGTGTCGAGCTTGCCCAGCGCCTTCAGCGCCGACATCAGCCGCGACACGCCGATCGAAAACCCCGTCGCCGGCACTGGCTCACCGCGGAAGCGCGACACCAGCCCGTCATACCGCCCGCCGCCGCCGACCGAGCCGAAGCGCACGATCTGGCCGTCCTCATTGGGGATTTCCGCCAGCAGCTCGGCCTCGAAGACCGGGCCGGTGTAGTATTCGAGGCCGCGAACGACGGAGGGATCGATGCGGATGCGGTCTCGATTATATCCCGCCGCAATGCAGAGTTCGGATATCTGCTGGAGCTCAAAGATTCCTTCTTCGCCTCTTTCTGAACCGCTCACGGTGGACCGAAAATCCCTGAAGAACTCCTCAAGATAGTCGGCTTGATCCTGGTTCTCGTTCGGCAGCAGATACATAAATGCGCCAGACAATCGGGTGATCTGGTCATCATCCAAACCCGCCCCTTTGGTGAAATCGCCTTCACCTTCCTTACCGCCATCCCAGCGGCCTTTACCCAATAGCTTGCGCACCTCCTCCGGAGGAAATTTGTCAGCCTTATCAATCGCCCTCAGCACGGTCAGCCTGCGCCCGGCATTCTCGTCGCCGCCTAGTCCGATCGCCTCCAGCACGCCGTCGAGCACCTTGCGGTTGTTCACCCGGATGACGTAGTCGCCGCGCGCGATGCCCAGAGCCTCCATCACGTCGGCCATCATCATCGCCATCTCGGCATCCGCCGCCACGCCCGGCGTGCCGACGGTATCGGCGTCGAACTGCATGAACTGGCGGAACCGCCCCGGCCCCGGCTTCTCGTTCCGGAACACCCAGCCCGAGCGGTAGGAACGGAACGGCTTCGGCAGCCGCTCGAAATTCTCCGCCACATAGCGCGCCATCGGCGCGGTCAGGTCGTAGCGCAACGAAAGCCACTGCTCGTCGTCGTCCTGGAAGGAGAACACGCCCTCGTTCGGCCGGTCCTGGTCGGGCAGGAACTTGCCCAGCGCGTCGGTATATTCGATCAGCGGCTGGTCGGCCGGCTCGAAGCCGTAGAGTTCGTAGACGGCGCGGATCTTGGCCATCATCTGCTCGACGGCGCGGATGTCCTCCGGCGTGCGATCCGCAAAGCCGCGCGGCGTGCGCGCCAGCATCTTCTGCGATTTGTCGGCCATCGGGAATTCCGCGTGTTTTCTTGGGCTTTACACGCGGTTTCCCGCGCGGGCGTGTCCTAGCGGATCGATGCGGGAGGGGCAAGGCGGTGAACGTCCCGGCGCGCGCCTCCACCGCCGCTGTCTGCACCCACCGTTACATCACCACTCCCCCGCGCCATTGGGCTGAAACACGAACCACCGAAAAGAGCAGCAACACATTCGGAACAACGACCATGACCACTGAGACCATCGCCCCGGAAGACCGCACGCTGCGCCCCGCCGCCGGGAAGACCGAGCCGGGCTCGCCTGCCCACGGCGCGTTTTCGCCGCGCAACGATCCCCGCCTCGCCGAGATGGCGACCGGCAGCGCCTTCGGCACCTCGATGCTGGTGCTCTATCCGGTCTTCGCCTGCGTGATCGTCGTGCTGACCAGCCTGACACTGTCGGGCGCGGCGCTGCCGGCGTGAGGAGGACGGCAATGCGCCATATCGTCAGACTCCTGCTCCTGTCGGCGGTCTTCGCGACTGCAGCGGCGTGCGTGAGTGCCCAGACAGGCATCGCCGCCGTCGGCTGCCGCGGCGGCCACGAGCGCCTCGCCGGGCACTATTATCTCAACGGCGTGATGGAGGTCGGTTCCGAACTCCTGCTGCGCAAGGACGGCTCGTTCGAATTCATGCTCGCCTATGGCGCCAACGACCAGTACGGCAAGGGCTGCTGGGCGCAGGACGGCAACAAGGTCTCGCTGGTGCCAGCCGGACGCAGCCGCGTCAGCGGCCGGCACACCCCCGACAGCCGCGGCTTCTCCGGCATCGTGCTCGATGTCGAAGGCCGCGCGCTGGTCTGGAACATCGGCGGCAGCGGCTACAAGGGCCGCTACGAAAAATAGGCGCTCGCGCGCCTTCGGAATTCCGGCCTTCTTTGCCCCGGGCCGGATGATCGCCCCCTTCCCGATCCGCCCGAGGATCGGCGGAGGGGGCGTTTTTCCTCAGCCGAAAGAGCGCCGGTCACGGTGATAGGTCAGCGCCATCGCCAAGCAATGGGACAGCGCCCTCTCGTCCAACGGCCTGCCGGGCTCGATCAGGATCGACCGCTTGCCCTGATAGTCGAAGACGTCCGGATAGATCTCGCGAAAGCGCGCGACCAACCCGGTGTGACAGATGAAATGCACCGCCACGCGGCCATCGCGCAGCGCGGCAAGCCGCACCGAACTGCCGATGCCGGCCTTCGCCGGCGTGTAGGACGGCTCGCCCCATTTCAGCGTCTCGGCGAGCGCGCCGACGCCTGCGGTCTCGCCTGCGACACGGTGGATCAGCTCGCGCAGTCGCAGCAATTCGTCGCCTGCCTGCTTCGGCAGAGCCGCGAAATAGGCCGCCGCAGCCGGCTCAACGGGGGCGGACGAAAGCATGGCGCTCCCTTTCGATGGCCGGCCGGCAGATGCAGCCTTCGATGTGGTCATTCACCAGCCCCATCGCCTGCATGAACGCATAGACGGTGGTCGGTCCGACGAAGCTCCAGCCGCGCTTCTTCAGTTCCTTCGAAATCCTCTTCGACACCTCCGTCGTCGGATTGGCGCGAAGATGTTCGAGGTCGACGCGTTCGGGGCGCTCCGAATCTCCCGGCTCGAAGCGCCAGAAGAAAGCGGCGAGCGACCCGGCCTCGGCGATGAGTTCCTTGGCGCGCTGCGCATTGTTGATGACGGAGCGGATCTTGCCCTGATGGCGCACGATCCCCTTGTCGGCGAGCAGGCGCGCGACGTCCGCCTCGCCGTAGTGCGCGATCTTCTCATGGTCGAAATTGTCGAAGGCGGCGCGGAAATTGTCCCGCTTGCGCAGGATGGTGAGCCAGGACAGGCCGGACTGGAAGCCTTCCAGGCACAGCTTTTCGAACAGGCGGCGGTCGTCGGCGACGGGGCGGCCCCATTCGTGGTCGTGATAGTACAGGTAGTCAGGCAGGTTGCCGTGCCAGAAGCAGCGCACCGCGCCGTCCGGTCCCTCAATCAGCCCACTCGCCAGCTCCGCCATCCGACACCCCTTCCCTGCGACTACCGGTTTACCGGCCGTTCACCATTTTCCTGAACCGGCCGGTAACCACACCAAATGGTTTCCGCGATCGGCGGCCTTTTATCAATTCCGATTCACCTTTTGCTACCGCCCGCGATGCACGCTCCTGACAGTTTCGGTGCTCGTCCCGCCGATCATGTGCCGCCAGAACGAGAGTGAAAAGTGTGATGTTGCGTATCCTCCTGCTTGCCGGCGCGGCGACCGCCGCCGCCCTCGCTGCCCAGCCCGCCGCGGCCCAGAGCCGCTATTCTGAGCGCCCGCCGCTCGTCGTCTCGCCGGACCTGTCCGCTCCGTGGGTGATGCAGCTGAAGCGCACGCCGGACGGGCGGCGCATGGCAGCGCCGGTGGAGCGGCGCAGCGTCGCGATGAACCAGCCGCGGCTGCGAGAGCTGCGGCGCACCGGGCAGCGCCAGGCGGTCGACCCGAACCTGCGCACCGCCGCGGTTCCCGCGCCGACCAAGAAGCAGTTCCAGATGGATCCTGTCTATCTGCCGCAGGAGGTGGAGTATCCGAGCAAGGAAAAGCCGGGCACGATCATCATCGATCAGCAGTCCAAGTTCCTCTACTACGTGCGCGGCGACGGCATGGCCCGGCGCTATGGCGTCGGCGTCGGCAAGGAAGGCATGGACTGGCGCGGCACCGAGATCGTCAGCAAAAAGCGGACCTGGCCCGACTGGCGCCCGCCGGCGGAGATGATCGAGCGCGAAAGGAAGAAGGGCCGCATCCTGCCCGCCTTCATGGCCGGCGGCGAGGCGAACCCGCTCGGCGCGCGCGCGCTTTATCTCGGCTCGACGCTCTACCGCATCCACGGCACCAATGCGCCGTGGACCATCGGCACCAACAATTCCTCCGGCTGCATCCGCATGCGCAACCAGGACGTGATCGAGCTCTACGAGATGGTGAACGTGGGGACCAAGGTCATCGTCATGTAATCCCGGAGAGGGGATAGGCCGCGTCAGGGGACGGGGGCGGCCGCGTCGGCGGGGGAACCTGCGGCGACAAGGGCAGCGCGATCGCCGTCGCGCTGCCCTTTGCTTTGAACGGCCGTACCGCCGGGAGACGCTGCTCATACGATTGCGGAATCGCCCGATCTTGCCTAAGCCTTGTCGTGCCGGACGCCTCCGGCCGATCAGGGAGGGGATCGTTGGACAGTCTCATCACGGTGTTCCTGCCGCTCGCGCTGGCGGTGATCATGTTCTCGCTCGGCCTCGGGCTGACGGTTGCAGACTTTGCGCGGGTGGCCGCGCAGCCGAAGGCCTTCGGCATCGGTGCGTTCTCGCAACTGGTGACGATCCCGGCCGTCGCCTTCCTCATCGCTACCGCCTTCGGCCTGCCGCCGGAACTGGCGGTGGGGCTGATGATCCTGTCGCTCTGTCCGGGCGGTGTGACGTCGAACATCCTGACCAAGCTCGCCAGGGGCGATCTGGCGCTGTCGATCTCGCTGACCGGCATCATCAGCCTCGTGGCCGTGTTCACCATGCCGCCGCTGGTCGCCTTCTTCGCGCGCCAGTTCATGGGGCTGGAAGCCCCGCCGGTTGACGTGACCCGGCTCGGCATCTCGATGTTCCTGATTACCGCGGCGCCGGTCGTCATCGGCGTGCTGGCGCGGCGCTTCGCAGAGGGTATGGCGCTGGCGATCGAACCCTTCGTCGAGAAGCTGGCACTGGTTCTGTTTGTGATTGTTGTGGTCGGCGCGCTGGCCGCCAACTGGACGCTGTTCGTCGCCAATCTCGCGGTACTCGCGCCGAGTCTGGTCGTGCTGAACCTCGCTTTGCTGGCGATCGGGCTGGGGCTGGGGCGGGTCTTCGCGCTGGGGCCGGCGCAGTCGACCGCCATCGCGATCGAGACCGGCATCCAGAACGCGACGCTCGGCATCACCGTCGGCTCGCTGATCGCCGAACAGGCAAGCGCGCTGCCGCCGTTCTCGCTGCCGTCGGGCGTCTACGGCATCACGATGTATCTGGTGACGATCCCGTTCGTGCTGTGGCGGCGAAGGATGATGGGCTAATCGCCGCCGCCACCTCCGTCGCCGCCTCCGCCATCGCCATCACCAGAAAACATGTCGTGCCACCATCGGGCACGGTGCGCGGACACACCGCCCTCGAGTCCGGCTTGAATGCCATCCTCGGTCTCCTTGGAGATCCTCGAGGTGCTCTCAAGCCACCTGGCAAACCACGCCAAAGCGCCGATGATCAAGGCAAGCCCTACCCAGAAAAGGCCGACATCAGACATCGTTGACCACTCGCCGTCAGACGTTTCACAAAGTCGCTGGCAGGCCCTCCGGCCTCGGCCCGCCCCAGGCCCAGTCGAGCAGCTCGACGGTGTGGACGACGGACATCGCCGTCCCGCCGCTGATCTGGGTCATGCAGCCGATGTTACCGGTGGCGACGAGCGCCGCTCCCGTCGCTTCGATGTTGGACACCTTGCGGGAACGCAGCTTCGCCGCGATGTCGGGCTGGAGGATGTTGTAGGTGCCGGCAGAGCCGCAGCACAAATGCCCCTCTTTGGGCTCGCGCACGTCGAAGCCGGCGCGCTTCAGGAGGTCCTTCGGCTGGCGGGTGATCTTCTGGCCGTGCTGCATCGAGCAGGCGGAGTGGTAGGCGACCGACAGGCCCGGCGCCAGCGATGGCTCGGGCAAGTCGATCGCAGCGAGATACTCGGTCACGTCTTTCGCAAGTGCCGAGACGCGCGCGGCCTTGCCGGCATAGGCCGGGTCGAGGCGCAGCATGAAGCCGTAATCCTTGATCGTGGTGCCGCAACCGGACGCGGTGATGACGATGGCGTCGAGGCCGCCGCGCTCGATCTCACGCGTCCAGGCGTCGACATTCGTGCGCGCGGCCGCGAGCGCTGCCTCCTCGCGGCCCATGTGGTGGACGAGCGCGCCGCAGCAACCCTCGCCTTCCGGCACGACCACCTCGACGCCGAGACGGGTGAGCAGGCGCACCGTCGCTTCGTTGATCGCCGGATCGAGCACCGACTGGGCGCAGCCGGTGAGGAGCGCGACGCGGCCGCGCTTCGGCGCGCTCGCACCGTGAGTGGCGGGCTTCGAGACCGCGGAGGCGGCAGGCACCGCACGCGGCGCCATCACGAGCATGGCCGCGAGCGGCTTCAGCGCCTTCACGCGCCGAAACAGGCCGGCGAAGGGACGGCCGAGGGCGGCGAGCCTCAGCGCGGTGCGGAAGCGCGCCGGGTACGGCAGGACCTGCGCCAGCACGGCGCGGATTGCGCGGTCGATGAAGGGGCGGCGGTAGGTCTGCTCGATATGCGCCCGCGCATGGTCGACGAGGTGCATGTAGTGCACGCCCGACGGGCAGGTCGTCATGCAGGAGAGGCAGGACAGGCAGCGGTCGACATGGGTGACGATCTCCTCGTCGGCCGGGCGGCCGTTCTCCAGCATGTCCTTGATGAGATAGATGCGCCCGCGCGGCGAATCGAGCTCGTTCCCGAGCGTCACATAGGTCGGGCACGTCGCCGTGCAGAACCCGCAATGGACGCATTTGCGCAGGATCTTTTCGGCCTCCGCCACATGCGGATCGGCGAGCTGGGCAAGGGAGAAGGTGGTTTGCATGAACTGTGCTCAATCCGCTTTCTTCGCGATGTGGTACATCGAGCCGGGCAACGCGCTGTTCACAACAGCGACGATCATTTCCTTGATCTGCTTAAGCTCATCCAGAAATTGATGAGGCAGCACGACCACAGCAACATCAGATCGTGAAATGTTCTGTTGACTGGTCAGGTTTTTGTCGGAGGTGATCAAACAGTCGAATCCGTTCTCGGACACGAGCTTCAGGAGGCGACCGTTCTTCGCACCCTTCCACGAATTGGGAAAGCTGTGAACGTCGCATCCCAGTTCTCGCAGCAGCTTGACCAAATCCCGCGGCACGCCCTCGTCCACGACCGCTCTCAAGCCGCCCTCGGAAACTGGCGTTTAGCGTCTTCCGAGAGCGCTTGAAGAAGCGCCTCGACCTGCTCGCGTTCAACGGTCGGGAAGTTGCGGAGAAAATCCTCCACCGACATTCCGCCAGCGATGTTCTCGAAGAAGGCGTCGACCGGCACGCGCGTTCCCTTGAACACGACGGCTCCCGAAACGATTTCCGGGTCGGAACTCAGGACATCGGAGATTTTCATCGCACCCTCCATCTGTGGCGCGCCGCCTGGCGGAAAGCGCGGCGCGGGGCGTTCAAATCAGCCAGCTCTCCGGGTTCTTCACCGGCTCGCCTCTGCCTGCGGCCTGCAGGCCGACGATGCAGCGCACGATGATCCAGACGGCGACTGCGACGAGGAGCAGGAAGCCGATCAGGAGCATCATCAGGATCACGGCGATGGCGCCGTAAAGCAGGCCGATCCAGAAGGTGCGGATGAGATAGGTGTAGTGCGTGTCGACCCAGCCGCCGGCCTTGCCGCGGTTGATATAGGCCATGATCAGCCCGACCAGCGGCAGGATCGGGATGAACATGCCGGCAATGTAGAGGAAGTAGACGATCTGGACATTGGTCTTGCCGGGCTCGAGCCACTGGTCGGTCTGGCGCGGAGCGGCGGGCGGCGGATTCGTGTCGGTCATCTCGGTTCCCCTCGTTTCGGTGTCATATTCTACCAGAAGTTCATACGGTCGCCATCCGGCCGGGATTGAGGATGCCCCTCGGGTCGAACTCCGACTTCAGGCGCGCCGAGAGCGCTCCAAGCGCGCCGTGTTGCGGCTCGAAGACAGGTATGGCGGCGCGGACCGGCGCGGCCGCGCGGACCAGCGTCGCGTGACCGCCGCCAAGCCTGCGGACCAACCGACGCACGAGTTCGGCCTCCGGATCGTCCTCCAGGCGCAGCCAGACCAGCCCGCCCTGCCAGTCGTAGAAGGCGTCGACGGCCAACTGCATGCGCAGTGCGGCGACCAGCTTCCATCCCTCGGACGGCGCGAGCGATATGCGCCATACCGGGCGGTCCGTACCGTCGGCGAAGGGAGCGACGTCACGCACGCCGACCCAGAGCGCGCGCGAGCGCTCCGTGTCGATGGTCTCGACATGACCGCCGAATAGGTCGGATAGCATGGCGACCCGGTAGGCGACTGAGGGGCCGAAACCGTCCACGCGCAGCAAGGTCGCCGGGTCGGAGCCGAGCGTGCCGCCGGCGACGCGCGCGGCGACCAGTTCGGGCAGGTGGGCGGCGGCGGAGACTTCCGCGCTCGACGCAAGCGCGGCCGCCATCGCCGCGACAGCCTTCTCGTCGTCGAGCCGGCGCAGCGCGACGGTGGTCTCGGTCTCGGCGCGCGGCAGCACCTTGAAGGTGAGGTCGGTGACCACCGCCAGAGTGCCCCACGAGCCCGCCATCGCCTTGGAGAGATCGTATCCGGTGACGTTCTTCACCACGCGGCCACCCGCCTTGAACGCCTCGCCGCGGCCCGAGACGGCGTGGACGCCGAGGATATGGTCGCGTGCGGCACCCGCCTTCAGCCGGCGGGGGCCTGAGAGATTGGCAGCGAGCGCGCCGCCGACGGTGCCCGACTTGCCATCCGAAGAGGTCTTTCCGGTGAGCAGCGGCGCGTAGTCCATCGGCTCGAAAGCGAATTCCTGCCCGCGCGCGGCGAGCAGCGCTTCGATCTCGGCGAGCGGCGTGCCCGCGCGGGCCGACAGCACCAGCTCCTCCGGCTCGTAGAGCGTCACTCCGGTCAGCCCCGACAGGTCGACCGCATGCTCCGTTTGCGCCGGCCGCCCGATGCCGCGCTTGGTGCCGCAGCCGAGGATCTCCAGCGGCTGCTCCTCGGCTGCAGCCCAGCGGACGGCGTCGAGAACCTCAGCGGCGGTGGTGGGGGTGAAGGTGGTCATGTCTTGATGGTGACCAGCTCTGCGGACATGCCGATTGCTTTGACCCGGGCAACTGCCTTGCGGTCGAACGAAACAAACTTGTCGGCGCCCGATTGGGCCCCAACCGAAGCGATCACGCCATCCGCGAAGTCACCGCCGGCATCCAGGACACGAAGTCCCGCATCGACTGCCTGGGCATCTGTTTCCACATTGCCGCGCTGGATAATCTGTCGCAGAGACGCTGCAATGTCTTGCCGCGAAAGCCCATAGGTCCGTTCGAGAACCCAGGCGAATTCGCAGAGGCACGGCAGCGGCAGGAAAACCGTCTCGGCCCTTGCGAGGATGTCCAAAGCTGTCCGCGCCTGGGCAAGATCGTCGAGGACGATCACGCGCACCAGAATGTTGGTGTCGGCAGTGATCCTCATCTTTCTCCGGCCCAACCCCTTCGAATGGCCTCGTTCATCTCTTCGATCGTCGCGACCTTGTCGGTCTTGCCAGCGAGCATCCCGTAAATTTCCTCCCAGCTTCCCTTTCGCGGAGCCGCCTTCATCGCCAGCTGCCCGCCGGGCAAGGCATCCACCTCGATCTTCTGGCCGGGTTTTACGCCGAGATGCTGCAGCAGTTCCTTCTTCAGTGTCACCTGGCCCTTGGCCGTTACAGTGAGTGTGGTCATCGTGGCGTTTCCAATTTGGTCCTCGACATCCAATGTAAGGCAATACTGCCTTACCTCCAATCCTAAAACCTCGGAATGTCGGGAAAAGCCATCTGCCCGCGATGCACGTGCATGCGGCCGAGCTCGGCGCAGCGGCGCAGTTGCGGGAAGACTTTGCCGGGATTGAGCAGGTGCTTCGGGTCGAAGGCGCATTTGACGCGCATCTGCTGGTCGAGGTCGATCTCGGAGAACATCTCCGGCATCAGGTCGCGCTTCTCGACCCCGACACCATGCTCCCCGGTGAGGACCCCGCCGACGGCGACGCAGAGGCGCAGGATGTCGGAACCGAAGCTCTCAGCCTTCTCCAGTTCGCCGGGGATGTTGGCGTCGTAGAGGATGAGCGGGTGCAGATTGCCGTCGCCGGCGTGGAAGACGTTGGCGACGGCGAGCCCGTATTTCTCCGACATCTCGCGCATGCCGGCCAGCACCTTCGGCAGTTCCTTGCGCGGGATGGTGCCGTCCATGCAGTAATAATCGGGCGAGATGCGGCCAACGGCCGGGAACGCCGCCTTGCGGCCGGCCCAGAAGGACAGGCGCTCGGCCTCGGAGGCGGAGATGCGACACACGGTCGAGCCGTTGCGGCGTGCGATCGCCTCCACTTCGCCGATCAGGTGGTCGATCTCGGGGCCAGGCCCGTCAAGCTCGACGATCAGCAGCGCCTCGACATCGAGCGGATAGCCGGCATGGACGAAATCCTCTGCCGCGTGGATCGCCGGGCGGTCCATCATCTCCATGCCGCCGGGGATGATGCCGGCGCCGATGATGTCGGCGACACACTGGCCGGCCTCCTCAGAAGACGGGAAGCCGATGAGCAGCGCCCGCGCCGCCTCGGGCTTCTTCAAGATGCGTACTGTGACCTCGGTGACGACGCCAAGCAGGCCTTCCGAGCCGGTCATGACGCCGAGCAGGTCGTAGCCCTCCGAGTCGAGATGCTTGCCGCCGAGGCGCACGACCTCGCCGTCCATCAGCACCATTTCGATGCCCAGCACGTTATTGGCGGTGAGGCCGTATTTCAGGCAGTGCACGCCGCCAGAGTTTTCCGCGACATTGCCGCCGATCGAACAGGCGATCTGCGAGGAGGGGTCCGGTGCGTAGTAGAATTCCTGGTCTTGCACCGCTGTGGTGATGCCGAGATTGGTAACGCCCGGCTGCGCGACGACGGCGCGGTTGGCGAAGTCGATGTCGAGAACACGGTTGAAGCGGCTCATCACCAGCAGCACCGCGTCCTCTAGCGGCAGCGCGCCGCCCGACAGGGACGTTCCGGAGCCACGCGGCACGACACGTATGTTGCGGTCGTTGCAGTATTTCAGGATGCGCGAGACCTGGGCAGTGGTCTCGGGCAGCACGACGACCAAGGGCAACTGACGGTAGGCGGTCAGCCCGTCGCTCTCGAAGGCGCGCATGCCGGTCGGATGATCGACGACGCCCTCGCCCGGCACGATGATGCGCATATCCGCCACGATCTCGTCGCGTCGGCGCATCGTTTGCGCATCGGGGGCAGGCATCATGAGACCCGACATTGCCCACGCCTCCTTGCCGGCACGCTTCGTTGGTCACAGCCAACCCATAGCCGACCGGAGACCACAACACAACAAGTGGACAATAAAGTTGACCAGTTGGCGATGGTTCCGCTAGGAGTGGGGCCGCTGACTGTCGAGACACGGCCTTGAACGACGTCTTTTCCCGCATCGAGCACCTGCACACGGCCGACGAGGTCGTGCAGCAGATCGAGTCGCTGATCCTCGAAGGGGTGCTGCGGGTCGGCGACCGGCTGCCGGGCGAGCGCGATCTCGCGGGGCGGTTCGAGGTGTCGCGACCGATCCTGCGCATCGCCCTGAAGTCGCTGGAGGAACGCGGGCTCATCACGTCTCGCCCCGGCGGCGGCACCTATATCGCCGATATCGTCGGGCAAGTGTTCACCGCGCCGATGATCGAGTTGATCGCCGCGCACCGCAAGGCGACGGCCGACTACCTGGAATACCGCCGCGACATAGAGGGCATGGCGGCGGACTATGCAGCGCGGCGGGCGACGGCGGAAGACCGGTCCATGCTCGACGACATCATGACGAGGATGGAGGCCGCGAACGCCGGCGACGACTTCAGCGCGGACGCCGAGATCGACGTCGAGTTCCACAATGCGATCGGCGAATGCGCGCACAACATCATCCTGCTGCACACATTGCGCTCCTGCTACCGGCTGCTGGCCGACGGCGTCTTCTTCAACCGCTCGCTGATCTACACGCTGCCCGGCATGCGCGAGAAGCTGCTTTCCCAGCACAAGGCGATCCACAGCGCGGTCGTGTCCGGCGATCCGGTGGCGGCGCGGCGGGCCGCAGAGGCGCATATCGACTTCGTCGCGGAAGCGGTCGACGCCGCCGAGCGGACGGGCGAATGGCAGCGCGTCTCGCGGTTGCGGCTCCTGCAGCGGGCAGCTGGCGAGCGGGCGCGCAGCGCCGACCGCCGATCCTGATTCCCTAACCAGACGGGCATTGTCCATGGCACCCATCCTCGAGATCAACGACCTCAAGAAACTCGCCAGGCGGCGCGTGCCGAAGATGTTCTTCGACTACGCGGATTCCGGCTCGTGGACGGAGAGCACCTACCGCGCCAACGAGGCGGACTTCGCCAAGATCAAGCTGCGCCAGCGCGTGCTGGTCGACATGACCAACCGAAGCCTTGAATCGACAATGATCGGCGAGAAGGTGTCGATGCCGGTGGCCCTCGCTCCCACCGGCCTGACCGGCATGCAGCATGCCGATGGCGAGATGCTTGCGGCTCGCGCCGCCGAGAAGTTCGGCGTACCGTTCACGCTCTCGACGATGAGCATCTGTTCAATCGAGGACGTGGCGTCCGTGACGACGAAGCCGTTCTGGTTCCAGCTCTATGTCATGCGCGACAAGGATTTCGTGCAGAACCTGATCGACCGCGCCAAGGCGGCGAAATGCTCCGCGCTCGTTTTGACACTCGACCTGCAGATCCTCGGCCAGCGCCACAAGGACCTGCGCAACGGCCTGTCGGCGCCGCCGCGCTTCACGCCGAAGCATATCTGGCAGATGGCGACGCGGCCCGGCTGGTGCCTGGGCATGCTCGGCACGCAGCGGCGCACCTTCCGCAACATCGTCGGCCACGCCAAGAGCGTCACCGACCTGTCGTCGCTGTCGGCCTGGACATCGGAGCAGTTCGATCCGCAGCTCTCCTGGGCGGACGTCGAGTGGATCAAGAAGCAGTGGGGCGGCAAGCTGATCCTCAAGGGCATCCTCGACCGGGAGGACGCCGAGATGGCCGTGCAGACGGGCGCGGACGCGATCATCGTCTCGAATCACGGTGGGCGGCAGCTCGACGGGGCCGATTCCTCGATCTCGAAGCTGGAGGAGATCGCCGATGCGGTCGGGGACAGGATCGAGGTGCATTTCGACGGCGGTATCCGCTCGGGCCAGGACGTGCTCAAGGCGCTGTGCCTGGGCGCCAAGGGAACGTTCATCGGCAGGCCGTTCCTGTACGGGCTTGGCGCAATGGGCGAGCCGGGTGTAACGACGGCGCTGGAGATCATCCGCAAGGAGCTCGACACGACGATGGCGCTGTGCGGCAAACGCGACATCAGGCTGGCGAGCAAGGACTGGCTGGCTCGCAGGCCGGGCTGACACTGGCACGGACGATCTCGCCGGAACGAACAGGCGGGATATGAGTCCGAGCATCGAAGACGAGACCGAGAAGCCGCGCGTCGGCCTGTTCGTGACCTGCCTCGTGGACTTGTTCCGCCCCGTCGTCGGTCTCGCCGCGGCCAAGCTGATCGAGGCGACGGGCTGCACGGTCGAGATTCCGAGGACGCAGACATGCTGTGGCCAGCCGGCACACAATGCCGGCGACCGCAAGGACGCGCGCGCGATCGCCAAGACGACGATCGAGGCGTTCGAAGAGTTCGACTATGTCGTCGCGCCGTCGGGCTCCTGTGCCGGCATGCTGAAGAAGCACTATCCGCCCCTGTTCGTGGGGGATCCGGACTGGGAGGGGCGCGTGGCTGCCTTCTCGGCCAAGGTGCACGAGTTGGTGTCCTTCCTGAGCGACATCAGGGGCCTGTCCGCCGTCGACGCCCGCCTGGAGGCGATCGCGACCTATCACGACTCGTGCGCAGGGCTGCGCGAGCTCGGCATCCGCGGCCAGCCGCGCGCCCTGCTCGGCAAGGTGCAGGGGCTGCGGCTGCGCGACCTGCCGGAGGCGGACGTCTGCTGCGGCCTCGGCGGCGCTTTCTGCGCCAGGCCATCCGGTGTGTCGAACGCGATCGCGGCCAGGAAGACGGAGGCGATCGGGGCATCGGGCGCGGACCTGTTGCTTGCAGGCGACCTCAGCTGCCTGATGAACATGGCCGGCAGGCTGAAACGGCAAGGTTCCGCCATAGAGACGCGGCATGTGGCGGAGGTGCTGGCCGGAATGACCGGCGAGCCGCCGATCGGGGGTTCGCGATGACTGAACGCATCGGAACGGAAGGCATCCACCTGGCCGACGCCGCGGGGCCCGCCGGCCTGCGCATCTATGCAATCGGCGACGTGCACGGACGGCTCGACCTGCTGGAGGCGATGCATGAGGCTATCCGGGGGGAGATCGACGGCAACCCGCCGGGCGACTGGCGCATCGTCCATGTCGGCGACTACATCGACCGGGGACCCGACTCGAAGGGCGTGGTCGATTTCCTGATCCGCGCCACCGGCGCTGACGGACGATACATCGCGCTCGCCGGCAATCATGATGCGGGGCTGGTGGACTTTCTCGCCGACCCCAACCCCGACGGCCTGTTCGCGCGGCACGGCGGCAGGCAGACGGCGCTTTCATATGGTGTGGACGCCGATTTCTCCTCGCACGCGCTGGCGCACGAAGCGGCGGCCCGGCTCAGGGCGGCGATGCCGCGCGAGCATGTCGAATTCCTCGCCACGCTGCCGCGCAGCGTCGCCTTTGGCGACTTCTTCTTCTGCCATGCGGGAATCAGGCCCGGCGTGCCCCTGGCACGTCAGAACCCGGAAGACCTGATCTGGATTCGTGGCGCGTTCCTCGATTCGCCGCTGCTGCACGAAAAAGTTGTCGTGCACGGTCACACGCCGTCAAGCGTGCCGGAGATCCTGCCAAACAGGGTGAACGTGGACACCGCGGCGTTCTCGACGGGCGTGCTGACCGCCCTGTCGATCGAGGGAACGCGGAAGCGTATCCTGCAGATGAGCGCTGACGGTTAGCGCGACGCCTGGACGACGCCGTAGCCGTCGACCGGGGCGTGATCGCCCGCCGCGTCGGCGGCGTAGATGCCTGCGCCCCACAGCGCAATGCCGGACAGCATCAGGACGGACAGGAGAGCTGCTTTCACGGGAGTCATCTCGATTTCGGTCCTGAAGTCTTTAGCTGTTCTACGTTACCGTTTGGTTTCACAAAAACGCCCGGTCGGTAACAAGGTTCCGCCACGATCGGGCGGCGGCGAGCGCGGGCGTGGCTCTATCCCTCTCCAGGGCGAATGAAAAGGAGCTGTTTCACACAACTGGGGATAGTTTCCGTACGTGGCAATCCGGCAACGCCGGAGGCTCAGGAGCGGATGGTGGAGACCCAGGCTCGCGCGATCGCAAGGCCTGCCGCGTCGGCCGCGGGACCATGACCTGCTGCCTCGGCGGGATAGATGTCCATCCAGCCAGCGCGTTTTTGCGCGATCGTCTCGGGAAACGCCGCGTGCCACTCGTCGACCAGTTTCCGGTCGGCCTCGAAATGGAACTGGATGCCGTAGCCGGCCCGACCGACCCGGAAGGCTTGGTTGTGGGCGGCATCGTTGCCGGCGAGACGCGCCGCGCCGCGCGGCAGGACGAATGTGTCGTCGTGCCACTGGAAGATAGGGAACACGTCGGGCGCGGCGGACAGGACGGGGTCGTCGCGCCCCTCCGGCGTCAGCGTCACCTCCTGCCAGCCGAACTCCGGTGCCGCGCCGATCAGGTTCTCGGCACCGTAAGCGCGGGCGAGAATCTGGCTGCCGAGGCAGATACCAAGCGCGGACCGACCCGAATCGGCGAAGGACCGCATCAGCGCGGCGAGCGTCGGCAGGTAGGGATATTCCTCGTCCGCTAGCGCGTTCTGGCCGCCGCCGAGCACGATAATGGCGTCGTGGCCGTCCGCGCCGGCCGGCAGCTCCTCGCCGCGGTGCGCGCGCACCAGCGTGATCTCAGCCCCCGCCTCGTCGAGCGCGGTCGCCATCTGACCGAGGCCGGTATTGTCATAGTTCTCGACGACGAGGACTTTCATCGCGCGCGTTCCGGGTGGGCAGGACAGGCCCGAGCGGTATCATGCAGTATCGCCGACGGAAAGGAGGAGCGCATGCCGTTGCAGAACAGGGTCGATCCGTTCGGCATGATCCACGCGGTGGCCGCGCGGGGCATGTTCACCGGCAACCGCGGCGTGATCCACGATCCGGCGACGAAGACGCTGCTCAAGCGCCGCTGGACGACCAAGGCGTGGATCATCTGCGAATGCGACTTTCGCGGTCGCAGGCGCGAGGTGATGGGCCGGAACTCGCCCTCAGGCGGCGCCGGCTGGACGGAACTGTTCTTCCTCGACGAGGTGACGGCGCTCGCCGCCGGACACCGGCCCTGCTTCTACTGCCGGCGCGAGCGGGCGATGGAATTCGCAAGATGTTTCGCGGCGGGGCAAGGGCGGGACGCGATGACTGCACCGGAGATGGATGCGGTGCTGCACCAAGAGAGATGGGCGAGCAGGCGGGGGCAAGACCGGGACGAGGCACCCCCACCCCTAACCCCTCCCCGCAAGGGGGAGGGGGATCCCGAAACGTCGATGCCCGGCGACACCTCCGGAGGGAAGAGCGCGACACCAAGGTCCCCCTCCCCCTTGCGGGGAGGGGTTAGGGGTGGGGGTATCGCATTCCCCAGCCTCTCCACACTTCCTGCGGGAGCAATCGTCGCAGCCAACGGTCGGGCTTATGCGAAATCGAACGCCGCCTGGCTGGAATGGTCGTTTCAAGGCTGGCTGCACGCTTCCGAACCAGGCGCCGATGCGGTGCTCCTGACGCCGGCAAGCACGGTGCGCGCCCTGTCGCGAGGCTATGCACCGGACTGGCATCCCTCCGCCGGATAATGCCTTGAACTCGCCGCAAGCCTGCCGCATGGCTGCCGGCGATGCGAGCGAATTACAGAATGCAGCGGCTCTTCGTGCCGCAAGCCATGCAGGCGAACGGCGAGATCGAGCCCGATCCGCAGCAGGCCCACTATCTCCTCAACGTGCTGCGCATGCATTCCGGCGCTCAGCTGCTGGTCTTCAACGGCGTCGACGGCGAGTGGCTGGCGAGCCTGACCGAGGCATCGCGGAAGAAGGTGCGGCTGTCGCTGATGACGCAGGTCAGGCCGCAGCCGGCGCTGCCCGACCTCATCTACTGCTTCGCACCGCTGAAGCAGGGCCGGCTCGACTACATGGTCCAGAAGGCGGTCGAGATGGGCGCCGGCGTGTTGCAGCCGGTGCTGACCCAGCACACGCAGATGTCGAACATCGGCATCGACCGCATCCGCGCCAACGTGGTGGAGGCCGCAGAGCAGTGCGGCATCCTGGCAATCCCGCAGGTGCGCGACGTGGTGAAGCTCGAACGTCTGATCTGGGAATGGGAGCCGGGACGGCGGCTGATCTTCTGCGACGAGGGCGCGGACACCAACAACCCGATGCCCGCTCTTCAGGCCGTGCCGGAGAACAAGCTCGGCCTGCTGATCGGCCCGGAAGGCGGGTTCTCCGAGGAGGAGCGCCAGCAGCTGCGCGCCCTGCCCTACGTCACCTCGATCCCGCTCGGCCCGCGCATCCTGCGTGCGGACACCGCCGCGGTGGCGGCGATGGCGGTCATACAGGCCTCCATCGGGGATTGGCGGTAAGCCCGCGCTGCCCAGCCATCAAGTTTCGTTGACGGCTGGCTCAGAACATTTCGCTTGCCGAAGACCGGGGTTTGCGGCCAATGCTCGCGCGCAAAAGACCACCCGGGGCGACACCATGGCGCGCGACACGACAGACTTCAGCCCGATCGAGAGCACGGACGAACTCGTCGGCTATCTGGCCGCCGGCAACAAGCCGCGCGACAAGTGGCGCATCGGCACCGAGCATGAGAAGTTCCCTTTCTATGTCGACGGCCACGCGCCGGTGCCCTATGCGGGACCGCGCGGCATCAAGGCGCTGCTCGACGGGATGAAGGACAAGCTCGGCTGGGAGCCGATCCTCGACGCGGGCAACATCATCGGCCTGGTCGAGCCGACCGGACAGGGCGCGATCTCGCTGGAGCCAGGCGGGCAGTTTGAGCTTTCAGGCGCGCCGCTGGAGACGATCCACCAGACCTGCCGCGAGGGCAACGCACATCTGGCACAGCTGCGCGAGATCGCCGAGCCGCTCGGCATCCGCTTTCTCGGCCTCGGCGGCAGCCCGAAATGGACGCTCGCCGAAACGCCGAAGATGCCGAAGTCGCGCTACGAGATCATGACGCGCTACATGCCCAAGGTCGGCACCAAGGGCCTCGACATGATGTACCGCACCTGCACTATCCAGGTGAACCTCGACTTCGAGAGCGAGGCGGACATGCGGCGCAAGATGCAGGTGTCGCTGAAGCTCCAGCCGCTGGCGACGGCGCTGTTCGCCAACTCGCCCTTTACCGACGGGCGCCCGAACGGGATGCAGAGCTGGCGCGGCGACATCTGGCGCGACACCGACAACCAGCGCTCCGGCCTGCTCGACTTCTGCTTCTCGCCCGATTTCGGCTTCGCCGACTATGTCTACTGGGCGCTGGACGTGCCGATGTATTTCGTCATCCGCGAGGGCCGCTACATCGACATGACCCACATGACCTTCCGCGAGTTCATGGCCGGAAAGGCGCGCAGCGAAGTGCCGGACGGCATGCCGACCATGGGCGATTGGGCGAACCATCTGTCGACGCTGTTCCCTGATGTCAGGCTGAAGCGTTTCCTCGAGATGCGCGGCGCCGACGGCGGCCCGTGGCGGCGCATCTGCGCGCTGCCGGCCTTCTGGGTCGGCCTGCTCTACGACGCCGAAGCGCTGGACGCGGCCGAGGAACTGACCCGCGACTGGACCTTCGAGGAGGTGTTGGCGATGCGCAACGCGGTGCCGGAGGAGGCGCTGGCGACCGTGTTCCGCAACCGCTCGCTGCTGGAGGTCGCGCGTGAGGTTCTGGCCATCTCGCGGCTGGGTCTCACGAACCGCAGCCGCAAGAACCGCGATGGATACGACGAGACCAGCTTCCTGTCGACGCTGGACGAGGTGGTGGCGCGCGGCACGACGAGTGCGCAGGAGATGGTCAATGCCTACCACACGCGCTGGGGAGGTTCGATCGAGCCGGCGTTCCTGGAATATGCCTACTGAGGCTGGCGGCATCGCCACGCTGCGATATCGCCTCTTCTAACAACGCGGATTCGGCATTAGGTTTCGCTGGCGAGGTTCAGCCAGGGAGACCGCGATGCTACCGCTCTACGAAATGATGGCGCAGAACGGCCGTGCGGTCGAACTCATGGCACGGCAGTTCAACCTGTCGCAGCAGCAGGCCGCGCTCGCCATGGAGGCGCTGGCGCCGGCATTTAGCCAGGGGCTGAAGCGCAACACGTCGGACCCCTACGGCGTGTCGAACTTCCTGCAGGCGCTGGCGAGCGGAAACCACGCGAAATATTACGACGACGCGGCGAACGCCTTCTCGCCCGCCGGCATGGCCGAGGGCAACGGAATCCTCGGCCACCTGTTCGGCTCGAAGGAACTGTCGCGGGCTGTGGCCGCGCAGGCGGCGCAGGCGACCGGCATCCAGCAGGAGATCCTGAAACAGATGCTGCCGGCGATGGCCTCGATGCTGATGGGCGGCCTGTTCAGGCAGACGGCCGGCCAGCCGCAACAGGCCCAGGCGGGCGGATTTGGCGCCAGCGGCAATATTCTTGGCGAGATCATCGACCAGATGATGAAGCAGGGCGGCGGCATGATGGGCCAGCCGCAGCAGCGCCAGGCGCCGCCACCTCAGCCCAACCCTATGGATCCGTTCGACAATCCGTTCGGCAAAATCCTCAAGGACATGCTCGGCGGCGGCGCAGCCGGCAGCGCACCGCAGCCGCAGGGCCAGGCCCGCCAGCGCCAGACCGACCCGATGGCCGACAATCCGCTCGGCCGCATCTTCGAGGAGATGATGCGCGGGGGACAGCGCAAGGCCGAGCCGGCGCCCGAACCCGAACCCGCGCAGCAGCGGACGAACCCGAGCGGCCGCCCGCGCAATCCCTATGACGACCTGTTCGGCGATATGTTCGAGAGCGGCTCCAAGCAGCGCGACGAATATCAGAAGGGGATGGAGTCGATCTTCGACCAGTATCTGAAGGGGATGGACCGCTACCGGTAGACGCAGGTGTGCGCTCTCCGCACAATTCGCCTGATCGATCGCATGCGGAAGAATCCTCAGTCCGATTGGAAGATCGACGATGTCATCACCGTCTGCCGCGAACACGGCTTGCAATGCCAGCCTCCGCGTGGCGGCGGATCACACTATAAAGTCGCTCATGATCGGATACGCGAGATTGTCACGATCCCTTACAAGCGCCCGATCAAACCTGTATATATCCGGAAACTCGTAAAATTGGTCGATGCCGTGGAAGGACGATAGACATGAGAGCGCTGCGCTACGCAGTCATCGTATCTCCCCTTGCACCCGAAGATGGCGGCGGCTTCGTCGCAACGGTGCCTGACCTTCCGGGTTGTATGAGCGACGGAGAATCGCCGGAAGAAGCCCTGCATAACGTGCAGGACGCCATTACCGAGTGGCTGGATATGGCCGAGCGGATGGGGCGGCCGCTGCCCGCACCCACCCGCCCACAAGCCCTCGCATAATGAAAAAGCCCGGTCCCTTGGGAGGGGACCGGGCAGTGGCAGGCGACCGGCGGGGAGCCGGGTGTGAACGGGAGCGCCTGCGTAAGCGAAAATCAGCAGACCTGGCGCGCGGCACGCTCCGTGGCGTCGCGCATCGCCTGAACGGCGCGCGCTTCGGCGAGGCTTCCGAGCGTGGTGGTCGGATCGACGCCGAACGGTTCGCGCCAGGCGACATGCAGGTCACCGCGGGTCAGGCCGATGTCGGCCAGCTCCCAATCGGTCATCGCGCCGAGGCGGTAGACCGCGCGGCGGTTTTTCCAGGCGCGCAGGAGGTTGGCGATGGCGTTGATCACCCGCACGGCCACGGCCGGGCGCGTCGTGCCGGTCAGCGGGAACGTGGTGCGGTCAAGCGTCGTCATCGTATCTCTCCTTCGTGGCGTCCGGGCGCAGGCCGCCGCGCCGGCACACAGCGTGCAGCGTTCCGGCGGCGATCAATCGCGCCCTCTTAGTGGACGTGCCGTATTTGACAGGCGGAGATCGATTAGTCTAACGAATGTTTCTGATCCTAATCATCATAATGATTGATGAGATATGCCATGAACGCGCCCCTCGACCTCGACCAGCTCCAGACCTTCATCGCCATTTCAGACACCGGCAGCTTCACCAAGGCGGCCGATACGGTGTTCCGCACGCAGTCGGCCGTCTCCATGCAGATGCGACGGCTCGAGGAGCGGATCGGCAAGCCGCTGTTCGAGAAGGACGGGCGCACCAACAAGCTGACCGAGGAGGGCGAGCGACTGTTGAGCTATGCAAGGCGGCTCTTGCGGCTGAGCCGCGAGACGCTGGCCGCCTTCGACGAATCCCAGCTCGAAGGCCAGGTGCGCATCGGCACGCCGGACGACTACGCCGACCGCTTCCTGCCCGAGATCATGGGCCGCTTCGCGCGATCGAATCCGCGGATCGAGATGTCGGTCATCTGCGAACCCACGCTCAATCTCGCCGAACTGGTGCGCCGGGGCCAACTCGACCTTGCGCTGGTGACGCAATGCGACGACGTCAACGTCACGGAGATCGTGCGGCGCGAGCCGCTGCTGTGGGTGACGTCCGCCAGCCATGCCGTGCATGAGGAGCCGGTGGTGCCGCTGGCGGTCGGGCGGCCGACCTGTCAGTGGCGGCGTTCGGCGACCGAGACGCTGCAGCGCTCCGGCCGCGAATACCGCGTGCTGTTCACGTCGTGGTCGGCGACGGTCGTGATCGCCAGCGTGCTGTCGGGGCTCGCCGTATCGGTCCTGCCGGAATGCGCGCTCAGGCCTGGCATGCGCGTGCTCGGCGAGGCGGACGGCTTCGCGCCCCTGCCCGACTGCCAGATCGGCATCCTGCGCGGCCACACCGGCCAGCGGGAACTGATCGACGCGGTGGCGCGCCACATCACCGAGAGCCTGGACAACATCACCGCGCCCGCGGCGGACGAGCACGCCTTCGACTTCGCCGCGCTCAACGGCGCGCGCAGCAAGCGGCTACGGCCGGGGCAGGTCATGCCGGGGTGGTAGAGCTTCCCATTCCCGCCATCAGTGCCCCCAGCTTGTCCAGCGCGCCGGTCCAGCCTTCGATGTGACGGTCACGCGCGGGCTCGTCGTAGAACTGACTGTGATGCATGGCGAAATCCGTGCCGCCCTCGCCGTCGTCGACGAAGGTCAGCCGCACGAACGAGGCGCGATCGGGAAGCGTGCGCCACATCCAGCCGAAGGACAGCACGGTGAACTCCTCGGCCTCCTGGTATTCGCCGCTGACATCGTGAGTCTCGCCGTCGGGCGTGGTGAAGACGATGTGATAGCGGCCGCCGGGGCGCGGGTCGGTCTCGACGGAAAGCGTCTTCGCGCCTGTCGGCCCCCACCACATGACGATCATCGCGGGATCGGTCCAGGCCTTGTAGACGAGTCGCGGCACGGCGGCGAAACGGCGGCGCAGCGTAAGGCTCGGTCTGTCTTCCATGTCGGTCTCCGGCGAATGCGATCGGGCGCGACAATACCCCGACCCCTCCCCCTTCCGACAAGAGGGGAAGAAGGCGACCGGCCGCAAGCTTGACTGCGTCGAGCCGAGGGACGATCCATGCGATCATGGATGAAACCATCGATTCCCCGACCAACGCGCACGAATATTCCGTCAGCGAGATCTCGATCGCGCTCAAGCGGACAGTCGAGGACGCGTTCGGCAATGTGCGGGTGCGCGGCGAGATTTCTGGCTATCGCGGCCCGCATTCCTCCGGCCACGCCTATTTCTCGCTGAAGGACGACCGGTCGCGCATCGAGGCGGTGATCTGGAAAGGCACGTTCGGCAAGCTGAAATTCCGGCCCGAAGAGGGCATGGAGGTGATCGCCACCGGCAAGCTCACCACCTATCCCGGATCGTCGAAGTACCAGATCGTCATCGACAATCTGGAGCCGGCGGGCGCCGGCGCGCTGATGGCGCTGCTGGAGGAGCGCAAGCGCCGACTGCAGGCCGAGCGCCTGTTCGATGCCGGCCGCAAACAGCTGCTGCCCTATCTGCCGCGCGTCATCGGCGTGGTGACGTCGCCGACGGGGGCGGTGATCCGCGACATCATCCACCGCATCTCGGACCGTTTCCCGCTGCATGTCGTGGTCTGGCCGGTGCGTGTGCAAGGCGAGACGACGGGCGCGGAGGTGGCGAACGCGGTCGCCGGCTTCAACGCCCTGCCCGAGGATGGCGGCATCGCCCGGCCGGACGTGATCATCGTCGCGCGCGGCGGCGGTAGCCTGGAGGACCTTTGGGGCTTCAACGACGAGGCGGTGGTGCGCGCAGTGGCGGCGTCCGACATCCCGGTGATTTCGGCGGTTGGCCACGAAACCGACTGGACGCTGATCGACCTCGCGGCGGACATGCGCGCGCCGACGCCCACGGGTGCCGCCGAAATGGCGGTGCCGGTGAAGGCCGAGCTGGAAGCAACGCTCGCCTCGCTCGGCGCGCGGCTCAGAACATGCACCTCGCGGCATCTCGACAGGCAGCGGCAGGCGGTGCGGAGCGCGGCGCGCGCCCTGCCCTCGCCCGACCAGCTCTTCGCCCTGCCGCGCCGCCGCTTCGACGAGACCGCCGGACGGCTCGACCGCGCGGCCGTTGCAGCGGCCGAGCGGCGGCGGGCGCGGCTTTCCGCGATCCGGCTCTCGCCCGCGACGCTGGAGCGCGGCATCGCCGAAGCGCGCCGGCATCTTGCGCGCAGCGCGGCGCAGCTGCCGAAATGTGCCGACGCCTATTTCGAGCGGCGCAGGCTGCGGCTGCAAACGGCGGCGGCGCGGCTGACCATCGAACCTTTCGCGCGCCGCAACGCCGAGGCCCGCCGCGGGCTGGAGCGCACGGCCTTACGCTTGCCGCGGGTGATCGACGCCCTCCTCGCCGAGCGCCGCAAGCGTCTGGCGCAGGCGACACGGCTGGTGGATTCGCTGTCGGTGAAATCGGTCCTCGACCGCGGCTTTGCGCTGGTGGAACATGAGGACGGCACGCTTGCCAAGCGGGCGGCCGATATCGCGGACGGCATGCGACTGACGCTGCGGTTCGCCGACGGGACGAAGAGCGCGGTGGCTGGCGATAGCTCAGCCGGTGGCGAGGCGCTACGCCAGCGGCCGAAGTCGGGCACCGCGAAGCCGCCGAGCGGACAGGGCGACCTGTTCTGACCAATCCGCTCAAGGAAAGCGTTCCCGGGCACGTCCTCGGAACCCGGGCTTGCTGATCGTTCAGGCCGCCGCGGCCCGTTTGAACGCCAGCGGGCTGAAGGTGAGCTCCGGATAGCCGAACGCCTTCGGCCCCACCACCTTCAGCGCCTCCGGCGTCTTCAACAGATCGTGGGCGGGAAGCCCGATGACGGCGATGCGCTGGCCGTAGCGCAGCACTTCGGTGGTCAGCGGCTCGCCGGTGTCCAGCTCGACGTTGATGATCAGGTCGGGCACCGTGATCACCGGCTTCCCATCGATCCACAGCACGAGGTTCTCGTTCTGGATCGCGATCCGACCCTCCGCTCCCGCCCACTGGTCGATGCCGGCAATGACCGTCTCGCCGCGCGAGAAGCCGCCGGTGAGCTCGCGGCGGATGTCGGTGACCTTGCCAGCGAAGAACAGCGTGCCGCCCGTCGCCTCCACCACCCGCTCGACGACGTTCTGGCGCTTCGCACGCGCGTCGACCACGGTCTGGCCGATCTCGATCGCTTGGGTGATGGTGTTCGGGATCGCGGCGCGGCGCACGAACTCCATCGACATCGGCGCGCCGGCAGCACCCGCGCCGGCGCCCATCGCGACGGTGACGGTGCGCATGATGCGCTCGCTCCACACGGCGTTGATCGCGTGCTGGAGGACGACGACGTTGCCCTTGTCGTCGGCCAGCGCCGACGGTCCGTCGCGGCGGCCGTCCGAATAGATCGAGAACGTCGTCATCTGTCCCTCGGGGAAAGCCCGGCCCATGCCGTCGCCGTCGACCACCGGCAGGCCGGCCATCATCGCCGCGATGATCGGCGCCATCGCATTGGCCCCGCCGATCTCGACCGGGATCAGCGCGGACATCGTCTTGCCCGTAGCGCTCTCGACGGCGCGCATGGCGCGATAGCACTCGCCGCCCTCCGCGAGCTTCTCGAAGCCGATCACCGGCGCGCCGATGCCGCCAACGGCGCCGACCCACGCATCGTCGGGCAACGCATCGAGCGGCACGATGCGGGCGACACCCCCGCTTCGGATCACCTCGCGGGTGCGCAGCATGCCGAGATAGGGGTTGCCGCCGCCGCCCGTGCCGAGGAAGGCCGCGCCGATCGAAAGAGGCACGAGGTCGCGCTCGGTGAGAGTGTAGCCCTTAGTCGACATGGAGTTCACCTACTGCCTTGATGCGGATGCGGGTGGCGTTGCCCGGCAAATAGGCCAGCGGCACGTCCTCGACATCCACGATTTCGATCGTCTCGCGGCTCGCGCCCGCGGCCACGGCCGCGTCGACGGCCTGCGCCTTGGCGTCCGCCAGCGCCTGGTCGCGCGTCGTCTGCGACAGGACGTAGACGCGGTCGACCTCGCCCGAGACCTGAGCGATCGCGGCTCCAACCGCGTTGGCGACCGCGTAGTGGTTCGGCTTGATCACTTCGAGGTCGCCGATCGGTCCGTCGACCAGGATCGAGCCGCCGCCGACCACGATCACCGGCAGCGGCGTGTCGGACAGCCGCGAACGCTCGACGCAGCCCTCCAGCATGTCACGCATCTTCTCGCGCACCTTGCCGATGAACTCCTGCTTGAGATGGGCGACCTTCGCCCGATCGCCAAGCTCGGCGCTGCCCGAGGCGACCGCGATGTCCGATGTGGTGAGCGTCGAGCCGCCGAAGATCAGCGCTTCCTGGAGCAGCCTGTAGCCGACCGACGTCGGGCCAACCTCGATGCCGTTGCCGGTCTCGACGACGCGCGAGCCGCCACCGAGGCCGATCGAGAACACATCCGGCATGCGGAAGTTCGTGCGCACGCCGCCGACTTCGACGGCCGTTGTGGCCTGGCGCGGGAAACCCTTGTGCAGGGCGCCAACATCCGAGGTCGTGCCGCCAATGTCGACCACGATCGCCTCCTTGACGCCGGAGAGGAAGGCAGCGCCGCGCATCGAGTTGGTCGGGCCCGATGCGAAGGTGAGCACAGGGAACTTCTCCGCGAAGGCGGCGTCCATCAAGGTGCCGTCGTTCTGCGTGAGATAGAAGCGGCCCTTGATGCCCGTCTGCGCGATGGCGGCCCGGAACGCCTCGATGACATGTGTGGACAGCTCGCGCAGGCAGGCGTTCATGATCGCCGCGTTCTCGCGCTCCAGGAGGCCAATGCGCCCGATCTCGCTTGACAGCGTGACGTAGACGCCGGGGATCGCCTTCTCGAAGATCTCGGCGGCCCGCCGCTCCATCTCCGCGCTGACGGGCGAGAAGACGGAGGTGATGGCGATCGAGCGGATGCCGCGCCGGGCGATCTCGGCCGCGATGCCGAGCAATTCCGCCTCGTCCAGTTCGGAGATAGGGCGGCCGTCGAACTCGTTACCGCCATGCGCCAGCCAGGCATTGTTGCCGATGGCAGCCTTCAGATCGTCCGGCCAGTCGACCATCGGCGGCAGCGATGCCGTCGCCGGCAGGCCGAGCCGCACGGCGGCCGTCTGCGCCAGGTCGCGGCGCTGCACGACGGCGTTGGTGAAATGCGTGGTGCCGATCATCACGGCATCGATCGCATCTGCCTCGAGCTTCGAGGCATCTAGGATCGCGCGTAGCGCGTTGACGACGCCCGTCATCACGTCCGCCGTGGTGGAGGCCTTGATGCCCGCGATGACGCCGAACGAATCCATCGCGACGGCGTCCGTGTTGGTACCGCCGACATCGATACCGATCCTGATCATGCCATTTCCTTCGTCACTCTTGAATTCGTCCTGCCTGCCTGAGTGCAAGCAGTTGTTCGGCGGTGGGGATCTCGCCGTCGATCAACGGGATCTTGGGCCGCATGGCCTCCTCCTCGGCGGAGACGACCGGAACGGAAGCCAGAAGAAGCCGCGTGTAGTCGTGCTGCGGGTTCTCGAACACCGCCGAGGTAGCGCCGGTTTCCACCAGTCCGCCGAGATAGAGCACGCCCACCTCCTCGGCAAAATTCCGCATCAGGCTGAGATCGTGCGAGATGAACAGGAAGGTCAGGTCGAGTTGGCGCCCCAGGTCCACCAGCAGGTCGATCACCTTCGCCTGCACCGACACGTCGAGCGCGGATGTCGGCTCGTCGAGGACGAGCAGCTTCGGCGCGACCGCGAGTGCGCGCGCAATCGCCACGCGCTGCTTCTGTCCGCCGGACAGTTCGTGCGGATAGCGCTCGGCAAAGTTGGCCGGCAGTTGCACCATGTCGAGCAGTTCGGTGATCCGACGCGCCCGATCGGCACGGGGAAAACCACTAGCGTGGAGCGGCACGGTAATCGACTGGGCGACGCTGCGGCGCGGGTTGAGCGAGGAGCCGGGGTTCTGGAACACCATCTGCACCTTGCGCTTGTGCGCCGCCGTGCCGCCGTTGGTGCCGATGTTCTCGCCGTCGAGCAGGATGTCGCCGCTGGTCGGAGGCGTCAGGCCCATGATCATCCGCGCGATGGTCGACTTGCCGGAGCCGCTTTCGCCGGCGAGACCGTACACCTTGCCGCGACCGATCGAGAACGAGACATGGCTGACCGCCTTGACCTCCCCCGTCACCCGGCCGAGCGCGGAGCGGACAGGGAAGGTCTTGCACAGGTCGACCACTTCCAGCATCGGCCGGTTCATGTCGCGGCCTCCGTGCTGCCGAAGCGCGTGCCGCCGGTGAGGCGCGGCACGGCGCCGATCAGGGCCTTTGTGTAGTCCTCCTTCGGAGCGGCGAAGAGGTCGGCCGTCGAGCTGTGCTCGACCACGACGCCCTTGTTCATGACGTAGACGTAGCTGCACGTCTCGCGCACGACGCCGAGATTGTGGGTGATCATCAGAAGGGCGAGGCCGCGCTCGACCACGAGATCCTTCAGGAGCTTCAGGATCTGCGACTGGGTGGTAACGTCGAGCGCCGTGCCCGGCTCGTCGGCGATCAAGAGCTTCGGCTCGCTCAGCAGCGCCATCGCGATCAGCACGCGCTGGCGCATGCCGCCGGAAAGCATGATCGGATAGGACTGGAAGACGCGCTCGGGATCGCGCATCCGAACCTGGCCCAGGACTTCGAGCACCCTCGCCTTGCGCTCGCGCCGGTTGCGGCCGCGTCCGAGCCGGCGGTCGGCATATTTGAGGATCGTGCCCATCTGGTCGCCAATGGTGAAGACGGGATTGAGCGACGTCATCGGGTCCTGGAAGATCATCGACATCGCCGTGCCGCGCAATGCGACGCGGTCGCGGTCCGGCATCGTCAGCAGGTCGCGCCCGTCGTAGAAGATCTGACCCCTGGTGATCCTGGCCGGCGGCTGGCGCAGCAGGCCCATGATCGCCTTCATCGTGACCGACTTGCCCGACCCGCTTTCGCCGACCAGCGCGATCTGCGAATGCGCCGGGATGTCGAGGCTGACGCCCTTCAACACCTTGGTGGTCTGGTTGTAGGTGGTGAACTCCACGCAGAGGTCGCGGACGCTGAGGAGAGCCTCGCTCATCGCACGTCCTCCACGTCGAACATGTCGCGCAGGCCGTCGCCGAGCAGGTTGAAGCCCAATGAGACGAACAGGATCGCGCAGCCGGGCAGGATCGATTCCCACCAGTAGCTGGGCAGGAACGCGGCGCCCGAAGCGACCATCGTGCCGAGGTCGGGCGTCGGCGGCTGGATGCCGAGGCCGAGGAAGGACAGCGACGCGCCGATGAGGATGACGAAGCCGCAGTCGAGCGAGGTCTTGACCGCGAGTGCGGAGACGCAGTTCGGCAGGATCTCGCGGAAGAGGATGTGGAACTTGCTCGCGCCCAGCGTCTCGGCCGCCTCGATGTAGTCCTGGATGCGGATCTGCCGCGTGATCGAATAGATCAGCCGCGTGTGCCAGGTCCACCACAGCGCGGCGATCGCGATCATGGACGTGAGCAGGTCCGGCGACAGCACTGCGGCGACGGCCATCACCATGACCAGGCCCGGGATCGCCAGCGCGATGTCGGTGAAGCGCATGATGACGATCTCGACCCAGCCGCCGTAATAGCCGGCGAGCAGGCCGAGCACCGTGCCGACCGGCACCGCCGTGCCGAGCACGAAAAGCGCGAGCAGCAGCGAAATGCGCATGCCGAAGACGACGCGGGTGAAGATGTCGCGGCCGACATTGTCGGTGCCGAACCAGTATTCCGCCGACGGCGGCAGATGCCGGGCGCGGAAATTGACCACCGCGCCGACATGCTCCGGATAGGGCGTGATCAGCGGCGCGAAGATCGCCGCCAGGATGCAGATGATGACGATCGCCGCGCCGATGACGGCGCTCGGGTTGCGCGAGAAGCGGTACCAGTTCTGGTAGGCGTTTGAGAGACGCTGCGGCTCGTCCATGGTCTGGGTCAGATCCGACATCAGCGCCGCCCCCTGATGCGCACCCTCGGATCGACGAACCCGACCAATATGTCGATGACGAGGTTGACGATGACGAAGAACACGCCGGAGACCATGACGACGCCCATCACCGCGTTCAGGTCCTTCTGCAGGATCGCGCGGATGCCGTAGGCGGCCATGCCCGGCCAGGCGAAGATCAGCTCGACGACGAAGGCATTGCCGATCAGCGCCGAGAATTGCAGGCCGAGGATGGTCAGCGGCGGCACGAAACTTGGCCGCAGCGTGTATTTGAATATCCGCACATGTTCGGGCACGCCAAAGGCGCGGTTCGCCTCGATGTAGTCCTGGCCCGAGACGTCGATCATCGACGCCCGCGTGATGCGCGCGATCTGCCCCATCGAGGCGAGCGACAGCGCGATGACCGGCAGCAGCAGATGGCGCAAGGCGTCGAGGAACACGTCCGCCCGGCCGCGCAGAACGGAATCGATCAGCATCATCCCCGTCAGGTCGGCCGAGAAGTCGATGCCCGGTGACAGGCGCCCGGTCGTCGGCAGGACATGCAGCACATAGCCGGCCAGGATCTGCAGCAGCAGCGCCTTGAGGAAGGTGGGCGTGACCGCCGAAAAGATCGAGACGAACTGCACGACGTGATCCGGCCAGCGGTTTCGCCACGTCGCGGCCGCCACGCCCATCGGCACGCCGCCGAGAAGCGCGACGGTGATCGTGACGAGGACCAGTTCAAACGTCGCCGCGAACGTATCGCGTATGTCGGAGCCGACGGGGCGCTCGGTCAGCAGCGAACGACCGAGATCGCCCTGCACCAGGCCTCCGACGAAGAGGCCGTACTGCTCGATCAACGGGCGGTCTAGGCCGAGCCGGCCGCGCAGGTCCGCCACCTGTTCCGCCGTCGCCGACGGTCCGAGCGAGATGCGGGCCGGATCGCCGGGAATGCCCCGCGCGATCGTGAAGATGACGATCGACAGTCCGAGAAGGACAAGGAGCGACCAGAGAACGCGTCGCACGAGAAAGCTGAGGAATTCCATCCGTGGCGTACCAGCCTATCTGACAGACCCGTCGGCGACAGCGGCCGAGGCCGCGTCCGCCCGACAAAGATCAGACCTCAATTCCAGCCGGGACGATACCACAGCGGGTCTCCTCCGCGCCCGTGCGAGGAGGAGACTGAGATCGGCGAGAGCGGTCAGTCACACTTCCAGCTGTAGCGGCTGAAGTCGTAGCCGAACGAGCGCATCGGGATGATGGACAATCCTTGCAGACACTTGTTCAGCGCATGCTTGGAGACCTGCGTCAGCAGGAAGACGTCCGACTGCATGTCGACCAGCTTGTGCTGCAGTTCCTTGTAGAGCTCGACCTGCTTGGCCGTGTCGCCGGTGCCGCGGGCCTCTTCGATCAGGCGGTCGACCTCGGGGTCGGAAAGCCACTCCATGGAGGCCCAGGTGCCGGCGGATTTCGAATGGTACTGCGAGTAGAACATCGAGTCCGGCGACGGATAGGTGGCGCTGTAGAAGATCTGGCTCGCCGCGGGAGTCGTCTCCACCTTGGTGGCGAGTTCCGTGACGCGGTTCCAGGGATTGGCCTCCTGCTTCACGGTGAAGCCGATCTGCTCGAGGTTTGCCTGCATCAGAAGGCTGATTTCCTCCTGGTATTTGATGCCGGTGAGATAGCCGAGCGTAATCGGGATCGGCTGACCTGCATATTTCGATTTCGCGACTTCCGCCTTGGCCGCTTCGAGGTCGAACTTCGGCTCCGGAACGTCGTCGGCATGGAACTGCTTGAACGTATCGGGCAGCGGCGTCGTCAGCTTGTTGCCGGGGAAGATGACGTCACGGATCGTCGCGTAGTCGGTCGCGAGCGCGATCGCCTTGCGGATGTGCACGTCGTCGGTCGGCGCGATCTTGCTGTTGAGCTTCAGGTAGAGCGTCGAGGTGGTCTGGTGGCTCTCGATCTTGTAGCCCATGTCTTCCAGCGCCTTGTAGGTGTCCGGCGACTGGAATGGGCCGGTCATGGTCAACTCGCCCGAGGCGGCCATCGAGCGCACGCTCGATTCATCGGCCTGCACGACCCAGCGGACCTCGTCGATCGGGTTCTCGGGGAAGCCCTTGTAGTAGTCCTTGTTGCGCACCACCGTCATCGCCGTGCCGCGGTCGAAGAGCTTCAGCGTGAATGGTCCGGCGCCGGCGGCATTGGTCGCGAGCCAGGCCTGGCCGTCGTCCTCGCCGAGATGCGGCTTCACCGCCTCCTCGTTGAGGATGAAGATCGCGGGCACCACCGCGAGGAACGGGGCGAAGTTCTTGGCCAGGGTGAACTTCACCGTCTTGGCGTCGACCGCCGTCACGGAGCCGGGCGTGAGCACGCCGGCGAGCATCGTGGCGGGACCCTGGTTGATCTTCAGCAACCGCTCGACCGAGTAGACGACGTCGCTAGCCTCGACCGGCGAGCCGTCGGAAAACTTGGCGTCGGCGCGGATCTTGTAGGTCACTTCCTTCGCGTCGGGCGACACTTCCCAGCTTTCGGCCAGTTCGGGGACGATCGAGCCGTCCGGCTCGACGCTGGTGAGGCCGTCATAGAGGTTCACGACGCCCATATAGTCGGTGTAGTCGGTGACCTTGGCCGGGTCGATGCTGCGGAAGATCTGGCCGGTGGCCATCGTCACGACATTCTGCGCCCATGCGGAAGAAGCGCCGAACATAAGCGCTGCCATTGCGGCGGACGCCAGAAATTTGCGTGTTCTCATTGCAGTGTCCCCTTTTTTGTCCGGCATTTCTTGCCGCGTCCTGGCTCACGACTGGTCGCGCGCCATCAAGCTGACGGTCCGGAAGCTCTCTGCCTTCGCGGTTTTCCCAGAGGTTGATACTGGAAGCTATCGAAGGATAGGTCCAATATGCGATAACGTTGGTTTTTATACTCCCAGCTTATCGTGGAAGCCTCGAATGCCGGTAGACTCCATGCCATCCAGAGCCGGACGACAGATGTCCCGGCATCTCATCGAGCTGCGGCACATGCGCTACTTTCTGGCCGTCGCTGAGGATCTGAACTTCGGCCGCGCGGCGGAGCGTCTGGGGATCGCGCAGCCGAATCTCAGCCAGCAGATCAAGTCGCTCGAGGAGATCGTCGGCGCGCGGCTGTTCAACCGGACGCAACGGTCGGTCCGGCTCACCAGTGCGGGAGAGCATTTTCTTGAAGAGGCGCGCCAGACGCTCGCTCATGCCGACACCGCTCTCGTGGCGGCCCGGCGCGCCGGCCGCGGCGAGATCGGTCGCCTCGCGATCGGATATGTCGGTTCGGCGACCTATACCGGCGTGCTGGTCTCGATCCTTGCCGCGTTCCGCGACGATTTTCCCGACGTGGAGATTGAGCTCTCGGAACAGGAGATGGAGCACCAGCTGCGCGAGATCGCTGCCGGCAAGCTCGACATCGGCTTCATCCGGCCGCCCATCGAGCTGCCGCTCGGCATCGGCAGCTCGCTGCTCGTCCGCGAGGAACTGTCGCTTGCGCTGCCGAGCCGCCATCCGCTGGCGAAGCTCGACGCGGTTGCGCTCGCCAACCTGCGCGACGAGATCTTCATCACGCCGAAGCATCCGCCGAATGTCAGCTTCCACAAGCACACGACCGACGCCTGCCTGGCCGCCGGCTTCGTGCCGCGCATGGGGCCGCAGGCGGCGCATTTCGTCACCATCGTCTCGATGGTGGCGATCGGTCTCGGCGTCGCGCTCGTGCCGCGCTCGTGCGGCTGCCTCGACATCCCCGGCGTCTGCTACCGGCCGCTTGCCGACAGGCCCGTCTATGCCGACCTGTCGGTGGCGTTCCGGAGGTCGGAGCCGTCCCAGCCGGCAAAGAGCTTCCTGCGCTACTGCACCACCTACCGCAACGCGCATCCGAGCGGGCCTTCGGCCGCATGAGGGCCGGAGTCGACCAAGCGTCGATCTGCACGCTTGACCTCGCCGAGACCCCCGCGATACCCGCATCGGATGCAATTCGGATCCCTTGAATGACCGTGACCGGACGCCACTACCTCGCCATCCCCGGACCTTCCGTCGTGCCCGACCGCGTGCTCAACGCGATGCATCGCGCCTCGCCGGACATCTATTCGGGCGAGCTGCACGAGATCGTCCCGGGCATCTACGAGGACCTGAAGCGGCTTGCGCGCACCAGGCATCACGTCGCGATATACATCGCCAACGGGCATGGCGCCTGGGAAGCCGCGAACACCAACATGTTCAGCCCCGGTGACCAGGCGCTCGCGCTGGTGACCGGAAGGTTCGGCGAAGGCTGGGCGCTGTCGGTGGAGGCGCTCGGCGTCAGCGTGCAGCGGCTGAACTTCGGCAAGCAGGCGCCGGTCGACGCCGATCAGGTCGCCGCCGCCCTCCAGTCCGATACAGAAGGGAAGATCAAGGTCGTGCTCATGTCGCATGTCGACACGACCACATCGGTGCGCAACGACGTGGCGGCGGTGCGCGCGGCGATCGACCGGGCCGGCCACCCTGCCCTGCTCGCGGTCGACTGCATCGCCTCGCTCGGCTGCGACGTGTTCGAGATGGACCTGTGGGGCGTCGACGTGATGGTCTGCGCCAGCCAGAAGGGCATGATGACGCCGCCCGGCCTCGGCTTCGTCTGGATGACCGACAAGGCGAAAAAGGCGGGAGCCAGGTCGCGCTGGCGCACGCCCTATTGGGACTGGACGCTGCGGACCGACCCAAGCCAATTCTACCACCTCTTCGGCGGCACCGCGCCGACGCACCACCTGTTCGGCTTGCGCGCATCGCTGGACATGCTGGTGCGCGAGGAAGGGGTCGAGGCCGCGTGGCGGCGCCACCAGCGGCTGGCGGGGGCGGTGTGGGCCGCCTTCGACGCCTGGGGCGAGGGAGACGGCAAGAGATCGGGCATAGGGCTGAACATAGCCGATCCCTTGAACCGCTCGCATGCCGTCACCACCGTAAAGTTTTCTGCCCCTCTCGCCACCGACCTGAGGACATGGGTGAAGGCCAATGCCGGCGTGACGCTGGGCATCGGGCTGGGCATGGCCCCGGACGGCGACCCCGCTGGCGACGGCTTCATGCGCGTCGCCCATATGGGGCATGTAAACACCCACATGACGCTTGGCATGCTCGGCGCGATCGAGGCCGGCATGGCGGCGCTTGGCATTCCGCACGGCTCCGGCGCGCTGGAGCGCGCGGCCGCAGCACTTGCCTGAGAGCCAACTCAACGACGGGGATACGGACAATGGCAGATCACGCGCGCAAGACAGTGGTCGCGATACGGCACGTCCATTTCGAGGACCTCGGCACGTTCGGGCCGGTACTCGCCGAGGCGGGTTACGACATCCGCTATTGCGACGTGGGCGTCGACGACCTTGCCGCGCTCGACCCGCTCCCGCCGGACCTGCTGATCGTTCTTGGCGCGCCTGTCGGCGTCTACGAGACGGACATCTATCCCTTCCTCGCCGTGGAACGCGACCTGATCGCCCGCCGCCTGGCTTCGGGCCGGCCGCTGCTCGGCGTCTGCCTCGGCGGGCAGCAGATCGCGGCCACGATGGGCGCGCGAGTCGCGCCGACCGGGGTCAAGGAAATCGGCTTCTCGCCCCTCACCCTGTCGGCAGACGGCTTGAAAAGTCCGCTGCGCCATTTCGACGGCGTGCAGGTACTGCACTGGCACGGCGACGCGTTCGAGATCCCGGGCGGTTGCATGCACCTCGCCTCGACGCCGCTCTGTCCGAACCAGGCCTTTTCGCGCGGCAAGAGCCTGCTGGCGGTCCAGTTCCATCCCGAGGCCGACGCCTCGCGTATCGAGCAATGGCTGGTCGGGCACGCGGCCGAACTCGCAGGGGCGAGGATCGACATCAACCGGTTGCGGGACGATGCCGCGCAACATGGCCGCGCGCTGGCCGCGGCGGCATCCGCGTTCCTCAAGGAATGGCTCGAAGGACTTAATTGAATTGCAGGCCGCGCAGGAGACCGGCGCGGTCGCCGCTCATACCCGCCCGCTGTATCGGAATGAGCCGCTCAGCTGTTTTCCAGGCACGTCGCCAGCGTCTCGGAGAAGATGCGGATGCCGACCGGGATCAATTCGTCGCGAAAGTCGTATTCGGGTGTATGGACCCGCGGCCAGTTCGGACCGGAGCCGAGGAAGAGCATCGCGGCCTTGGCGCCGCTGAGCCCGAACTGGCCGAAATCCTCCGAGCCGACCGACGGCACGGTCTGGTCGTGCCGGCCGATGCCCGCCCGCTCCATGCCGTCGGAGAGGATGTCCGTCGCTTCCGCATCGTTGACCGACGCGGCGAAGACGTCGTCATATTCCCATGCGCAGGACAGGCCGTGGCGCTGCGCGGCGTCGCGGACCAATTCCTCCACCCGCGCGACGAGGTTTTCCATATCGTCGTCGTAGACGGTGCGCAGCGTTGCCATGATCTTCGCCTCGCCCGGTGCGACGCCGAAGGATTCCGCGCCCATCGAGGCATGTGTGACTGTGACCATCGAGAAGCCCGGCCCCAGCGGCTTGCCGCTGCCGCAGGCCTGCAATGCCGGCATCAGTTCGGAGATTGCCAGCATAGGCGAGCGGCCGTCGGCGGGCCGCGAAGCATGCGCGGTACTGCCGGTGAGCCGGATGCGGATGCCGCGTGAGGCACAGTTCGCCGGGCCGACGCCCAGCTTGGCGAAGCCGAACTCCACGTCCGGCGCGTTGTGCAGCGAGAACGCCCAGTCCGGCTTGATCTCGGCGTAGCGCGGGTCCCTGACCACCGCGACAGCGCCCGCGCCGTTCTCCTCGGCCGGCTGGAACATCAGCACCACCCGGCCGCTGGTCGGACGCGCTCGCGACAGGATGCGGCCAAAGCCGAGCAGGATGGTCGAATGGCCGTCATGCCCGCACAGATGCGCCTTGCCGGGCACCTGCGAACGGTATTCGACCTTGCCGAGTTCCTGGATCGGCAGGGCATCCAGCTCCGACCGGAAGAGGATGGTCGGCCCCGGCTTGCCGCTGTCGTAGATCGCCGCGACGCCATGGCCGCCCAGCCCCGTCAGGATCTTGTCCGGCTTCGTCGGCGCCAGCATCTCGCAGACGCGACGCGCGGTCTCCTTCTCCTCGCCGGACAGCTCTGGCGCGCGGTGAAGCTCATGGCGGAAGGCGGTCAGCTCGCGAATGTCGTCTTCGGTCGGCTGAGGGAAGGACAGTCTGTTGGTCATGTCAGGCGGCGGCTCTCAGGAGCATTCCATAGAGATCGCGGGGTTCGTCCGGGTCCGCGAGCAGGTCCAGGGGCGTGTAGAGCGCGGTTCCCTTGATCCGGTCGTGGACGTAGCGCAGGGCGGAGAAATCCTCGATCGCGAAGCCGACGCTGTCGAACAGCGTCACCTGGCGCGGGTCGGCGCGGCCGGTCGCAGCACCGGTGATCACCTGCCAGAGCTCGGTCACCGGATGCTCCGGCGCCAGCTGCTGGATCTCGCCCTCGATGCGGGTCTGGGGAGGATATTCGACGAAGATCTCCGACCGCAGCAGGATGTCGCGATGCAGCTCCGTCTTGCCCGGACAGTCGCCGCCGATGGCGTTCAGGTGGACGCCTGTACCCACCATGTTGTCGGAGAGGATCGTCGCGTACTGCTTGTCGGCGGTGCAGGTGGTGATGACCTGCGCGCCCTCGACCGCCTGCTCGGCGCTCGTGCAGGGAACAACCGTCAGCCCGCTCCCGATCAGGTTCTGGACCGCCTTCGCCGTCGCCCGGCTGTCGATGTCGTAGAGGCGCACGGTGTCGATGCCGCAGATCGCCTTGAAGGCCAGCGCCTGGAATTCGCATTGCGCGCCATTGCCGATGACCGCCATGACGCGGCTGTTCGCGGGCGCAAGGTATTTCGCCGCGACGGCCGAGGTCGCGGCGGTGCGCAGCGCCGTCAGCAGCGTCATCTCCGTCAGCAGCAGCGGATAGCCGGTGTCGACATCGGCCAGGACGCCGAAGGCGGTGACGGTCTGCCGCCCGCTGCGCATGTTCTTCGGGTGGCCGTTGACGTATTTGAAGGCATAGGTGACGCCGTCGCTGGTCGGCATCAGCTCGATCACGCCGGCGCTGGAATGCGAGGCGATGCGCGGTGTCTTGTCGAACTGCTCCCAGCGGCGGAAGTCCTGCTCGATATAGGTGGCGAGATCGGCGAGCATCCGCTCGACGCCGGACTCGACGACCAGCTGCATCATGTGCTGGACGCTGACGAACGGAACGAGGCTGAGCGGGCCCGGCGGATTGAGAGGCATCTTCGTTCTCCCGTTTCTAGGTCGGGGCAAGCCCGAGCGGTTGGTCTCGTATGGTCCCTGATCGGCCGGCCCAGTCAATCGACAGTCGCGGCGGCCGACCCGGCGACGATACCGCGGTCGAGCAGATTCGCGATCCGGTCCGGCGGCAGGCCGAGTTCCCGCAGCACCTCGACCGTATGCTCGCCCAGCCTCGGCGCGAAGCGGGCGACCTCGACCGGAGTGGCCGACATCTGCACCGGATTGGCCATCGCGATGGTCCTGCCCTCGCTCGGATGCTCCACCGCGGCGAAGAAACCCACATCCGCCAGATGCGGATCGCGCAGGATGGTCTCGAAAGTGTGCATCGCCATCACCGGGACGTCGGCCTCGTCGAGGAGATCGATCCATTCGCCGGAGGTTCGCGTGCGGAAGATCTCCGCCAGCCAGCCATAGACGAAGGTGAGGTTCTGCATGCGGGCGGCGAAGCTGGCGAAACGGGAATCGGTCTCCATCAGCCCGTCTTGGCCTACCGCCTTGAGGAAGCGCCGCCAATGCTCGTCGGTGTAAACCAGAGCGCAGACATGGCCGTCCGCCGTCGGCAGTGGTCGGCGGTCGCGAGCGAGCTGGCGGGCATAGCCGCCGCGATCCAGTGGCGGGTCAAAGGTCAGCCCGCCGAGATGGTCGCTCAGGACGAAGGAGACCATGGTCTCGAACATCGGCACGTCGACACGCTGACCCACGCCGGAGCGGTTACGCTCGATGATCGCGGCGAGGATGCCGCCCAGCGCCGTGAGCCCGACGACGCGGTCGGCGATGGCGGTCGGAACGTAGCGCGGCTCCTCCGAGCCAGAGAGCATGAACAGATGCGACAGCGTCGCGCCGCCCTGGATCAGGTCGTCATAGGCCGGGCGTGCCGCATAGCGGCCCTGCTGCCCGTAGCCACAGAGCCCGGCATAGATCAGCCGCGGATTGACGGCCCGGACCTCTTCCCACGACAGGCCGAGGCGCTTCATCGCGGCGGGCCGCACATTGTAGACCATGACGTCCGCGTCGCGGCACAGGTCCAGCAGCAGTTCGCGCCCCTCGGGGGTCTTGAGGTTCAGCACGACCGAGCGCTTCGAGCGGTTCGCGTTGAGAAACAGCGGCCCCATCGATGCGGAACGCGACGGCCCGACATTGCGGATCAGGTCGCCAGCCGGAGGCTCGATCTTGATGACGTCCGCGCCGAAATCACCCATGTACTGGGTCGCGTACGGTCCCATCAGAACCGAGGTCAGGTCGATGACCCTTATGCCTGAAAGCGGTCCTATCTCGCCCCCCCCTGTGTCGACGTCATGCTGCGGAGTTGAGCAGCTTCTTCCCGTCGCAAGAAGGCGTCGGGGAAAGCGGCCTCCTCCATGAAAAGGACCTGTCCTGCCGCCATGACCAAGTCCTTCGCGGCCATTATGTCACGCCAACGCATTGCTTCAATTCGCGGTTTCCAGCTAGATTGATAGGCAGGACTTATGGAATGGCGGGGTGGCGCAGCCGGACGGCGTCGCTTATCTTCGAGTGCCGTTCGAGCCGTCCCGCCTGTCCTGCCGGATCGTCACGAACGCCGACAGTGTAGCCAGGTGTGAACGCCGAGGACCCATGTCATCGCCGAGCATGTCATTTCCTCCCAACCGCAGCTTCGACGCGCTGCAGGTCTGTTCCGAGCCCGTCTTCGGACAGAAGATGCGGTACGAGGGCGCCGTCCATGGAGAGATGCACAGCCATCCGCGGGCGCAGCTGATCCGCTCCGTGACGTCGCCGACAGCGATTCGCATCCGTTCGGGCCAGATCCTGCTCCGGCCGGGCGATGCGGCGTGGCTGCCGGGCTGGGTCGAGCATGGCGTGTCGTCCACGCAGGCGCCGCTCTATCACTCGATCTATGTCCGACCCGACCTCGCCTCGGACCTGCCGCGCGACATCAGCGTTATGCGCGTCTCGCCGTTCCTCGGCGAGCTGATGCAGCGGGTGGTCGATCTCTATGCCGGCGAAGGAGACCCCGCGACCTATCCGCATCTGGCGTCGCTGATCCTGAGCGAGCTGAAGCATGGACGCGACGAGCGACATCAATTGCCGATGCCCGCCGACCGCCGGCTGCTTCGCATCTGCCATGCGCTCCAGGAGAACCCGGGCGATCGGCGGACGCTGGCGGAATGGGCGAAGGTGGCGGGGGCGAGCCGGCGCGTGCTGGAGCGCGGCTTCCAGGACGAGACCGGAATGAGCTTCTCCGAATGGCGGGAGAGCTGCCGGGTGCGCGCCGCCATTCCGTTGCTCGAGGCGCGCCACTCGGTCCAGGAAGTCGCCTGGCGGTCCGGCTACGACAGCCCGAGCGCATTCGCGGCCATGTTCCGGCGGGTCGCCGGTGTCGCGCCGACCTCGTATCGCGGCGAGCGAATCAGCAGTCGAGCACCAGATCGCCACGCGGAATAGCCTGACAGAGCAGGATGTGATTGTACGGCAGCAGCGGCAGTTCGCCGACGGGATAGTCGACAGCCCCGCTGGCGACGCGCTTGACGCAGGACTGACAATCGCCCATCCGGCATGAATAGTCGACCTCGATCCTGTTGCGCAGCGCAAGGTCGAGCAGTGAGCCTTCGCCCGGCGTCCACGTCGCAGTCCTGCCCGATTTCGCGAACGTGACCTTGCTTTCAGGGACTATCTGCATGCCCGAAAGGTCGAGCAGGCCGCCTTCCGCGGCCGCGAACGCCTCGAACCGGATGTTCTCCGGCGCAGCGCCGCGGGCGACCAGCCCGTCGCGAAGCGACGTCATGAAAGCTTCCGGGCCGCAGATGTAGAAATCGGCGGCGTCGACCGGCAGAAGGTTTTCGATGGCCGCGGCATCGATGCGGCCGACGAGGTCGGATCGATCCCCCTCCCGTGGACGGGAGTAGCACGACAGGAGGCGGATGCCGCCATTCTTCGCGTTCTCGGCGATGCTGCGCGCCTCGCCTTCGAACAGATGATGCGTGCCGTCGCGGGCGGCATGTATGAACCACACCTCGCGGCCGCTGTCCTCTCGCGCCAACTGGTCCAGCATGGGGAGAAGCGGCGTGATCCCGACGCCGGCGCTGAGGAGGACGACAGGACGGCCGGGTGGGCTCGACAGCACGAACCGGCCGACCGGCACGCCGACGAGCAGTTCGGAGCCCGGCCCGACCTTCTCGTGCAACAGGTCCGACATGCCTCCGGCGCCGATGCGTCGCACCGAGATGCGCAGGCTCCGCCCGTCCGGCCGGCGGGAGACGGAATAGCTTCTCTGCCGCGCTGCACCCGTCTCGCAGGGGAGAGAGACGGGAACATACTGCCCCGGCTCGACCGGGCCGATCGGCGCATTGTCCACGGGCGTCAGAACGAAGGAGCAGACGTCCGGGCTTTCGCAGATCCGCTCGACGCAGACGAAGCGGCGTTTGCCGGACCAATAGGTGCGCTTGTCGCGCTGCCAGACCCGCGAGCGGGAGAAGGCGGAGGAGCAATGGAAGAACACCTCGCGCGGCACGATCTTCACCGCGCGCGTCTCTCCCTCGAACCGTCCGTTGACGCGAAGCAGTTCATTGCGGCCCGGCGTCACGGTCAGGAGCGCGCACTCGCCTTCCTCGCTTGTGCTGATGTCGGGAGACAGCCTCAGCCGGTAGGCATGGCGGTTGTCGAAGGGGATGACTGACAGGGGGGCTTCTGCCGTCAGGTCGATGGCGATCCCGCCATTCTCGTCTTGATGCGCCATGACGACGAAGCTCGCCTCGTCGATAAAATCGAGCCCGCCGGGGCCTGCGACGTCGCACACCTTTTTCTGCACGCCGTCGCTCGGCGTGCCGTACACGTTGCGCACGCCCGACTGCGCCAGCAGGCGTTCCTCCGCCTCGTTCTTGAGGACCGGCGCGAAGCCGGCGGCGGCCTGGGCCACCTTGTCGCCGCCGACGACGGAGGCGAGATCGAGCGCGGGCTTCTTGCGCAACTCCGGATCGAGCCAGAAATCGACGCGCGCGAAGGCCGAGGTGTCGACGAACTCGACCGAGGTTGGCGTCAAGACCAGCACGCTGATCGGCGGGTTTTCGTCGGCGGGAAAACACGCCAGATCCTCAGCCTGAAACGACACTTCGGCAGTGGCGACGATGCGCAGATACCGGTCGCTGCCGCGGTTGAGCACGATCAGCGCGACATGCGGATCGTTCAGAAGATTGCCGATCGTGTCCAGCCGGCGGTTGCCGTTGTAGTCGGGCAGCCGCAGCTTCCCGTCGTCGCCCACCCGCATGACGCAAGGCTGCCCGCCCCGGGGCGAGACATCCATCGCGCCTTCCGCATTGCGGGAGGCGATGAAGAGAAGCGTCGAATTCTCGATGAACAGTCGGGCGTCTGCATCCATTCGGGACATCCTTCGGGACCGGTCGCCGATTTTAGATCCAGGCAATTCCGACCGGGGCGCAAAGATGCGCGCGGATGCGGCAGAGATCGTCGCGAATGCGGCGCGCCCTCCCGGTCTCCGATCCCTAATGCGCCCTGGCGGCGTCCGGTGCGGCGCCTGCCAGCCCTGCAGCTCGCGCCAGTCGGGCTCCAGCGCCGCGAAGCGCGCCAGCCGGAAGATCGAGATATCCGCGAAGCCGCAAGCGCCGTCGACGAGGAGGACATGACCGACGAGAGAAGACGGATGGGCTGCGGCGCTGCATCAACATCTTCGCTGCACGCAAAGCCGTCGCTCGAACAGATCGAGCGGCAATACGTGCCCAAGCTGCAAAGGGCGGCGGCGGCGATCGCCGCCTTGAGGGCTCGGCCGCCTCTGACGGACGACGCTCCTGCCCGGTCGCTCAGCCCATGCGTTCCGAGGCGTAGGAGCCCGGCGAGGCAGGGAAGACCACGGTCTTGTCGCCGTTCAGGAACACCCGGCGATGGATGTGCGCATGGATTGCCCGTGCGAGCACCTGACTTTCCACGTCGCGTCCGAGGCTGACATAGTCCTCGACGCTCTGCGCGTGCGTGACGCGGATGATGTCCTGGTCGATGATCGGGCCCTCGTCGAGATCGGCGGTGACGTAGTGCGATGTCGCCCCGATCAGCTTCACGCCGCGCGCGAAGGCCTGCTTGTAGGGGTTCGCGCCCTTGAACGACGGCAGGAAGGAGTGGTGGATATTGATGATCCGCCCCGACATCTTCCGGCACATCTCGTCCGAGAGCACCTGCATATAGCGCGCCAGCACGATCAGCTCGGCGCCGCTCTCCTCGACGATGCGCATCTGGTCGGCCTCGGCGCGGGCCTTGTTCTCCTTGGTGACCTTGATGCAGTGGAACGGAATATCGTGGTTCACCACCACCTTCTGGTAGTCCATGTGGTTCGAGATCACGGCGACGATGTCGATCGGCAGCGCACCGATCCGCCAGCGATACAAAAGGTCGTTCAGGCAGTGGCCGAAGCGCGAGACCATGATGACGACCTTCGTCTTCTCGCCTTCGTCGTGGAAGGCGTGAACCATGTCGAAGGCAGCCGCGGCGGACGCGAAGCCAGTGCGCAGCGTATCGATGTCGCAGCCTTCCTCGCTGACGAAGCTGACGCGCATGAAGAAGCGGCCGGTCTCCCGATCATCGAACTGCGAGCTGTCGGTGATGTTGCAACCGTTCTCGGCGAGGAAGCTCGCGATGGCGGCGACGATGCCGCGACGGGACTGGCAGGTGACGGTGAGCGTGTAGGTCTTCATGGCGGTCTTTTTGTCAAAAATGCGAACGCCCGACCACCTCGGACGCGACACGCCGTGTCTCAAATCGGTGGATCGATCGCAATTGGCAATCGCAGGTGGTCAGGGCGCAGTTGGTCAGGGAAGGTCGAGGGTAGCGGCCGACGTTTAGACGTCGTTATCCTTCCCCGCCTTCCGGGCGAACACGCCTGCCCCTCCTCCGGGGACGACGACCATCTGCTTGACCTTGCCCTGCTTGAACGCCCGAAGGAACTTCTCGTAATCCTCAAAGGCGACGCAGCCATGCGATTGGCCCGGCCGGCCTCGCAGGAGCTGCGTGTGCGCGAGGAAGCCGTCGCGGCCGTACTTGTTCTTGCCGTCGACCGGCAGCATGCGGATCGCTTCCACCCCGTGGAACCGCGTCTCGCGCATTTTGAGATTGTAGGTGTGCGGCGGCGTCGGGCCGTTCATCTTCACGTGAGCGTATTTGGGGTTGTTGGCCATCTTGCCGATGCCGGAGGCCGCCGCCAGCACGCTGCCGTCGGGCATGTAGACCTTGCCGGCGCTGATATCGTAGACGGCAACGCCGTTGCCGGCGCGAGGCCGTCCGGAGAACAGCTTCTTGAACAGGCCGGGCGACGACTCGTCGTCCTGTCCGCCCTTGAGGTTCGGGCGCGCCATGGCGACCGCCTTGGGCGCCGGGCGCGAGGAATCCGGTGTCTTGACCTCTTGCTCCGCGCCGGCCTTCCCGACAGGAGACCGGCCGTCCGAATTCGGCTTTTCGGTCCGACGCGTCGCCTCGGCATCTGCATCCGAGGTGTTCGCCGCGGGGGCAAGCGGCCGTGCTTGCGGGAGGGGGACGACCTGCGGCAGCAGCAGAGCCTCGGCGTCTTCATCCTCTTCGTCGTAAATGTCGGCCCCGATGCCAGCGGCGGAATTGATCGCAGCAAGCGCGCCGCCTTCGGCGCGAGGAGACGCGCTGGCATAAGCGAGCACGTCCGCCGCAGCACTCTCCTTTGCGAGGGAACCCAGTGACGCGACCATGGGCTTCGCCTGGTCGGAAATGAACCGGTCGCCACCGGCGTCCGCCGTCGCCTCCGTTCGGTGCGAGCTGACAAACGACGCAACCTGCTGCGTACGCATGTCCAGATGGTCGAAGCGGGCATACCGCTCGGGCGCCGCGGTCGCCGGAACGGGCGCGACGGCAAGCGCCGACATGCGCATGAAACGGGAAGGCGAGACCTTGGCCATCAGCGAAGGCTCGATCGACGCCACGATCGGACGGTGCCGACCGCCGTCGCTGAGACGGCCGCCATCGGCGGCCTCGGCCAGCGCGGTGCCGACCAGAAGCACCGCCGCCGCGTTCAACGCGATGTCGAAGACCCTCGAAGCAAACGTCTCAGACCGGCGGGATCCGTGCAGGACAAATCTCGACATATTCACGCGCACCGCGACACTCGCAAAAGACAACGCCGGCTTGATCCATGGCGCACGACATATGGTGAATTGATAGAGTTAACATTGTGTGCAGTAGAGCGGCACTGTGACCAAACAAGGACAGCGCTCCTTACCCGTCCTGTCGAGCGGGGCCGTAGCACTTGCGAACGCGGCGGATTGCGGAGAAACCCGGGAAGCCGACTGGTCCCAGGCCGGAAGAGCCGGTTCTCGCCTGAGCTTGCCGCAAATATGTCGCACCCACGACATGGCGTGGCATCGTTCTGTCTGGCGGCTGGAAAAAATGGTACCGTTGCTCGGGATCGAACCGAGGACCTCCGGATCCACAATCCGGCGCTCTAACCATCTGAGCTACAACGGCACTGGGCCTGTCGGCGACGCAGGGCTCATACGTCGTGCCGCGGCACATTTCAAGGCTTTTCAACCCGGCTGAACCGACGAGATGCGGCTGCGGGGAAGCCAAAAAGAAAAAGACCGGGGGGAGGACCCGGTCTTTTCCATGATCGCCGGCGGGAGGAGGAGCCGGCCACCGACCCGGAGCGGTTGGGAGGAGGAGAACCGCTCGCGGGATTGCTTGCGCCTGAGATCGTCAGGCGACCTTGAGGTCCTTCAGCGACTTCTCGAAGGCGGTCTTGAACGGCTTGGCAACGTCCTCGGCGGCCTTCGTGGAGGCGGCCTGGATGTCCTTGGCCTGCTCGACGCCCATCTCGACGCTCTTGCGCAGCCAGGCGGTCTGCAGCTCGATGAACTCGGAGACCGACTTCACGCCGACGAGCGCTTCGAGATGCGCGAAGGCCGACTCGGCATTGGCGCGCATCGCACCGATCGTCTTCAGCGACAGGTCGGCGCTCGAGGTCTTGGCGGTCTCATAGGTGGATTCGAACGTCTTCTGGGCCTCTTCGGCGCCGGACTTCAGCTTCGCGTAGACTTCCTTCGTCTGCTCCATGCCCTTCTCCGTGAAATCACGCAGCTGCTCGGTGGCTTTCGAAGCGTCGAAGGTGGGGAATTCAATGGTGTCCTTGGCGGTCTTGCTCATTTTATCTTCCTTCCTAGCGTTTCCTTAATGGCTGGGACGCGACACGTAGGCATCGACCCCAACCGATGATTCCAATATAGACCATATTATTGTGCAGTGCAATATATTTGTTGCAATGCAGCGGAACCGCTGCGCCGGATTAACCACAGACGCCGAAACCCGCGTCCCGATGCGCACGGAAGATGGACGAGGGCGGTCGACTCCCGGTATTAAACGTCTGTTAACTACAACCATTCGCGCGAGGGGTGGAGCAGAGTGACGGTCGAGATGCCGACACAGATCTATCCGTTCATCGACATCGCCGTGCTGGATCCCGTCCGCCCGCATTTCCTTGCGGGCGACGCGGTGGTGATCCTGAGCGTCGACCTCGATACGGTCGTCTGGGCGAACGGCGCAGGTGCTGCGCTGCTCGGCCATGACGATATCGAGGAGGCGCGCGGCGGCGCGTCCAATCTCGGCCTCGCCGCGCGGCGGCAGATCGCCGGCATGCCCGGCTTCCCTGCGATCGGCTCGAAGCGGTCGCTCATCGTGCGCGTGACCCAGCGCCTGAGCAGCCATGCGGTCGGCTTCCTCGCCAGCGAGGTTACCCTTCCCGACGGCGCGCTTGCCATCATGCTCGTCGCGCCCGATCTCGAAGCCGGCAGGCGCAGCCCCGAGGAGACGGGCGCACGCGCGATCCATGGCATCGGCGAGGCCGGGCACCATGCCGCCCTGATCGACGACAGCGGCGCGGCCATCGCCGCCTCCCCCGGTTTCATGACGACGGGACCCTCCCGCGAGGTGCTGGCCGGACTGGCAAGCGACGTGCGCAACGAGGCCGACCGCCTGATCAAGCGGCTCGTGCCCATTGGCGACATGGTCTATCCGGTGGGGATCGCCCACCTGTCGGACGACCCCGAGCGCAACCTTGTCATCGTCGTGGACGATCCGCAGCCGGCGGAAACGGGTGAAACGTCCGTGGAAGAGGCAGCTCCCACGGTTCCCACGCCTCCCGCCCTCCCGCCATCGCCTCCGGCCAAGGCTGCCGCCGCCCCCGCGGTCGAAACCGACACCTGGTATTTCGACGACACGCCGGCCGTCGCCCCGGGCCTTGCACCGGCACCGCTCGCCGAACCTCTCTCGGAGGACAGTGCCGGTCCGGAGCCGACCGCGCAGTCCGTCGATGAGGAAGACGCCGACACGGCCGACGACGAGGCCGCACTGCCGGATCTCGACGGCCCGCTGACGCTCGCGGCGGTTTCCGACATCGCGGCAAGGTTCCTCGTCGACGAGGATTTCGACGACACGATCGAGGACAAGCCGTCCGTCGAGGTTTCGGACGAGGCCGAGGCGCCTGAAGCCATCGAAGACGACACCGGGACCGGCATGTCCGAGCCCGACGAGGAACCGCAGGCCGAGTTCGCAGAAGCCGCCGAGGATTTCGGCGATACCGACGAGGACGTGCTGTCCGCCGAGCAGCCAGCCGAGGCAATCCCCCCGGAAGCTGCGGAGCTCAACGAGTCCGAGTCTGTCGACGCTCCAGCCGATCTTTCCGAAGAGCAGCCGCCCGAAACCAGTGCGGCAGAGGATGCGCCTGTCGTCTCCGATGCGGCCGGCCCGGACGAAGATACCGACACGGATGACGCGGTGTTCCGACCCGACCTTCGTTCCGGTCCGGTCCGCTTCGTCTGGCGCACCGACGCGCAGGGGCGGTTCAGCACCGTTTCCGACGAGTTCGCCCGCAGCGTCGGCGCGAGCGCGGCCGACGTCGTTGGCAAATCGTTCCGCGAGGTGGCTGACGCATTCGGCCTCGATCCGGACGGCGAGATCAACGGCCTGCTGGACCGGCGCGACACGTGGTCGGGGCGGTCGGTGATGTGGCCGATCGAGGGGACGGATCTGCGGGTCCCCGTCGACCTCGCCGCCTTGCCGGTCTATGCGCGCGACCGATCCTTCGAGGGCTTCCGGGGCTTCGGCGTGGTTCGCGTCGGCGACGCCGTGGTCGACGAGGAAGCCACCGGCTTTTCCCTCCGCAAAAGCGACGAAGCGCCCTCCTCCGAGACGGCTGCGGAGCCGACGGAGGCGAACGATCCTTTCGCGGGCGAGACTCCGGCGATCTCGGTCGACGCGACGCCGGAACGCCGCCAGGCGGACAAGATCATTCGTCTCGCCGAGCACCGCCCCGCCGCGAACGAGCGCGGACTGACGCCGACCGAGAAGAACGCCTTCCGCGAGATCGGCGTGCGCCTCAAGAAGGCGGGCGCGGAGGCGTCGCCGGAAGCTGAAGCGTCCGAACCCTCGCAGCCGCCGGCAGACGAAGGACAGGAGACTGCATCGGAGGACGAGCGGCCCGCCGAGGTCGAGCCGCGTCTTTATTCCGACGACTTGCCCGGCCCCGACGAGGCCGAAACCTGGCAGGACGAGACGCCTGACGAAGCCGACAACGATGGCCTGATCGAGGACCATCTCGATCCCGACGCGCCGGAGCCCGACGAGATCGCGGCGGCGAGCATCGAGGAAGAGCCTTCGGAGCGGGAGACCGTCGACGAAGACGCAGACGAAGCCGTCCCGCCAGCGGAGCCGGCCGGCGAGACGGACGAATATTCGCTCGCCGCGGCGGAGTATGCGGCTGAAGATGAAGACATCGCCCCTCCTGCTGAGGTGGCCCCGCGTTCCGTCGACACGTCTCTGCTCGACCGACTGCCGGTGCCGGTCCTGATCCATGCGGGCGACGTGCTGCATTTCGCCAATCAGGAGTTCCACGACCTGACCGGCTATGCCTCGCTGGCGGAACTGGACATGGCCGGCGGCCTCGACGCCCTGTTCGTCGACGGCGAGGACAGCCCGGATCGCGATCCGGAAGACCATCGCCGGCGCCTGCGCACCAAGGGCGGCGAGGAATTCCCCGTCGACGCGCTGCTGCAATCGGTTCCGTGGAAGGGCGGCAAGGCACTGCTGCTCGCTTTGCGCACCTCGCCGGCGCCCTCGGCTCCCGTTGCGACCTTCGAGGAGCTCGAGGACCTGGAATCGCGCGTCAACGAGATGAGCACCATCCTCGACACGGCGACGGACGGGATCGTCATCATCGGCAATGACGGCTCGATCCGCTCGATCAGCCGGCCCGCCGAGGCGCTGTTCGGCTTCGACAGCACCGAGGTCGCGGGCAAGCCGTTCGTCTCGCTGTTCGCGGTCGAGAGCCAGCGTGCAGCGCGCGACTATCTCGCCGGCCTCTCCGACAACGGGGTGGCGAGCGTGCTCAATGACGGCCGCGAGGTCATCGGCCGCGAAGCCCAGGGCGGCTTCATCCCGCTGTTCATGACGATCGGCCGGTTGCCGGGCGCCAAGGGCTACTGCGCGGTTCTGCGCGACATCACCCAGTGGAAGCGTGCCGAGGAAGAACTGACGCAGGCGCGCGCCGAGGCCGAGCGCGCCTCCTCGCAGAAGACCGAATTCCTGGCCCGCATCAGCCACGAGATCCGTACGCCGCTCAACGCCATTATCGGCTTCTCCGAGCTGATGATAGACGAGAAGTTCGGGCCGATCGTCAACGACCGCTACCGCGACTACCTGCGCGACATCAACAAGTCGGGCAACCACGTGCTCGACCTCGTCAACGACCTGCTCGACATCTCGAAGATCGAGGCGGGCGAGCAGGAGATGTCCTACGAGGCGGTCTCGCTCAACGAGACGCTCGCCGAGGCCGTCGCGATGATGCAGCCGCAGGCCAACCGCGACCGGGTCATCATCCGGTCCTCCTTCGTCTCGCGGCTGCCCGACGTCGTGGCCGATCTCCGCTCGATCCGCCAGATCGCCCTCAACCTGCTCTCCAATGCGGTGCGTTACACGCAAGCCGGGGGACAGGTGATCGTCTCGACCTCCTACGAGCCCACCGGCGACGTGGTGCTCAGGGTGCGCGACACCGGGGTCGGCATGTCGCAGGGCGAGATCGAGCAGGCGCTGAAGCCGTTCAAGCAGATCAACGCGCTGAAGCGGCCGCGTGGCGAGGGAACCGGGCTCGGGCTGCCGCTGACAAAGGCCATGGTCGAGGCAAATCGGGCGCGCTTCTCCATCAGTTCGGTCCCCGGCGAGGGAACGATGGTCGAGATCGTCTTCCCCTCGCAGCGCGTCCTCGCCGGCTGATGCCTCAGACTCGGCCGACAAGTCCCTGAAAAACATGAGGAAAGTTGTTTAGAAAGTTTCTAAACCACTGAATTCACTACGTTTTCCTTGACGAAAAACGCCTTTCGCTTCATTGAGGAGCCGCGCAGTCAGGATTTCCGCCCCCGGCGGCTGTCCAGGCTGACGGGAAAACTCACCACGAAGGGCAGGAGACGACCATGATACGAGCCTTCGCACGCAACGCCGCATTCGCCGGTGTCACTCTCGCGATCGGGCTGGCCGCCTCGGGCGCGTCCGCGCAGACCGTCAACATCTATTCCTACCGCCAGCCGGACCTGATCAAGCCGGTGCTCGACGCCTTCACGGCCGAAACCGGGATCAAGACCGAGGTGCTGTTCCTCGACAAGGGCCTCGAGGAGCGCATCGCCGCCGAGGGCGTCAACTCGCCGGCCGACGTGATCCTCACCGTCGACATCGCCCGCCTCGCCAAGACGGTCGACGCCGGCGTGACCCAGCCCCTCGACGACGCCACCGTCAACGGCAACATCCCCGCAGAATACCGCGACCCGTCCGGCAACTGGTTCGGCCTGACCAAGCGCGCCCGCGTCGTCTATGCGTCGAAGGACCGCGTCAGCGACAGCGCCATCACCTATGCCGACCTCGCCGACCCGAAGTGGAAGGGCAAGATCTGCATCCGCTCGGGCCAGCACGACTACAATCTGGCGCTCATCTCGGCCGCCATCGCGCATTGGGGCGAGGCCAAGACCGAGGAATGGCTGAAGGGCGTGAAGGCCAATCTGGCACGCAAGCCCGACGGCGGCGACCGCGACCAGGCGAAGGCGATTGCGGCCGGCGAATGCGACATCGCGCTCGGCAACACCTATTATGTCGGCCTGATGATGACCAACGAGAAGGATCCGGAGCAGAAGGACTGGGCGAACGCCATCAAGGTCGTCTTCCCGACCTTCGAGAACGGCGGCACGCATGTGAACGTGTCTGGCGTGGCGCTGGCCAAGAACGCACCGAACCGAGACAATGCGGTGAAGCTCATCCAGTTCCTGTCCTCGCATGAGGCGCAGCAGGTCTATGCCCAGCAGGTGTTCGAATATCCGGTCGAGCCCGGCCTGGCGCCGTCCGACATCGTCAAGGGCTTCGGCGCGCTGAACGCCGACACGCTGCCGCTTGCCGACATCGCCAAGAACCGCAAGGCAGCCTCCGAGATGGTCGACCGCGTCGGCCTCGACGACGGCCCGGCGAGCTGAGACGGACGATAATGATCTGCGAAGGCCGGGCGGGGCGACCTTCCCGGCCTTCGTCGTGACGGAAACCGCATGACTCTGGTGGAAAAGGCACATACCGACCGTCCGCTGCGCGTTCGACGCCCGCGCCATGCGCTGGCGCTCCTGCCGGCGGTGCTGATCGCGGCCGCCGTGCTCGCGCCTGTCGTCGCACTCGCCTTCATCGCCCTGTCGGGCAGCGGAGAGGACTGGCCCCACCTGATCCACAACGTGCTGCCGGGGGCCGTGCGGACCACGGCGCTGCTGCTCTTCCTCGTGACGCTCGGCACCGCCTCCATCGGCGTGGTCAGCGCCTGGCTGGTGGTGGCGTTCGACTTTCCGTTCCGCCGTCTCCTGTCCTGGGCGCTGGTGCTGCCCTTCGCGGTGCCGCCCTATCTGGCAGCCTATGCCTTCGCGGAATTCTTCCATTTCTCCGGCCCGGTCCAGAGCGCGATCCGGGCGCTGTTCGGCTTCCAGAGCCGCGCGGACTACTGGTTCCCCGACATCCGCTCGACCGCCGGAGCGGCGCTGGTCATGTCGGCGGTGCTTTTTCCCTACGTCTACATGACGACCCGCATCGTCTTCATCATGCAAGGGCGCAATATCGCGGACGTGGCGCGCACGCTCGGCGCCTCGCCGTTCAAGGTGCTGACGCGCATCCTTTTGCCGGTGGCCAAGCCCGCGATCGCGGCCGGCGTGGCGCTGGTGCTGATGGAGACGCTGAACGACATCGGCGCGTCGGAATATCTCGGCGTGCGCACGCTCACCTTCTCCGTCTATTCCACCTGGCTCAATCGCGGCAGCCTCGAAGGTGCGGCCCAGATTGCGCTTCTGATGCTCGCCATCGTTTTCGCCGTGCTGTGGGCGGAGCGTTGGGCGCGGCGCAACCAGCGCTTCCACTCGGCGCGCGCGACGCAGATGAAGGTCAGGCCGCCGCGCACCGTCCTGCGGAGCTGGCGGGCGCTGCTTGCGACGGCCGCGGCCGCCCTGCCCGTTCTCGCCGGCTTCGGCATCCCGCTCTACGTGTTCGCGCGCTATGCCATGCGGCGGCTCGACCAGTTCTTCGATCCCACCCTCGGATGGGCACTGTTCCATAGCGTCGTCGCGGCAACGGGTACGGCGGCGATCACCGTCTCAGCGGCCCTGCTGCTCACCTATGCGCTGCGGCTGGCCCGCACGCGCGAGATGGGGATGCTCGTCAGGCTTGCGACGCTGGGATACGCCCTGCCCGGCACAATCCTCGGCCTCGGCCTGCTGTTCGTGCTCGCCCGCTTCGACAACGGTGTCGACGCGCTGGCGCGGCAATATCTCGGCGTTTCGACCGGACTGTTGATCTCCGGATCGGCGATGGCCGTGATCCTCGCCTGCTCGCTGCGCTTCCTCGCGCTCGCCGAAGGCTCGATCCGGTCGGGGATAGAGAAGCTGCCGCCCAATCTCGACGAGGCCGCCCGCAGCCTCGGTCGCACGCCGATGCAGAGTGCGGCCACGGTGATCCTGCCGCTACTCGGCCCGGCGATCTTCACCGCGACGGTGCTGGTGTTCGTCGACACGATCAAGGAGCTCTCGGCCACGATCCTGCTCAGGCCCTTCGGCTTCAACACGCTCGCGACCTATGTCTACGAGAACGCCTCGCGCGGGGTCGTCGAGGACGGGGCGATCGCTGCGCTGGCCATCATCGCCACGTCGCTGGTGCCCGTGGCGCTGCTGTCCGGCGCCCTGATGCGCGACCGCGAAGCGGAACTTTAGACAAAAAGAGAGGCGCCGATGGCGCCTCAGTCAGATTTGCTGTCACACGGGGCTTGAGCGAATGGCTGAATCCGGCCTGACCGGACACAGGGATTTCTCCCTCAAGTTACACACGACTATCGGGGTCGTTTCTTAACAACTCCTTACCAGCTTACGCCGATGTTTACGGAAGTGTACCACACCTGAAGTCTAGGTAAATTTCACCGTCATAAATCGTTAACCAAGCCGGAGCCTAGCCGCGCAGCTGCGGCAGGTCGCGGAAAAGGTCCAGCGCCTCGGGGTTAGCGAGCGCTTCCTTGTTCTTCACGCCCCGCCCGTGCACCACGTCGCGCACCGCCAGTTCGGTGATCTTGCCTGACTTCGTGCGCGGAATGTCGGCAACCTCGACGATACGGGCCGGGACATGCCGCGGCGTGGCACCCGTGCGGATCTTCGTCTTGATGCGCTTCTCCAGATCCTCGTCAAGGACCGCGCCGGAGGCGAGGCGGACGAACAGCACGACGCGCACGTCGTTGTCCCAGTCCTGTCCGATGCAGATCGCCTCGAGGATTTCGGGCATCTGCTCGACCTGGTTGTAGATCTCGGCCGTGCCGATGCGCACGCCGCCCGGATTGAGCGTCGCATCCGACCGGCCATGGATGATCATGCCGCCATGTTCGGTCCATTCGGCGAAATCGCCATGGCACCAGACATTGTCGAAGCGGTCGAAATAGGCCGCATGATACTTCGCGCCCTCCGGATCGTTCCAGAACATCACCGGCATGGACGGGAAGGCGCGGGTGCAGACCAGTTCGCCCTTCTCGCCGACCACGTGCTTGCCGTCGTCGTCCCACACATCCACCGCCATGCCGAGGCCCGGTCCCTGGATCTCGCCGATCCAGACCGGCTTCAGCGGCACGCCGAGCACGAAGCAGGAGACGATGTCCGTGCCGCCGGAAATCGAGGCGAGGTGCACGTCCGGCTTGATCGCCTCGTAGACATAGGCGAACCCCTCCGGCGACAGCGGCGAGCCGGTGGACGAGATCACGCGCACGGTGGAGAGGTCATGCGTGTCCTTCGGTGAAAGCCCCGCCTTGCGCAGGGCGTCGATGAACTTCGCCGAGGTGCCGAAATAGGTCATCTTCTCGGCCTGGGCGAAATCGAACAGCACATTGCCGTCGGGATGGAAAGGCGAGCCGTCGTAGAGCAGCAGGGTGGCGTTCGACGCCAGCGCGGAGACGAGCCAGTTCCACATCATCCAGCCGCAGGTGGTGAAATAGAACACGCGGTCGCCGTCCTCGACGCCGGCATGGAGCCGATGCTCCTTGGCATGCTGGATCAGCGTGCCGCCGGCCGAATGCACGATGCACTTCGGAATGCCGGTCGTGCCGGACGAAAAGAGGATGTAGAGCGGATGGGAGAAGGGCAGCCGGACGAAGGTTGGCTCGGCTGCGGAAAACCCTTCGATCGCGGCTTCGAGCGTCACCGCGTTCGGCAGGTCCGTCACCGCCTGCGACGCCGTTCCGAGATAGTCGACGATGATCGCCTGGCGAACGGTCGGCAGCTGCTGCAGGACCGCCTTCACCTTGCCCACGACATTGTTCTGCTTGCCGTTGTACCAGTAGCCATCCGGCGCGACGAAGACCACCGGCTCGATCTGGCCGAAGCGGTCGAGCACGCCCTGCTCGCCGAAATCAGGCGAACAGGACGACCAGATGGCGCCGAGCGAAGCCGTCGCCAGCATGCAGGCCACGGTCTCCGGCATATTGGGCATCATCGCCGCGACGCGGTCGCCGGCCTTGACGCCGGCCGCCGCGAACGCCTGCTGCAGCCGCGAGACCAGCGCGCGCAGCTCGTCCCACGACATCCGGCGCGAGACCTTGTCTTCGCCCTTGAAGACGATGGCGTCGCCCGCGCCGCGCATCTTGAGAAGGTTCTCGGCGAAATTCAGCTTCGCGTCCGGGAAGAAGGATGCACCTGGCATACGGTCGCCGTCGACCAGCACGCGCGACCCTTTTTCTCCGACGATGCCGGTGAAGTCCCAGACAAGGTTCCAGAATGCCTCGCGGTCCTCGATCGACCAGCGATGAAGGTCGTCGAAGCCGGACAACGGGGCGGCGCCCGCCTTCTCGGCCGCGCGCATGAAGCGCGTCATCGGCGCGGCCTCCACCGAGGCGGAGGAAGGGGTCCACAAGGGCTTGGCGGCGGTCATCGGCAACTCTCTCCCGGAAGCGACCGGGTTATGCATGTCGCGTCCATCGAGGGCAAGTCGCAGAAATACGCAAGGCCTGTGCGCAACCGTCATTGACCAGCCACAATGGCTTGAAAAGGCACTTCCATACGATAAACGGGGCATGTCGGCGGCTAAGTGACCGACATCGAGGATGTATGCCGGCTCCCCTTGTCAGGAAAGCCATCTGGGCGGTCGTCGCAGTCTGCGTCGTGATCGCGCTCGTGCTGGTTTCCCTGCCGCTCATTGCCTCCACCCAGATCGTGCGCACCCGCATCTCGCAGGAACTGTCGGCGCGTACCGGATATCGGGTGACGCTCGGCGAGGCCCCGGATCTGGTGCTGTGGCCCTCGCTCAAGGCCGTCTTCGAGAATGTCAGCTTCCGCCGCTGGGGCGCGCCCGACGCTCCGCCAGTGCTCGAGACCGAACGGCTGGTCGTCAACCTGTCGACCTGGCAGGCACTGCTCGGATGGATCGAGTTCGACATGGTGACGCTCGAGCGCCCCGTGCTGCGCGTCGAGCAGATCAGCCAGCGTTTCCAACTCCCCTTCCTGCCCGACGGCGGACGCCTTGCCGAGATTCTCAAATCGGCCGGAAAGGATATGCCGCGGAGCGGCCCCGCGCTCGGCGTCATCCGATTCTCGGAGGGACGCCTGGTCAGCGCGAAAGGCGATCGCGACATCGCGACCGACCTGACTGGCCTCGCGGAATGGAGCACGGCGGGCTCGCCGGCGCTGCTCAACGGCAGCGGAATATGGCGGGGCGAATCCATTCGATACGCGGTCCGGGTGGATTCCCCGTTGAAACTCGCCGCCCGCGATGCGACCGCGGTAACGGCGTCCTTCGAGTCCGATCCGTTCAAGGCCGCATTTTCGGGTGTCGTATCGCGCAGCGAAGGCTTCTCCTTCGACGGATCGCTGACGGCGAGCTCGCCTTCCGTGCGCCGGGCGCTCGAATGGTCGCAAACCAACATCCCACCGGGGGCCGCGATGGGCGCGCTGTCCCTCACCGGCAATGCGTCCGGCGACATGAACGGGGTGAAACTCTCCGACGCGCGCCTGACGATCAATGAGAATCCGGGTGTGGGCGCGCTGGAATTTGCCCTCGCCGGACCGGTGCCCAGCGTGTCGGGCACGCTCGCCTTCGAGACGCTCGATCTCGGCCGCTTCCTTGCCGCTTTCTCCACCCCTCTGAGCCAGACCTCGAAGCGTCCCGTCTTCGACCTGGCCTTCACCGACCAGTTGAGTCTGGACCTGCGCCTTTCGGCGGCGCGTGCGACGGGCGGCGACATCCAGCTGAGCAACGTGGCCGCGACCGCTCAGGTGAGAAGCGGCTTCGCGGCGTTCGACATCTCCGACGCGACCGCGCTCGGTGGCGAGATCCAGGCCGGCTTCCGGGTCGACCGGAAGCCGGAGGGCGAGATCGGCGAGATGCGGGTCTCGGCGGTCGGAATCGACTGGGCGCAGATGGCGGAGCGGATCGGCTGGAGCCGGAATGCTCCGCAGGCGAAAGGATCGCTGAGTGTCGTGCTCAAGAGCCCGATCACCGACACGACCTCCCTGCCCTACACGACCGAGGGCACGATCAGCGGCAAGCTTGGACCAGGCGCACTGCAAGACTTCAACCTCGACAAACTGAGAGCCAACCAGCCGGGCGCGGGGTTCTTCCCGCTCAGCGCGGTCGGAGGCGGCGCCCTCGCGATCGAGGGCGCGGAGTTCAAGGCGACGATCGGCAGCGGGGTTGCACGGATCGACGCGGCCAAGGCGTGGACCTCCGGCGATGTGCTGACATTCAACGGAATCGTGCCCTTCGTCGGCCGCAGCCTTGCGCTCTCGCTCAGCCTCGACAAGCGTGCGCCCGCGGGCGCACAGCCGGCACAACCTCCGACAGAAGAGCCGAGGTTCTTCTTCATCGGCGGATCCTGGGAGGCGCCCTACATGTCGGCGGTTCTGTCGACATTCGAGCCGTAGCCGGCGCGAGAGAGATTCAACTCAGCGGCGAATCGCTATAGTCTCCCTTGCGGGCGGGACGCGGAATGTTCAGAATCATTTCCGGCGTATTCAAGATCGTGGTCGTATCGCTGCTGACGGGTGCAGCGCTGTCGGCGCTCGACCTGTCAGCCGCCGACATCCTGATCGAACTGGGCCTTACGCCGGAGCAGACGCTTGCGCTCCTGCAGCAGGGTGCGGCCTGGGCGCTGCCGAACCTCATCCTCGGCTCGATGGTGATCCTGCCGATCTGGCTGGTGGTCGCCCTTCTGCGGCCGCCGCGAGGTCCCTAGCCGACCTCGCGCTCGGCTGCCCTCTCGTCGCGCAGCCGCTGCACCTCTCGGCGCTTGTTGACGATGGACATGATGATGACGCCGGTCGCCACGATGCCGATCAGGATCGTGCACGCCGCATTGATCTCGGGCGTCACGCCGAGGCGCACCTGGCTGTAGATCTTCATCGGCAGCGTCGTGGCGCCAGGGCCCGAGGTGAAACTGGCGATGACCAGGTCGTCGAGCGACAGCGTGAAGGCGAGCATCCAGCCCGAGACGACCGCCGGCAGGATCACCGGCAGCGTGATCTGGAAAAAGGTCTTCGTCGGCGTCGCGCCGAGGTCCATCGCCGCTTCCTCCAGCGAGCGGTCGAACGTCATCAGCCGCGACTGCACGACGACGGCGACGAAGCACATCGAGAAGGTGATGTGCGCCAGCGTCACGGTCAGGAAGCCGCGGTCGAGGCCGACGGCGACGAACAGCAAGAGCAGCGACAGGCCGGTGATCACTTCAGGCATCACCAGTGGCGCGAAGACCATGCCCGAGAACAGCATGCGGCCGCGGAAACGGGTGTAGCGGGTGAGCGCGAGCGCCGCCATCGTGCCGAGGATGGTGGCGAAGGTCGCGGACAGGAAGGCCACGCGCGCCGTCACCCAGGCCGCATCCATGAGGCTCTGGTTGCGGAACAGCTCGCCGTACCACTTGGTCGAGAAGCCGGCCCAGACGGTGACGAGCTTCGATTCGTTGAACGAGAAGATCACCAGAAGGACGATCGGCAGGTAGAGGAAGGCGAAGCCCAGCACGACCGAGGCGATATTGAAGCGGGACCAGGTCGGGTTCATCTCAACGCCCCTCTTCCTGCGCCTTGGCCTGCGCCCGCTGGAAGAACATCATCGGCACGACCAGCAGCAGCAGCAGGATGACCGCCACGGCCGAGGAGACCGGCCAGTCGCGGTTGGCGAAGAACTCGTTCCACAGCGTCTTGCCGATCATCAGCGTCTGCGAGCCGCCAAGCAGGTCCGGGATGACGAACTCGCCGGTCGCGGGAATGAAGACCAGCAGGCAGCCGGCGACGATGCCGGGCATGGCCAGCGGGAAGGTGATCTTCCAGAACGCCGCGATGGGCGGGCAGCCGAGATCCTGCGCCGCCTCGATCAGCGAATAGTCCATCTTCTCCAGCGTCGAATAGAGCGGCAGGACCATGAAGGGCAGGTAGGAATAAACGATGCCGATGAAGATCGCCGTATGCGTATTCAGGATGATCAGCGGCTGGTCGATGATGCCGGTCCATATCAGGAACTGGTTGAGCAGTCCCTCGGGTTTCAGGATGCCGATCCAGGCGTAGACGCGGATCAGGAAGCTGGTCCAGAACGGCAGGATAACCAGCATCAGCAGCAGCGGGCGCAGCGTCGTCGGCGCGCGCGCCATGCCGTAGGCGATGGGGAATCCGACGAGAAGGGCGAGGAAGGTCGAGATGCCCGCAATGACCACGCTCGACACATAGGCGTTGAAGTAAAGCGGATCGTCGACGAGCCAGAGATAGTTGTCGAAGGAGAATTCCCTGATCCCCTCCCACAGGCCCGAAATACCGGCCGAGAGGTCGAAGGTCGGCGTGTAAGGCGGCATCGCGATCGCCGTCTGCGACAGCGAGATCTTGAAGACGATCAGGAAAGGGATGAGGAAGAGGAGAAGCAGCCACAGATAGGGAACGGCAATCACCAGGCGACTGCTGATCGCGCCCCACAGCGTATGCGTCACGACATCGGGTCGTGGAGCGGTGGCTTGCGGGAGGGACGTGCTGAGATCGGACATGCGCCTTCTCCTAGCGCGTCAGCACGACGCCGGCGTCGGGCGCGAAGGAAATCCAGGCCTTGTCGTTCCAGGTGAGCGGATCCTCGGTGACGCGCGCGCTGTTCAGCGCGCTTGCCTTCACCACCTGACCGTCCGCCAGCCTGACGTGGTACACCGTCATGTCGCCGAGGTAGGCGAGGTCGTAGATTTCCCCCTCCATCGCATTCGCGGCCCCTTCGGGCCGGCGCGACGACACCTTGATCTTCTCGGGCCTGATCGCAAAGGTCACTTCGTCGCCGGCCTTTGCCTCGCCTGCATTCTCGACGTTGATCTGCGCGCCGCTCGCGCCGGTTATCCGCGCGGTCTTCTCGATCCGCTCGGCGACCTTGCCTTCGAGCATGTTCACATTGCCGACGAAGTTGGCGACGAAGCGCGACACCGGCGCCTCGTAGACCTCCGCCGGGGTCGCGACCTGCATCAGCTGCCCCTTGTCGAGGATGGCGATGCGGTCGGCCATCGTCATCGCCTCTTCCTGGTCGTGCGTGACGACGATGAAGGTAAGGCCGAGGTTCTGCTGCAGGTCCATCAGCTCGAACTGGGTTTCCTCGCGCAGCTTCTTGTCGAGCGCGCCGAGCGGCTCGTCCAGCAGAAGCACTTTCGGCCGTTTCGCCACCGAGCGTGCCAGCGCTACGCGCTGCCGCTGGCCGCCGGAGAGCTGATGCGGCTTGCGCTGCGCGAACTGCTCGAGCTTGACCAGCTTGAGCATCTCGGCGACGCGCTTGTCGATCTCGGCTTTCGCCACGCCCTCCTGCTTGAGGCCGAAGCCGATGTTCTGTGCCACCGTCATGTGCGGGAACAGCGCATAGGACTGGAACATCATGTTGAGCGGCCGCTTGTAAGGCGGGATGCCGCGCAGGTCTTGGCCGTCCAGCAGAATGCGGCCCGATGTCGGCTCGTCGAACCCGGCCAGCATGCGCAGCAGCGTCGACTTTCCCGATCCGGAGCCTCCCAGCAGTGCGAAGAACTCGCGCTCGTAGATGGAGAGCGACAGGTTGTTGACCGCGACGAAGTCGGAGAACTTCTTGGTGACGTTCTCGAACACGATGTAAGGCTTCGCCGTCGCGTCCGTCCAGGGCGCGAAGCTTCTGCGAATGCTGCCGAGCGATTTCATGTGGCGTCCCCCGCCCCCTGTTCCCGAAGAAAAAAGCCCCGGTCGTGCCGGGGCTTTCTCATGTCACTGTCCCGAAACGATCTTGGTCCAGCTCCGGGTGATAAGCCGCTGCGTCTTCGGGTCGTAGGGCAGCGTGATGAAGAGTTTCGCCATCGTCGCTTCGTCCGGATAGATGGCCGGGTCGTCGAGCACCTCCTTGTCGAGAAGCTCCTGCGAGGCCTTGTTGCCGTTGGCGTAGAAGACGTAGTTGGAGGCCTTGGCGGCCACTTCCGGCTTCATGATGTAGTTGATGAAGGCATGCGCCTCGTCGACATGCTTGGCGTCCGCCGGGATCGCCAGCTGGTCGAACCACATCTCCGCACCCTCCGTGGGGATGGAATAGGCGATCTCGACGCCCTGGTCGGCTTCCGCCGCGCGGTCGCGCGCCTGGAACACGTCGCCCGACCAGCCGACGGCGAGGCAGATGTCGCCATTGGCAAGCGCGTTGATGTATTCGGACGAATGGAACTTGCGCACGTAGGGCCGAATGGCCAGCAGCAGTTCCTCGGCCTTGGCGAGCTCGGCCGGGTCGCGGCTGTCCGGATTGAGGCCGAGGAAGTTGAGGGCCGTCGGGATGATCTCCTGCGGCGCGTCGAGCATGTAGACGCCGCACTCGTTGAGCTTCTTCATCGCTTCCGGATCGAACACGGTCTTCCACGAGTCGATCTTGTCGACGCCGAGCGCGTCCTGGATCTTCTTGACGTTGTAGCCGATGCCGGTCGTGCCCCACATGTAATTGACCGAATAGGCGTTGTCCGGATCGTATTTCGCCGTCTGCGTCGCCACAACGTCCCACATGTTGGAGATGTTCGGCAGCTTCGCCTTGTCGAGCTTCTGGAACACGCCAGCCTCGATCTGACGCGCGAGGAACGCGCCGGTGGGAACGACGACGTCGTAGCCGGTGCCGCCCGCGAGCAGCTTGGTCTCGAGGATCTCGTTGGAGTCGAACACGTCGTAGACGACCTTGATCCCGGTCTCCTTGGTGAAGTCCTCGAGGATGGAATCGTCGATGTAGTCAGACCAGTTGTAGACGTTGACGACTTTTTCCTGAGCGAAGGCGCCGTAGGCGAAGATGCTTGCCAGTGCGGTCGCGGCCGTGATCCCGATTGCCTTGCGCATCGAGTATTCTCCTCTGTCTTAACCCCAATCCCGGCTCCCACAGCGGTCCTTCAGGGCCGGGTTTGTGCGCAGCCTATTGGCGTTTTCGCAGTGCGGCAAGCCTCGAAATCCAGGAGGGAAACGGCAACCGGGCAGAGGCGGACAAGGGGGGCCTCAGCGCGGCGCGGGCATGCCGGTGACACCCGGCTTGCGCGGCTGCGCCTGGCGGCGGAATTCGAGCGCGATGTGGACGAGAAGGGCAGCGAAGATCACCGTTCCGCCGAGCACGGTGCGCGCCGACGGCGTTTCGCCGTGGATCAGCCACACCCAGACCGGGCCGAGCACGGTTTCGAGCGTTCCCAACAGTGCTGCGAAGGCCGCCGGAATCAGCCGGGCGCCGGTGGCGAAGAGCGCGAGGCCGAGGCCGAGATTGAGCGCGCCGAAGGCGAACAGCCACGCCATGTCGACGCCGCTCACCCGAACGGTCGAGACCTGCGTCGCGGCGAAGACCGCCGCGATCAGCGTGCCGAGGCAGGTCGCGGGCGTCATGCGGACATGGGCGAACCGGCGCGTCATCACGGTCGCCGAGGAGAAGGCGACCGCGATCAACAGCGCCAACCCGTCGCCGATCGGGGACACGTCGCCGGTGAAGGACTCGGACACCATGATCGCCACGCCGGCGATCACCGCCGCGATGGCGAACCAGGTCGGAAGCGACACCCGTTCGCGGAAGATGATCCAGCCCATCAGGGCGGCAAGCAGCGGCACGCCGGCCTGCATCAGCACCACGTTCGCGACCGTCGTATAGGCGAGCGCGACGACGAAGCTGGTCGAGGCGATGGCGAAACAGACGCCGACGGCGACGCCCGGCAGGCCCATGTCCCTGAAGAGCGCCAGCGTGCCGCGCACGCCATCGCGCCAGACCATGAAGCCGATCAGGAACGCGGCCGCCCAGACCGAGCGCCAGAACACCACGGTCCAGCTGTCGCCCGCCTCGACGAACCGCGCGATCGCCCCGCCAAAGCTCCAGAACAGCGCCGACAGCGTGACCAGGATGAACCCCAGTCTCTCGTCGCCGCGCGTCGGCGAAGCCTGAACTGCCGTCTCTGCCATGACCTGGTGCCATATGCTGCCGACCGCGCGGTTGCGCGGCCTGAGCGAATCCTCCTATCGCGTTAGAGCAGAAGGCGAAGCGGGGCGTGATCCAGCCCGCGCTTTGATTTGTATCACCTGCGACACGGGACACATGCCGACCCTTTCGCGATCCAGTACCGTTCTCTGCCTGCTGCTGGCGCTGCCGGCGATGCTGCTCGCGGCGGGACTCGCCGGCGGTGAGCCCTGGCGCTTCGCGATCCGCCCGTCTGGCGACGTCGCGACGAAGCTTCTGGTCGTCACGCTCTGCATCTCGCCGCTGCGCGCCCTGTTCCCGCACGGCCGCTGGACCGCCTGGCTGGTCTCGCGCCGCCGGATCTTCGGCCTCTCGGCCTTCTTCTATGCGCTGTTCCACGTGGTCGTCTTCTCTGCCAGCATCGGCCGGCTCGACTGGATCATCCAGGGCATGGCCTTTGCCTCGATGTGGACCGGCTGGATCGCCTTCGCACTGCTGGCAGGGATTGCAGCCATATCGAACCAGACGGCCGTCACACGGCTCGGACGATGGTGGAAGCGTATCCAGCGCCTCGCCTATGTGTCGGCTGCATTGACACTCGCTCACTGGCTGCTTCTGTCTGCGTCGCCATTCGAAGCCTTGGTTCACTTCGGGCCGCTGGCCGGGCTCTGGCTGGCGCGTGTCGCACGACATTTCTTCCCGCCTGTTTTCCGTGCTAGTCTGAAAGGCAGGAGCCGGTCATGAACCAGATATTGAAGCGCGCCGTCACGGAAGCGGAAAGCCTGCCTGAAGAGGAACAGGAGGAGCTCGGCCACGCACTGATGGAGATGGCGCTCCGCAAGAAAATCGACGCGATATTTGCAGCCTCGGAAGAAGAGGGCGGGGAGACGCCACATGACGAGGTCTTCGATACGCTGATGAAGAAAACGCGTGGCTAGCATCGTCTGGCGGGATCGCGCTGTCCGCCATCTCAACGAGATCGAAGAATATATCCGGGCACGCAGTCCCAACGCTGCCGCACGCTACATCTCCGAGCTGAGGATAGCAGTCGCATCGCTCGCCGAATTTCCGGACAAGGGGCGGCGTTTCGACAGCAAGCGGCGGATCCTCGTTTTTCGCAATCACCTGATCCTTTATGTCGTCGACACGCAATCGGATCGCGTCTTCGTGGCGGACGTCATCGATGGAAGACGCGACATTCAAAACCTGATCCGCTACCTCTCCAATTGAGTTCGGGCAGACCATCGTTTCGGAGGAGACATCCCATGCAAGCAGCCTGGTACGAACACAACGGCGCCGCAGCACAGGTGCTGCATGTCGGCGAGATGGGGACGCCCGAACCGGGGCTGAACGAGGTGCGGGTGAAGATCCACACCTCGGGCGTGAACCCTTCCGACGTCAAGAGCCGGCGCGGGCGGCCGCTGATGTGGCCGCGCATCATCCCGCATTCGGATGGGGCCGGCGTGATCGACGCCGTCGGCAAGGGCGTGGACCATGCCCGCATCGGCGAGCGCGTCTGGATCTGGAACGGGCAGTGGAAGCGGCCGTTCGGCACCGCCGCCGAATATTGCGTGCTTCCCGCCGAGCAGGCGGTGCACCTTCCCTCGAAGATCGACTTCGCGACCGGCGCGTGCCTGGGCATTCCCGCGCTGACCGCGCTTCAGGCCCTGCGCCTGCTCGGCCCCGTCGGTGGCAAGACGCTGCTCATCACCGGCGCCGGATCGTCGGTCGGCTATTATGCCTCTCAGTTCGCCAAGGCGCGCGGCGCGCGCGTGATCGGCACCGCCTCCGCGGCCAAGGCCGAGCATGCCCGCAGCGGCGGAGCCGACTTCGTTGTCGACTACCAGAACAAGGATGTCGCCAAGGTCGTGAAGGACCTGACCAAGGGCAAGGGCGTCGACGGCATCATCGATATGGACCTCTCCTCGACCGCGCGGCTGATCGCCGAGGCGGTGATGGCGCCGCACGGGACGATGGTCTGCTACGGCTCGAACCAGCCGACCGACATCGCGCTCAATTTCCTGGCCCTGCTCTGGAACAGCTACACGCTAAAGTTCTTCCTCCTCTACGAGCTCAAGCCGGAGGACCGAAAGGCGACGATCGCCGAACTGACCAAGGCGCTCGAGGACGGTGGCATCCGCCACTCGATCGGCCCGCGCTTCCTGCTGCGCGACATTGCGAGGGCGCATGAGGAGGTCGAAGCCGGCAGGTCGGTCGGCAACGTGGTGCTGGATGTGGGGTAATCGTTGGAAACAAGAGCAGAGAATGCTAAGTTAGGATGAAGCAAGCGAGGCATCGTTGAAGCACGCGCCGAAAAAACAGACTGATTTCCAAGACATGCCGCCCGATCTCTCCGAGCGCGAACTCGACGCGCTGCTGCGCAATCCAGAATTCAGGCGAATGATCGACGAACGTCTCGCAAAGGCCGAGGCAATCGGCGGGGAAACGTCCAGCGACGAAGTCTTTGCAGAGCTTCGAAAGAGGCATGGCGTTTGATCTCATCTTCCTCGATCAAGCACGCGATGATCTTCGCGAACTGTCGGACTTTCTCTTTCCGTTGAACCCACAAGCTGCAAGTCGCTATGTCGGCGGCCTTGAAGAGGCCTGCCAGAAGCTTCGAATGTTTCCCCTGGCAGGGCGGATGTACAATGACACCTATCGGTTGCTCGTATTTCGCAATCATCTGATCTTCTACCGGGTTTCCATTGACGAGCAGAAGGTTCACGTCGTGACGATCGTGGACGGTCGACGCGATCCCGCCCGATATTTCGACCGGCGCGCTACCTGAAATCGAACGCGCTCAGTCCCGTCACCATCTCGTCCAAACCCAATGGCCGCGTCACCGGCGGTTCGGCCCGCGCCAGGCAACCGGAGCGCTCGCACAGACGGCAGGCCGGCCCGACGGGCGTCGCCGGAACCTGGCCGGGCTTTGCCGCCGTGCCGGGCTGGCCGCCCGGCAGCGCCATGGCGTAGACGATCTCCTCCCTGAAGCCGATGTCGCAGCCGAGCAGCAACGCGGTGCGGCGGGGGCGTTCGTTGAAGGCACCCTGCGGGCCTTCGAGCGTGCGGGCGATGGTCAGGAATTCCGCCCCGTCCGGCATCTCGACAGCCTCGACGAGGATCTGGGCCGGCTGGGCGAAGGCGGCGTGGACCGAGAGCTTCGGGCAACCGCCGCCGAAGCGCGCCTGCGGGAACCCTTGCGCGCCCGCCTTGCGGAAGCGGTGGCCGGCATTGTCGACCTCCAGCATGAAGAAGGGCACGCCCTGCGCGCCCGGCCGCTGCAACATCGTCAGCCGGTTCGCCGCTTGCTCGAAGGAGACGCCGAAGCGCGAGCGCAGCACATCGATATCGTAACGCGCCCGCACAGCCGCGGAATGGAACGCGCCGTAAGGCATCATCAGCGCATGGGCGGCGTAGCGCGCCAGCTCGAAGCGCGCCAGCCGGCGCGCCTCGTCCGACGACAGTTTCAGCGCCTGGAGTTCGGCCCCGATCGCCACGCTCATGCGGACGAGGCAAGCCTCCATCGCGATCTCGCGCAGCTGGTCGAACGGCGACAGCCGCTCCGAGATGAACAGGCGCTGCGAATGGCGGTCGTAGCGGCGGCGCCAATTGGGCATGGTGGCGACCGGCAGCACGCGCACGACGATCCCCGCCTCCCGCTTCAGCCAGGCCTTCAACGCGCCGGCGAGGTCGTCGCCGGGCTGGAGCAGCGCGGTAAACGCCTCCGCCTCCTCCTCGATCGAGGCGAAGTGGTTCGCCCGCCGCTCGAACACCTCGTGCACCTCGTCGATCGGCAGGCGGGCGGAGGACAGCGCCGTGGCGCGGCCGTCACGCGCCAGCATCTCCGACAGGTCCGACAGCCGCTCGGCCTGCTCGCGATAGGCGCGGAAGAGCTTGATCACACCCGACGAGACGTTGGGCGCGGCTTCGGCGATCTCCAGCAGTTCCTGGTCGCCGGGCAGTTCGCCGGCCAGCAGCGGATCGGCGAACACCTCCTTCAGCGCCGAGATCGTGCCGCCCGCCTCGGCCTGCAACTCGTCGGGCTCCACCTTGTAGACGGAGGCGAGCTTGAGGATGAGCTGCACCGTCAGCGGCCGCTGGTTGCGCTCGATCAGATTGAGATAGGAGGGCGAGATGCCCAGCCCCTCGGCCATCGCCGTCTGGGTCAATCCCTTGGCGTTGCGGATGCGCCGGATGCGCGGTCCGGCGAAGATCTTCTGCTCGGCCATACGGCGGCTCCCAATGGCTCGCGACCCTGATTTACAACTTTTGACCAATCCTGCGGTCGCGCGGCTTTTACAGACTTTACAGATTTACACACCGCAATAGTAAATCGCAACACAGGCTGACTTGATTTTCGGGCTGATTTTTCGAAGTTTTCTGGCTTTTGGTGCGTTGCGATGTAAATGCCGTCACATCGGAAACGGCGGGACCGAAATGCCCGTCCTGTCACTGGAGACTCGCAATGACCGATTTTTACAATCTCGTCCCGTCCGCACCGGAAGGCCGCTACGAGGGCATCGAGCGCCCCTACAGCCCTGAAGACGTCAAGCGGCTGCGCGGCTCGGTCCAGATCAGGCAGACGCTGGCCGAGATGGGCGCAAACCGCCTCTGGAAGCTCCTTCACGAAGAGAACTTCATCAACGCGCTCGGCGCCATGTCGGGCAACCAGGCGATGCAGCAGGTGCGCGCCGGCCTGAAGGCGATCTACCTGTCCGGCTGGCAGGTCGCCGCCGACGCCAACACGGCGTCCGCGATGTATCCCGACCAGTCGCTCTACCCGGCCAACGCGGCGCCCGAACTCGTCAAGCGCATCAACCGCACGCTGCAGCGCGCCGACCAGATCGAGACCTCTGAAGGCAATGGCCTATCGGTCGACACCTGGTTCGCTCCGATCGTGGCGGATGCCGAAGCCGGCTTCGGCGGCCCGCTCAACGCCTTCGAGATCATGAAGGCCTTCATCGAGGCGGGTGCTGCCGGCGTCCACTTCGAGGACCAGCTGGCATCCGAGAAGAAGTGCGGCCATCTCGGCGGCAAGGTGCTGATCCCGACCGCGGCGCACATCCGCAACCTCAACGCCGCGCGGCTCGCCGCCGACGTGATGGGCACCTCGACGCTGATCGTCGCCCGCACCGACGCCGAGGCGGCGAAGCTGCTGACCTCGGACATCGACGAGCGCGACCAGCCCTTCGTCGATTACGACGCCGGCCGCACGGTCGAGGGCTTCTACCAGGTGCGCAACGGCATCGAGCCGTGCATTGCGCGCGCCATCGCCTACGCGCCGAACTGCGACCTGATCTGGATGGAGACCGGCAAGCCCGACCTCGCCCAGGCTCGGAAGTTCGCCGAGGCCGTGCACAAGGCGCATCCCGGCAAGATGCTGGCCTACAACTGCTCGCCGTCCTTCAACTGGAAGAAGAACTTGGACGACGCGACCATCGCCAAGTTCCAGCGTGAACTCGGTGCGATGGGCTACAAGTTCCAGTTCATCACGCTGGCGGGCTTCCACCAGCTCAACTACGGCATGTTCGAGCTCGCCCGCGGCTACAAGGATCGCCAGATGGCGGCCTATTCGGAGCTGCAGGAGGCCGAGTTCGCGGCGGAGGCCAACGGCTACACCGCGACCAAGCACCAGCGCGAGGTCGGCACCGGCTACTTCGACGCCGTGTCGATGGCGATCACCGGCGGCAAGTCGTCGACCACCGCGATGCACGAGTCGACGGAGCACGAGCAGTTCCGTCCGGCCGCCGAGTAAGCGGTCCGTTCGCGAAAAAAATCTCCGGGACACCTGCCCCGGAGAGATGTAACAGAGGAAACGCCCAGGAGCGGCCACAAGAAGTCTAAGGAACGACAGCCATGACCCCAAGGACCCGTGTCAAGGAACGCGCCGAGGAACAGTCCTCGTCGATGAACGACGACCAGCAGGCGGTGATCCGCATGGTCGCCAACGACCTGCACCGCCTGAACCAGTCGGTGATGAAGGCGGTCGAGGCCGGTGTATCGGTCGAGCTGGTCCGTTCGGCCCGCCATCACGGCGGCGAAGGCAACTGGGGCGATCTGCTGATCCCGGTGATCGTGACGCAATCGCACAAGAGCTGAATGTCCTGCTCGCACACATAATGACGCGAAGGCCGATGGAGAAATCCACCGGCCTTTTTGCTTTTCTTGACAGGAAATCCCGTTATAGTTGAAATCCGTCCTCAGCATTAGGCCCACGGCTCGACGCGAGCCGCGGTCCTGACTTGATTACGGGAATATCCTCACCAACAGCCCACCGGTAACGCCCGATGCCCAATGAGAACGTCGACCCGATCGCCACGCGCGACGAAGCGCACGAAGCGATCATCGGACAGACGCTCGCCCAGTCCGAGACCGTGATCGTCGTCAGCGCGTCGCCGGTGAACCTGATCGTGCTGTCGCGGATCGTCGAGCGCGCGCGTCTCAAGGCGGTAAGCTGCGAACCCGAACGGGCCGGACCCCATATCGCCCGCATCGATCCGCTGATGGTTATCCTGGACGGAGGCAGCGACATGCACGAATGCGACGTCGCGCTGGGCCCGATCGCGACGCAGAAGCGCATGTCTGACGGCGCGAGGCCGCATGTCGTGCTGCTGACCGTGCAGAACATGCCGCCGGACGCCGTGGACCTGGGTGGGTTGATCGATTCCGTCGTCGCCAAGCCGGTCACGCCGGAGCGCCTGCAACCCCTGATCGAGACTGTCCGAGATCGCCGCGTCTGAAGCGCGGAGGCCAGGTAGCTTTCGTTACGTCATGCGGGATAGAGTGCTGGGAGGAGGGTTGAGCTGATGCAGGTCGGCAGGCTTCCCCAAGCCATTCTCGCCATCGTGGCGGCGGCTATCGGCATCTGGTGCCTTCGCGCCGCCTACCTTTTGCTCGGCACATCGTCGGCGCTGTCATGGACGGGTGATACGGCTCTGGTGGCAATCCTCGCCGCCAGCGGCGTGATCTGCCTGTTCGGAGCGGTGCTCGTACTCTTGAGGCTGGCGGACAGGCCGCGCGTCGACGTCCAGAACACCCAGCAGTTCGGCAGGTTCGCGGTCGACACAAAGCCCAGCCGGTCGCTGCTGGTGCCTCTCCTCGCCGTTGCGGGGGTGGTCGGCATCGCGGCGCTCGGCACCCATCAGTTCGGCTTGCTGCGCACGACCGGACAGCCCGTCGCAGATCCTGGACAACAGACGTCGAGCGAACCCGGTCCGTCCGGTTCTCAGGCGCCGCCGGCCGCACCCGCGACGCCTTCGGTGAGCGCCGAGGAAGAGACTTCGCCTGCGCCGGCCGCCCCCGAAGCGCCGGCCGAGCCTGCTGTCTCCCCGCCCGCGCCCCAGGAGACCGCCGCTGCTCCTCCGATTGCGGCACCGCCTGTCGAAATTGCCCCGCCGGCACTCCCTCCAGTCACGACCGTGCCGCTGCCGAAACCCGACCCCATGCCGACGCAGGCTGAAGGTCACCGCGACGCCGTGGTCTGGCTGTCGCTCGCGACGGACGGCAAGTCCTTCCTCAGCGCCAGCACGGACAAGACCGTCAAGCTCTGGAGCATTCCAGACAGGAAGCTGGTCAGGACCGTCGCAAGCCATCCCGACATGGTGCGATCGGCCATCTTCCTGCCCGACGGCGAACGGATCGTCACTGCCGGCGACGACGGCGAGATCGTCGTCAGGAACCTGGCCGATGGGGCTCCGCTGCACGTGTTCTCCGCCAAGGACCACGGCGGCGTGAACAAGATCGCGATCTCCCCCGACGGCCGGCGGATGGTGAGCGGGCACGAGGCGGGGACGGTGCTGTTCTGGGATCTCGAGAAGCTCGTGCCGCTGCACGTCGAACGCGCCCATGGCTGGTCGGTCGCCGGCGTGGCGATCTCGGACGACGGCAGCCGTGCGCTGAGCGGCAGTATCGACGGCGACCTGAAGCTCTGGGACGTCGACGAAGGGACGCTGCTCCGCTACTGGGGCGGGCACGAGCGCGGCGCCTACGGCATGGCGTTCACCCATGACGGGAAGTTCGCGGTGACCGGCAGCGGCGACCGGACGATCAAGCTGTGGGACCTGGAGAGCGGGCGGCTTGTGCGCCAGTTCGACGGGCATTCGCAAACCGTTTATGCGATCGCGCTGTCGGGCGACGGCACGCGGATCCTCAGCGGCTCGCTCGACGGCACGGCGCGACTGTGGGATATCGAGAACGGCACCGAGATCGCCCAGTATGTCGGCCATCGCGGACCGGTCTATTCGGTCGCCTTCGGGCCGGAGGGCACCGTGCTGACGGGCGGCTACGACCGGTCCATTCGCATCTGGCGCGAAACGGGGCCGCCGGCCGTCGCAGTGCTTGCGGGCGCTCCGCAATAGCCGGAATCGGCGGGAATCCAGCCTCGGGGCCTTCCCAAGTCACGGAGGGCGCGGCTATAGTCGGCTTTACCAGCAACATCTTTTGGTGATTGATGCCTCCTGCGAAGAAGGAAGTCCGACCGTCAGGCCGAGGCGGCGGAAGACGCACGCCCGCATTCCTGAAGAACTACCGCGGCGTGAGGAACTGGAAGGAAGCCAGCCAGTGGCTGGAATGGCGCAGCATCGAGGACATCGAATGCATCACGCCGGACCAGGCAGGCGTCGCGCGCGGCAAGATGATGCCGTCGACGAAGTTTACCTCCAACACCTCGCTGGCATTGCCGTCCGCCCCGTTCATGATGACGATCTCCGGCGACTATCCGGAGGACGGCAACGGTTTCGAATATCCGGAGGATGACGGCGACCTGAAGCTGGTGCCAGATCTTTCGACCCTGTCGCTGGTGCCATGGGAGACGGACCCGACGGCGCAGGTCATCTGCGACCTCGTCCACCAGGACGGCCGGCTGGTCGAGTTCACCCCGCGCAACGTCCTGCGGCGCGTCCTTGGCGCATACACGAAGATGGGGCTGAAGCCCGTCGTCGCGCCGGAAATCGAATTCTATCTCGTCCGCAAGAACCCGGATCCCGACTACCCGCTCACGCCGCCTGTCGGGCGCTCGGGACGGCCGATCGCCGGCGGGTCCGGCTATTCGATCGCTGGCGTCAATGAGTTCGACGAACTGATCGACGACATCTACCACTTCTCGGCCAGCCAAGGTCTCGAGATCGACACGCTGATCCACGAGGAGGGTGCCGGGCAGCTTGAAATCAACCTGCGCCACGGCGACCCGATCGAACTCGCCGACCAGGTGTTCATGTTCAAGCGCACGATCCGCGAGGCGGCGCTGAAGCACGACATGTATGCGACCTTCATGGCGAAGCCGATCCAGGGCCAGCCGGGATCGGCGATGCACATCCACCAGTCGATCGTCGACAAGAAGACAGGCAAGAACGTCTTCACCGCCGAGGACGGCTCGGAGACGGAGGCCTTCGGTCATTTCATCGGCGGCATGCAGAAGCACGTGCCGGCAGCACTGGTGATGTTCGCGCCCTATGTGAACTCGTACCGACGGCTGACGCAGGCGGCCTCGGCGCCGGTGAACACGAAATGGGGCTATGACAACCGAACGACCGCTTTCCGCGTGCCGCGTTCGGACCCGGCGGCCCGCCGCGTCGAGAACCGCATCCCTTCCTCGGACGCCAACCCCTACCTGGCGCTCGCCGCCTCGCTCGCCTGCGGCCTGATCGGCATACAGCAGAAGATCCGGCCGGACGCGCCGGTCGGAACGACGGCGAACGAGGACGAGATCGACCTGCCGCGCGGCCTGCTCGAGGCCGTGGAGCTGTTCGAGAACGACGAGCAGTTGCGGGCGATGCTGGGCGACGTGTTCGTATCGACCTATGCCGCCATCAAGAAGGCCGAGTTCGAGACCTTCATGGAGGTGATTAGCCCCTGGGAGCGGGAGTATCTGCTGCTGAACGTGTGAAGGGGAGTAGGGGAGTAGGGGAAATGCCTGAGCGGGGCGGTTCCTATCAAGATTTGATTGTCTGGCAGCAGGCCATGGATCTGGCCGTAGCCGTCTATTCGATGACTCGCTTATGGCCGAAGGAAGAAACGTACGGACTGACCAGCCAGGCGCGGCGCGCGGCCACGTCGATACCGGCCAATATCGCGGAAGGCTACGGACGCGAGCACCGAGGCTCCTATTTGCTGTTTCTGCGGATTGCACAAGGGTCGCTTAAGGAACTCGAGACCCATCTTTTGATCGCCGGTCGGGTCGGCATAGTCGAAGACAAATCATTGGCCTCGTTGATGCAGATCATCGAAAGCGTCGGAAAGCTGCTTAGACTATTGATCAGAAAGCTCGCCGGGACGTAGCTCATCCTACTCCCCTACTCCCCTACTCCCCTACTCCCCTACTCCCCTACTCCCCTACTCCCTTCGCGAAGCGCCATGCCTTATTCCTCCCCCATCTCCCCTGGCTATTCCTGGTACGAAGCGACTGTCGGCGACAGGCCCGAATACCCGCCGCTCGACGGCGACGTTGTGACCGACGTCGTCATAATCGGCGGCGGCTACACCGGTCTTTCCGCCGCCGTCCATCTCGCCAAATCAGGAACCAGTGTCGTGCTCCTCGAAGCGCATCGTTTCGGCGATGGCGCGTCGGGTCGCAATGGCGGCCAGCTCGGAACCGGCCAGCGCGCCGGACCGGAAGAGATGGAAGAGGAACTCGGCTTCACTCGCGCCAAGGCGCTGTTCGACCTGGCCGAGGAGGCGAAGGCGCATCTGTTCGAATTCGCTTCGACGAACCGGATCGAGATCGATTTTCGTCCAGGCCATCTGAACGTCACGCACAAGAAGCGCGAGCTTCCCGACTTCATCAAATACATGGAAGCGGCTGCGCGCTTCGGCTATCCGCACATGTCCCTCATGGACGCAGCCGAAACTGCGGAGCGGATCGGCTCGACGCACTATGTCGGCGGCGTGCGCGATACGGGCGCGGGCCACATCCACCCCATGAAGCTGCTTGTCGGCACCGCGCGGGTGGCAGCCGAAGCGGGTGCGCGCCTGCACGAGAAGACGCCCGCCACGGGCATCGCCACGCAGGCCGGAAAGGTTCGGGTCACGACACCGCGCGGAACAGTCACCGCGGAGAAATGCCTCATCGCGACCAACGCCTATGGCGACAATCTCGAACCGGTGAGTGCCGCCCACATCATGCCGATCGGCTCTTTCATCGGCGCGACAGTGCCGCTCGGTGCCGACAGCCCTGTGCTGGCCGGCGGCGAGTCAGTGTCGGATTCACGCTTCGTGGTGCGCTATTTCAGGCGTGCGCCGAGCGGCGAGCTCCTGTTCGGCGGACGCGAGATTTACGCCGTGAAGGATCCGAAGGACATTCATGTGCACATCCGCCGCCAGATCGCCGAGATCTACCCGGCACTCAAGGATGTCGAGATCACCCATGGCTGGGGCGGCTATGTCGGCATCACCGTGCCGCGCAAGCCGTTCGTGCGCGAAGTGATGCCGAACGTCATCTCCGCCGGCGGCTATTCCGGCCACGGCGTGATGCTGTCCAACTTCATGGGAAAGCTCTACGCCGAAACGGTGGCCGGCAACCGCGACCGGCTGAAGCTCTTCGAGGAACTCAAGATCCCGGCTTTCCCGGGCGGCCGGCGTTTCCGCTCGCCGCTGCTGTTCCTGGCCCTGTCCTGGTTCGCCCTCAGAGACCGGTTCTGACGCGAAAACGCCCGCCTCGCGGCGGGCGTTTCGACCATCCAGCATGCGGCGCTTACTTGCCGCTGTAGTTCTGGTCGTTGTTCAGGTTCAGCCCATCGAACACATAAATGCCCGGGGCGCTGGACGGCGCGCGTTCATAGGAATAACGCGGCTCCATCATGTAGCCGGGCTCCTCGACGTAGTAGCTGGGCGAGACCTGCGCGTAGGCATCGCCGTAGTAGACGTCGCCATAATACGGGCCACGCGGCTCATAGCGCTGCATCTGGCCGGGGTAATTCACCTCGCCGTTCATGACGGTGTAGGGCGGCTCCTGAGCGAAGGCCGCGCCCGCAGCGGCGGCGGTGATCGCGGCGGCGAGAATGATCTTCTTCATGACAGTCTCCTTTTCCGGTTCGGCTTCGTCGACCGATCTGCGACGGTCTGCCGGGTCAACGGATGGGACGCGATCGGGTTTCATCGCACCGAAATCAGATGCCGTAACAACAAGTTGACCGATCGAACTTTCGCATCGGACGCACGAACGCCCGCCTTTCGGCGGGCGCTCGACGTAGAGGCTGACGTGGCGAAAGGCTTACTTGCCGCTATAGTTCTGGTCCCAGTTGACGTTGCCGCCGTCGAGCATGAACGCGGGGGAGGCCGTTGCCGACGCGCCGCCCTCGAAGGTCGTGCCGTTCGACATGGTCTGGCCGGTATAGACGACAGCGCCGTCGACGATCCAGAACGGCGCTTCCTGCGCGAAAGCGGAACCGGCGATGAGGGTCAGCGCGGCGGCGAGTGCAAATTTCGTCATGGTTTCTCTCCTGTTAACCTTGGATCAGTGTTCCCCGTCCATCATTGGGCGGTTGATCTGGATACGGGTGCTTTCACGCGCGAGTTTCCGGCACGGCCATCACGGATCGTCACAAGAAGTTCATCGCCGGGCGCGGAGCCCGGCCGTCGCTGCTTCGGCGATCCGCAAAAAGCCATGATCCGGCGCTCTTGGAAGCCGCAGTGCATGAGTGGGTAGTGTTGTGACCAAGACGGTAGCGAAGATATTCTGGCCCCTGGGCGTCGCGATGGCGGCGCTGATGATGGCGCTGGTGCTCTCGGGGTGCCAGTCGATCTCGCTGCTCAGGGTCGAAGGCGCGGGAGCGAATGCCAGCGCGGAGCAACATCTCGCCGCGATCCGCAAGGGCGCTGGCCTCTCCCCCCTCGCCCCCGACGGCCAGCTTGAAGCCGCCGCGCGCCAGCAGGCCGAGCTGATGGCCGCCGCCGGCAGGATGAAGCACACGACAGGTCGGGGAAAGGACTTCCTCACCCGCGTGCGCGGCAACGGGGTCGAAACGGCCGCCGCCGAGAACATCGCCTATGGCCGGTTCGGCCTCGACGGTCTCTTCAAGGCCTGGGTCAATTCGCCGGGCCACCGGCGCAACATGCTCGACCCTCGCTTCACCCGCTTCGGGCTGGCCTCCGCCAAGGGCGAAGGAGACCGGCGCTACTGGGCGCTGATCGTCGCGCGATAGGCGTCCGGGCGCTCAGCCGACCGCTCGCGCCGGGTTGCCGGCCACGATGGCTCCGGGCGCGACGTCGCGGGTGACGACCGAGCCGGCGGCCACGATCGCGCCGTCGCCGATGGTCACGCCGCCGAGGATGATCGCGCCGCCGCCGATCCAGACATTGTCGCCGATCACCACCGGCCGCGCGATCTCCATGCCGGCATTGCGCGGCTCGGGCTCCCTGTGGTGCTCCACCGTGTAGATCTGCACCCTTGGGCCGATCATCGCCTTGCGGCCGATGGCGACGCCGCCATGGTCGAGGATCACACAGCCGAAGTTCATGTAGGCACCGTCTCCCATCGCGATGTTGACGCCGTAGGCGCAGTGGAACGGCTGCTCGATCCGGCAGCCCTCGCCGACCGCGCCGAGGATGGCGGCCAGCGCCGGCGCGATGTTGCCGCGTTTCGACGGCGGCAAGGTGTTGTGCTCGAAGATCGCCTCCTGTGCCCGCTCGCGCAGCGCCGTCAGCTCCGGGTCCCAGAAGCTGTACCACTCGCCCGCCGTCATCTTCTCGCGTGCGCTGCGGGGCTGGTCGGTGGTCATCGGCGTCACATCCGCTGAACGATCACGCTGCCGGCCGAATAGCCCGCACCGAACGAGCAGATGACGCCGCGGCTGCCGGCGGGCAGGTCGTCCGAGAATTTCGAGAAGGCGATGATCGAACCGGCCGACGACGTGTTGGCATAGTCCTGCAGCACGTTCGGCTGCTCCTCGCGCGACGGCTCGCGGCCAAGTACCTTCTGGCCGATGAAGTCGTTCATGTTCTTGTTGGCCTGGTGCAGCCACATGCGGCTCAGGTCCGAAGGCTTCATGCCCTCGTCGGCGAGATGTCCCAGCATCAGCTCGGCCACCATCGGCACCACCTGCTTGAAGACCTTGCGGCCCTCCTGCATGAACTGCATGTCGCGGCGCTCGCCCATCTGGTCGTGCGTGCGGCGCAGGAAGCCGTTGTTGTTGCGGATGTTGTTGGAGAACTCCGTGACGAGCCGCGTCGACAGGATCTCCCAGGCGCCCGGCACCTCGCCGTCGACGCGCTCCATCAGCACGGCGGTGCAGACGTCGCCGAAGATGAAATGACAGTCGCGGTCGCGCCATTCCTGGTGGCCGGAGGTGATCTCCGGATTGACCATCAGGATCGCGCGCGCCGAGCCGCAGCGGATCATGTCGGCGGCGGCCTGGATACCGAAGGTCGCCGAGGAACAGGCGACGTTCATGTCGAAGGCGAAGCCCTTGATGCCCAGCGCCTGCTGGATCTCCACCGCAATCGCCGGATAGGCGCGCTCGTGGTTCGACGCCGCGCAGATCACCGCGTCCACCTCGCCTGCCGTGCGTCCGGCCTGCGCCAGCGCCTTGTTCGCGGCGTCCACCGCGATCTCGGCCATGATCGAGAGTTCCTCGTCCGTGCGTGGCCTCAGCGTCGGCATCATCCGGTCAGGATCGAGCACGCCCGACTTGTTCATCACATGGCGCCGCTCGATGCCGGACGCCTTGAAGATAAACTCCTCGCTCGACATCGGCATCGGCTCGCGGTTGCCGGCCGCGATCTCACCGGCATGTTCCTCGTTCCGGCGGCGGGCATATTCGTTGTAGGAGGCCACCAGTTCCGCATTGGTGATGACCTCGTCGGGCGTGAAGATGCCCGTGCCAGTGATGGCGACCCTGTGCATGCGCGTTTCCCGTGATTCCCGATTTTTCCGCGATCATAGCGGCGGCCGGCAAAGAAACCAGCAGGGCGTTGAGAGGCCCAAAGTGGCAGTGCAGGCGGCCTTCATCGGACTGTCATCACGCGCTCATAGAAGGGCATTTCCAAGCTTGGGGACTTCCGATGGCCTGTTCCGACGTGTCGAGCCTTCTCAGGCAGGTTGAAGAGTTGCGCGCGGGTGTGGTCGAAGACGCAAGCGAAATCGCGCGCGGCTGGAAAGGCTATGTCGAGCGTCCTGACTTTGCGCCGAGCGCGGAAAATTTCAGTCACTACCTGGCGCTTCGCCGTCGCGACATCCGACCCCTGCAGCGCGACCTGATGGTGCATGGTCTCTCTTCACTTGGCCGCGCCGAGGGACGGGTTCTGCCCACTCTCGATGCGTTGCTTGGCGTCCTGCGCGTGCTGGACGGCAAGCAAGCAGCGCCTTTTCAGGCGGATCCTTCCTTCTTCGCAGGCGAAGGACGGCTCGCGGCGCGGACAACCGGATTGTTCGGTCCCCGCTCCCCTCACAGTCCCATCCACCTGCTCGTGACAGCGCCGAGCGAAGCCGCGGACGACGAAGGCTTCATGCTGCGATTGACCGATCTGGGGGTGGAGGCGCTGCGTATCAACTGCGCGCATGACGACCCGGACATCTGGGCGAAAATGATCGAACACATCGATGCGGCCGCCGCGAAAACGGGGCGCCGCATGAAGATCCTCATGGATCTTGCCGGCCCCAAGATCCGCACCGGCGAAATTCGCAAGGTCAAGGGACTGAAGCGCGTCCACGTTGGGCAACATCTGGCAATCGCGTTGCCCGGTCGGCTCCGAAAGGCCGACGAGAAGCTCCCCGCGGTCGAATGCACATTGAGCGAGGCCGTCGCCGCGGCAAAGAAGGGCGACCGTGTCTTCATCGACGACGGAAAGCTCGAGACGCGTGTGATCGGGGCCGAGCCCTGGGGCATTGTCGTCGAGGTTCATGCCGGGCCGGATGAGGACGGCTATAAACTGAAGCCGGAGAAGGGGATAAATTTCCCCGACACGGATTTCACGGTTCCCGCGCTGACGCAGGACGATCGGGAAGCACTCGGCTTCGCAGCGCATCACGCGGACGGCATAGAATTCTCGTTCGTGCAACGTGAAGAGGACGTCGCCGAGCTGCAGGACGCCCTGGCAGCGGAGCGGCCGGACGACTGGCGCAATCTTGGCCTGGTGCTCAAGATCGAGACCTTGCGCGCGGTCGCGAACCTGCCGTCCATGCTGGTGCGGGCGGCGGGAAAGCAGCCGACCGCCATCATGATCGCCAGGGGCGATCTCGCCGTGGAGATCGGCTTCGCGCGGCTGGCGGAAATCCAGGAGGAGCTTCTCTGGCTGGGAGAAGCGGCCCAGATTCCAGTGGTCTGGGCGACGCAAGTGCTCGAAAGCCAGTTGAGAACGGGTATCCCCTCACGCGGGGAGATGACGGACGCGGCGATGGCCGTCCGCGCGGAATGCGTCATGCTGAACAAGGGGCCGTTCCTGTTCCAGACGATCGCCGAACTCGACCGCCTCTGGAGCAGAATGGACGAGCACATTCACAAGAAGACCCCCCAATTGCGACGGCTGACGAGCTGGTAGCCGATTGCCTGACGAGGGTGACTGCCGCTCGCACCGCATGGGCCTTCACTCGGGTCTAGGCGGCGGAGGCCTGCAAGCATAACATCCAGGGGCGATATGGAACCTGCAAGGCGCGGGCGGCTTGATAGCAGAAGTTCAGGAGGCCTCATGACAAAGACCAATGACGGGCGGATCATCTATCGCGTCGTCCAGCACGACGGTGGTTGGGCCTACAAGGTGGGTGACGTCTTTTCCGAGACGTTTCGCGATCACGACAGCGCCCGCAACGCGGCCCTTGCCGCGGCGAACGAGCATCGGCTGGGCGGACGGGACGCCGAGATCGAATATCAGGATGCGTCGGGCAAGTGGCGCACTGAACACGAACCCGGCGGCGACCGGCCTGATACTGCCGTCGAGGGCTGAGGTCTGACTAGATGTCGAAGCCGCCGTCGACCTCGAGCGCGACGCCGGTGATGAAGGCAGCCTCGTCCGAAGCAAGCCAGAGCGCGGCATTGGCGACGTCCAGCGGCGTGGAGAGCCGGCCGAGCGGAATGGCGGCCCGAATGCCGTCACGGATTTCCGGCGTATCGGCGCCCATGAAGCGGGCAAGCATCGGGGTGTCGCCCGAGACCGGGCAGAGGCAGTTGACGCGGATCTTCTTCGGCGCCAGTTCAAGTGCCATAGACTTGGTCGCGGTGATCGCCCAGCCTTTCGAAGCATTGTACCAGGTCAGGCCCGCCTGAGGCCTTATGCCGGATGTCGACGCTGTCGTGATGATCGTGCCGCCGCGCTGCCGCTCCATGATCGGCACGACGGCGAGCGTCGAGAAGTAGACCGCCTTCATATTGACGTCGGCGATCAGGTCGAATGTCTCCTCGTCGACATCGGTAAGGCTTCCGCTTCGATGGGTGAAGCCGGCATTGTTCACCATGATGTCGATCCGGCCGAACGCCTGCATCGCGGCATAGACCAGTTCGTCGATCTCGGCCCGCACGGTGACGTCCGTGCCGACGGCGATCGCGCCGCCACCGATCTCGGACGCGACGCGCTCGGCACCCTTCGCGTTCAGGTCGGCGACGACCACCTTCGCGCCTTCTTCCGCGAAGCGCCGCGCCATGCCCTCGCCGAAGCCGGAGGCTGCTCCGGTGACGATGGCGACCTTATTCTCCAGGCGAGCCATCATCCGTGATTGAAAACGATCGTCTTGGTCGCGCTCATGTCGTAGAGCGCCTCGAAGCCCTTCTCGCGGCCGTGGCCGGACTTCTTGAAGCCGCCGAAAGGCAGTTCGACGCCGCCGCCGGCGCCATAGCCGTTGACGAAGACCTGGCCGGCGCGGACGCGCTTGGCGACGCGGTGCTGGCGCGCGCCGTCCTTCGTCCACACGCCGGCGACGAGGCCGAACTCGGTGCCGTTGGCGATCCGGATCGCGTCCTCCTCGCCATCGAAGGGGGAGAGCGCGAGCACAGGGCCGAACACTTCTTCCTGCGCGATCGTCGCGACGGGATCGACGGAGCCGAACAGCACCGGCGCCTGATACCAGCCGCCGGCCGGTGCATCCTTCGCGACGGAGCCACGGGCGAGCACGGAAACACCCGCCTCCTCCGCGGCGGCAATCATACCGGCGACGCGGTCGCGCTGCTTCGGATTGATCAGCGCCCCGAGGTCGAGGTCGGCGTCGTGCGGGCCGGCGACCAGCGCCGAGAAGCGCTCGGCGAGCGCGGCCGCGATCTGTTCGTAGACCGGGCGCTCGACCAGCACGCGGCTGCCGGCCGAGCAGGTCTGGCCGCCGTTCTGGATGATGGCGTTGACGAGGACGGGAACGGCCGCCTCGATGTCGGCGTCGGCGAAGACGATCTGCGGCGACTTGCCGCCGAGCTCCATCGTCACGCCGCGATTGTTGATCGCCGCCGCCTGCTGGATTGCCGTACCGGTAAGCGGCGAGCCGGTGAAGGTGACATAGTCGACGCCGGGATGGGCCGAAAGCGCCGCGCCCGCCTCGCGGCCGTAGCCGGTGACGACGTTGACGACGCCTTCGGGGATACCGGCCTCGAGACACAGTTCGGCGATGCGGATCGCGCTGAGCGAGGCGTCCTCGGCGGGCTTGGCGACCAGCGTGTTGCCCATCGCCAGCGCCGCGCCAAGCACGCGCGCAAGGATCTGCAGCGGGTAGTTCCACGGAATGATGCCGGCGACGACGCCATGTGGCTCGCGCAGCGTCAGCGCGGTATAGCCGGGCAGGAAGGGAATCGTGTCGCCGTGGATCTTGTCGCCCGCGCCGCCGTAGAATTCGTAGTAGCGCATGGTGGCGGTGATGTCCGCCCTGCCCTGCCGGATCGGCTTGCCGGTGTCGCGCGATTCGAGCGCGGCAAGCTCCGTGCCGTGGCTCTCGACCAGCTGGAACAGTCGCGTCAGGCAACGGCCGCGCTCGACCGCCGGCATGCGGCCCCACGGGCCCTCGTCGAAGGCCTTCCGTGCCGAGCGCACCGCGCGGTCAACATCCGCCTCGCCCGACGCGGGAATAGAGGCAAACACCTTGCCGTCCGAGGGCGAAGCCACGTCGATGCGCGCGCCCGACAGCGCGTCGGTCGGCTTGCCGTCGATGATCTGCATGAAGGCGACGCCTTCGGCGACGGTTCGAGACAGGTGCGTGCCCATGCCGGCTCCTTTTCGCTTTTCACCGGCCGCGCGTTATGCTGCACTGCAATAGTGCTGCGCCGGGGTGGCCGCAGGAAAAGACCCTCCCTCGAGCATGTGTCAAGCTGAAGCAATTGCTCCAGCGGGACTAGGAACTTTAAATCGATTAGATTATACGGGGCCGGAGCGCTCCGGAGCAGACAGCGGGCACAACATGACGAGCCAGATCATCCCCGTCGAACCTTTCGACTTCATCGCCTTCGGCGGCACCGGCGATCTCGCCGAGCGCAAGCTGCTGCCGGCGCTCTATCAGCGCCAGCGCGCGGGCCAGTTCACCGAACCGACACGGATCATCGGCACGTCGCGGGCGAAGATGACCCACAAGGAGTACCGCGAGTTCGCCAAGAAGGCGATCAGCGACCATGTCAAGGCGAACGAGATCGACGCGCAGGAACTCGAGACCTTCATCGCGCGGCTGCACTACGTTTCGGCTGACGGCAAGACCGGCGAAGGGTTCGACGCCATCAAGAAGCAGGTCGGCGACAGCGACCGCATCCGGGTCTTCTACATGGCGGTCGCGCCGGCGCTGTTCGGCGACATCGCCAAGCATCTCAAGGGCAGCGGGCTGATCTGCCAGAACAGCCGCATCGTCGTCGAAAAGCCGATCGGCCGCGACCTCGCCTCCGCCCAGGCGCTGAACGACCAGATCGGCAGCTATTTCGACGAGCACCAGATCTTCCGCATCGACCACTATCTCGGCAAGGAGACGGTGCAGAACCTGATGGCGCTGCGCTTCGCCAACATGCTCTACGAGCCGCTGTGGAACTCTGCGCATATCGACCACGTCCAGATCACGGTCGCCGAGACGGTCGGCCTGGAGGACCGCATCGGCTACTACGACAAGGCCGGCGCGCTGCGCGATATGGTGCAGAACCATATCCTGCAGCTCCTCTGCCTCGTCGCGATGGAGGCTCCCTCCTCGATGGATGCAGACGCCGTGCGCGACGAGAAGCTGAAGGTGCTGCGCTCGCTGAAGCGCATCAACGGCCAGGAAGCGCCGAAGATGACGGTGCGCGGCCAGTATCGCGCCGGCGCCTCGGCCGGCGGCGCGGTGAAGGGCTACCAGGAGGAACTCGGCGCGCAGAGCACGACCGAGACCTTCGTGGCGATCAAGGCCGAGATCGAAAACTGGCGCTGGGCCGGCGTGCCGTTTTACCTGCGCACCGGCAAGCGCCTCGCGACCCGCGTGTCCGAAATCGTCATCGAGTTCAAGCACATCCCGCACTCGATCTTCGGCGACAACGCCGGCCGCATCCTGGCCAACCAGCTCGTCATCCGCCTGCAGCCCGACGAGGGTGTGAAGCAGTGGATCATGATCAAGGACCCCGGCCCCGGCGGCATGCGGCTGCGCAACATCGCCCTCGACATGAGCTTCGCCCAGTCATTCCAGGAGCGGAACCCCGATGCCTATGAGCGTCTCGTGATGGACGTCGTGCGCGGCGACCAGACCCTGTTCATGCGCCGCGACGAGGTGGAAGCCGCGTGGAAGTGGATCGACCCGATCCAGGGCGCCTGGGCCGAGAACCTGCAGGAGACGCAGGGCTACACATCCGGCACCTGGGGCCCCTCCTCGGCCATCGCGCTGATCGAGCGCGACGGCAGGACCTGGCACGAGAGCACCTGATGGGATCGGGAAAGGCATGGTGGCGGGCATTCGAGACGCGTGACGCGCTTGCCGCCGCGCTTGCCGCGACCGTCGCCGACCAGTTGCGCGCGGCAATCGAGGCGAAGGACGGCGCGACGCTCGCCGTCTCCGGCGGCACGACGCCGGCGCTGTTCTTCGACGCCCTGTCGCACAAGGATCTCGACTGGACGAAAGTCGTCGTGACGCTGGTGGACGAGCGCTTCGTGCCGCCCGCCTCCGAGCGGTCCAACGAGCGGCTGGTCAGGGAGAAGCTGCTGAGGAACGAGGCGCGGCTGGCGCGGTTCGTCGGCCTTTACTCGCAGGCCACCACCGTCGACGCCGCCGCCCGACAGGCCGAAGCCGGCATTGCCCTGCTCGGCCCCCGGCTCGACGTCGTCGTGCTCGGCATGGGCGCCGACGGCCACACCGCCTCGTTCTTTCCCGATGCGCCAAATCTGGACGAGCTCACGAATCCGGCGCAGTCGCGCCTCGTCATGTCCGTAGATGCCCCATCCGGCGGAGAGCCCCGCATTACGCTTACCTTACCTCTCCTGGTTGGCGCCGGCCTCCTCGCGCTCCATATCGAGGGGGAGGCGAAGAAGGACGTCTTCGAGCGGGCGATGGCTCAGGCCGCGCCCAGGCTTCCCATCGCCCGCGTCTTCGACGCCGCATCAGCACCGATCGATATCTACTGGGCTCCATAGGAGATCCGCCATGTCCGCTCTGAAAGCCATCGAAGCCATCACGGACCGCATCCGCGAGCGGTCGCGACCGCTGCGCGAGGACTATCTCGGCCGCGTCGAGACGGCCACCGGCAAGAGCGCCAACCGCGCCGTGCTCGGTTGTGGCAATCTCGCCCACGGCTTTGCCGTCTGCGCGCCGAACGAGAAGATCGCGCTCGGCGGCGATGTGGTGCCGAACCTCGGCATCATCACGTCCTACAACGACATGCTGTCAGCGCATCAGCCGTTCGAATTCTTCCCGCAACTGATCAAGCAGGCTGCGCGCGAGGCCGGCGGCATCGCCCAGGTCGCCGGTGGCGTGCCGGCCATGTGCGACGGCGTCACCCAGGGCCAGCCCGGCATGGAGCTGTCGCTGTTCTCGCGCGACGTGATCGCGATGGCGACGGCCGTCGGCCTGTCGCACAACATGTTCGACGCCGCCGTCTATCTCGGCGTCTGCGACAAGATCGTGCCCGGCCTCGTCATCGGCGCGTTGACCTTCGGCCACCTGCCGGCGGTGTTCATCCCGGCCGGGCCGATGACCTCGGGCCTGCCCAACGACGAGAAGGCGCGCGTGCGCCAGCTCTATGCCGAGGGCAAGGTCGGCCGCGCCGAGCTCTTGGAGGCGGAATCGAAGTCCTATCACGGTCCCGGCACCTGCACCTTCTACGGCACCGCGAATTCGAACCAGATGCTGATGGAGATCATGGGCCTGCACACGCCGGGCGCCTCCTTCGTCAATCCCGGCACGCCGCTGCGCGACGCGCTCACCAAGGAAGCGACGAAACGCGCGCTCGCCATCACCCATCTCGGCAATGCCTACACGCCCGTCGGGCGCATGATCGACGAGCGCTCCTTCGTCAACGGCGTCGTCGGCCTGCATGCGACCGGCGGCTCGACCAACCACACGATGCACATCATCGCCATGGCGCAGGCGGCGGGCATACGGCTGACCTGGCAGGACATTTCCGACCTCTCCGACATCGTGCCGCTCTTGGCCCGCGTCTATCCGAACGGGCTGGCCGACGTGAACCACTTCCACGCCGCGGGCGGCATGGGCTTCCTGATCCGCGAGCTTCTGTCCGGCGGCTACCTGCACGACGACGTGCAGACCGTGTGGGGCGAAGGACTTGCGGCCTATGCGGTCGAAGCGAAGCTCGGCGCGGATGGCACCGTGGTGCGCGAGCCGGCACCCGAGAAAAGCGGCGACGACAAGGTGCTGGCGACCGCGGCGAAGCCATTCCAGGCCACCGGTGGGCTCAAAGTGCTCAAAGGCAATATCGGCCTCGCCATCGCCAAGACCTCGGCCGTCAAGCCGGAGCGGCGACGCGTCGAGGCGCCGGCCGTGATCTTCCACAGCCAGGAGGAGATGAACGCGGCGTTCAAGGCGGGCGAGCTCGAAAAGGACTTCGTCGCCGTGCTGCGCTTCCAGGGGCCGAAGGCCAACGGCATGCCGGAGCTGCACAAGCTCACCACCGTGCTCGGCGTGCTGCAGGATCGCGGCTACAAAGTTGCGCTCGTGACCGACGGGCGCATGTCGGGCGCCTCCGGCAAGGTGCCCTCGGCGATCCACGTAACGCCCGAGGCGCTGGACGGCGGCGTGATCGGCAAGATCCGCAACGGCGACCTGATCCGGCTCGACGGCGAGGAAGGCACGCTCGAAGTCTTCCTGTCGGCGGAGGAGATCGCCACACGCACCTGCGTGACGGCCGACCTCACGGCCAACGGCTACGGCATGGGGCGCGAACTCTTCGGCGCATTCCGGGCCATGGTGGGCCAGGCCGAGGCGGGCGCGAGCGTCTTTGCCTAGGGCGTGAACCTATAAGGGCGAACGGCTCTCTGATTGTTGCGGCAACATGCCATCCATTCCAGATCGTCGCCGACGGCCTAGCCGTTTGGTGCGACTTTTAGAGAAGACGGGCGATCTATTTCTTCTGATTGCCAGCAAAAGCAGCCGTCAAACCAAGGCCGATATAGACGAAGCCACTGACCCAGCGTTCGGCTTTCAGATAGACGGGGCTGCGCTTCAGGAAGTTGCCGGCTGTGCCAGCCAGAAGCGCATAGGCCCCGTCCGTCAAAACCCCAATCACCGTGTAGAGAATGCCGAGGAAAGCGATCTGCATCGCGACATGACCCCGGCCGACCTCAACGAATTGCGGCAGGAACGCCAGAAAGAACAAGGCTGTCTTCGGATTGAGGAGGTTGACGATGAAGCCCTCGCGAAAGAGGCGCATGCCGCTGCGCTTCGGTAAACCACCCTCGACGTCAGGAATGTCCGAAGAGCCGAAGAGCTTCTTGAGGCCAAGCCAGATCAGGTAGGCCGCGCCGGCATACTTCACCACGCTGAACGCAAGCGCGGACGATGCCAGAAGCGCCGACAATCCCACAGCGGCTGCAACGACATGGACAAGTGTGGCCGTATGGATGCCGAGGATCGAAACGAGACCGGCGGAGCGTCCCTGCTCGACTGAGCGCGCGAAGATGTAAAGGACTGCCGGGCCGGGCACGAGAAGCAGCACCAGCGTGGCGCTGACAAACAGGCCGAGATTGGCTGCACTTGGAACTACCAAATCCATGGTTGTCTTCCTCCGTTTCTGCCACTGTAGCGATTACAAACGACGGTCGAAACCATACTTCATCACATGGCTATACCGCGAGCGAAACCTCGTCGAACGCTTCCTCTCCAGGCCGAAGCGCTTTCCAAGGGTTTTCACTCGATACGATAAGATAGCCGGACACTTCTGGCCATGGTCCAATTTGCATCGATGCGACCGTGGCTGGGAGTCGATGAGTCTACGGCCTGGTCAGGCTCTCAGGCGGGCTTCCTCGGCGGCGTAGACAAAAATGCGCCGGGCGATATGGACCGAGGCCTTGCCGTCGGCCGCGTCGGCGCAGGCACGATCGGCTGCATAGTACCATTTGCCGTGCGTTTCGGGCCATCCTTCCCGCAGAAGATCGCGGGCCTGCGCGAGCGTCCTGATCTCGGCGATGCCGGTCTTTCCGGTCTTCAGCAGCACCGGCTCGTGAAACGTCTGGTCGATCGGCATGGCATCACCCCTCGGCAGTCGTCGCGGCAACGGTCCGGGCCGGCCAAGGTTCCACGCGCCGGCGGGATTCTTTTCATCTTGCCAAACGATCGCTTGCGCGGGACTGACTTCAAGCCAAACGCGGAGGAATCGCAATGGAACTCGGATTGAAAGGCAAGGGCGTCGTGATCACCGGCGGCTCGAAGGGCATCGGCTTCGCCTGCGCGAGGGCGTTTCTTGAGGAAGGCGCGCGCGTCGGCATCGTGTCGCGCTCGCGCGGGAACGTCGAACAGGCCCGCGCCGCCCTACCGGGCGTCCATGGCATCGCGGCCGACCTGAGCGACGCTGAGGCGGCGACCGGCGCGATCGCGGCGATGACGGCGCATCTCGGCGCCATCGACGTGCTGGTGAACAGCGCGGGCGCGGCGAAACGCACCCCGCCGGACGAGCTCTCGCCGCAGGCCTACCGCGCGGCGATGGATGCGAAATATTTCTCCTACGTCAATGCGATCGATCCGGTGGTGAAGGTAATGGCCGAACGCGGATCGGGCGTCATCGTCAACGTCATCGGCAATGGCGGCAAGGTGGCCTCGCGGGTTCATATTCCGGGAGGCGCGGCCAATGCGGCGCTGATGCTGGTGACCGCGGGGCTCGCCACCGCCTACGCCCCGCGCGGCGTGCGTGTGGTGGCGATCAATCCCGGCGGAACGGAGACGGGCCGTGTGGCCGAAGGCCTCGCCGCCGAGGCGCGGCTCGCTGGCATTGACGTGGAAGAAGCCCGCCGCGCCAGCGTCGCCCGCATCCCGCTCGGCCGCATGGCAAGCCCGGAGGAGATCGCCAACGCGGTGCTCTTCCTCGCCTCGGACAAGGCAAGCTACATCACCGGCGTGTCGATCAGCATGGACGGCGCGGCAAATCCGGTGGTGGTGTAGGGGCGGCGCCGGCTATTGCACATCGAATTTGCGATACATTATCCGCCTCTACCCCATATCCTGACATGCGGGGACACTGATGGTCCCGGAACGCTGGAGAGTTACGCAAGATTGTGGACGAGCGCCACGAGGCCGATATTGCTTGCTCAAAAGGTAACGGATCCTGTCAAGCGCTGACTGGTATGTCCGCTACCAGCAGCCCCGGTCTCCCTAGCGGTAGCTGCTTCACAACCTCTCCTTTTGGACTGAGAACAGCGGTTGGCCCCAAGGATATAAGGTCGTCACGTTCGCCGACGACATCTGCCGATACTAGCCAGAGACCAGTCTCTCGACATCGGTCACCACGCACAGAATTATGGGCATCTCTCAAGTTTTCTGCCTTGTCTCTTCGCATCATATTGTTTGCGGGACAGACAATGAGTGTTGCACCACTGTCGGCAACGCGCTGCGCTGCCGCGGGGAAGTTGGTATCATAGCAGATGTTTACTCCGAAACGCAGGCCGCCTGCATTGAAGACTGGCGTGTCCGACCCGGCGGAGAAGGCGCTCTCGCCCGGCAGAAGATGCCTTTTTCGATAGCAGCCGACCACGGTCGCGCCTTCTATAACGACAGCGCTGTTGAACAGCCTGCCCATCGATACCTCGATGAAACCAATCACGATTATGGGCGCGACTTTTGGGAAGCATTTTATCAGGTCATGGAAGCGGGTGGAGGAGACATCCAGCGCCACCCTGCGTGCAGATGCTTCGTCGGTCAAATACCCTTGGAGGTATCCCTCGGGAAAACAAAGCAGGCATGCGCCTTCGGCTTCCGCCTTTCGCGAAACCCCGACGGCATAGGACAGAGCGCCCTCAACGTCCTCCCTGTATTCGGCAGTCTGTGCGGCTGCGATCCTTACGGCGCTCATGTCATGCCTTCTGATTTCAGCTCTGCCGCTACGTATACGAGGGGAAGCAGTTCCCCGCGCGCATCGGCCGGGTTCGTCCGCTCCGCCACCTCCCCCACGCACTCGCCTCCTGACGGCATCAATACGTCGTGCGCCGCTCTTCCGAGGGAGGGCGGCCGAACTGGAGGCGGTAGGACTGCGCGAAATAGGAGTGCGAGGTGAAGCCGGTGGCGATCGCCACGTCGAGGATCGGCATGTTGGTCTGGCGCAGCAGCTCGCGGGCGCGCTCCAGCCGCAGCCGCATGTAGTAGCGGCCCGGCGTCATGTTGAGGTGGCGCAGGAACAGCCGCTCGACCTGGCGCACCGACAGGCCGGCGGCCTTGGCGAGGTCCACCGCCGACAGCGGCTCGTCGAGATTGTCAGCCATCCGCTCGACGATCTTGCGCAGCTTGTCCGACTTGCCGGTCAGGTCGCGTTCGGGCCCGACGCGCTGGCGGTCGCCGGCCGAGCGGATGCGCTCGTGCTGGAACTGGTTGGCGACCTCGTTGGCAATCCCCGCTCCGAAATCCGCGCGGACGATCTCCAGAAAGAGGTCGATCGAGGTCGTGCCGCCCGCGCAGGTATAGCGCTTGCGGTCGATCTCGAAGACATTGCCTGTGCAGTCGATGTCGGGGAAGCGTTCGCGGAAGCCGGCGCGGTTCTCCCAGTGGATCGTGCAGCGGTGGCCGTCGAGCTGCCCTGCCTCGGCAAGCGTGTACGAGCCGGCCGACAGTGCGCCAAGCGCGGCGCCGCGGCGGCCGATGCTCCGCAGGCCCGAGAGCACCCTGGACTTGCCGGCGAACTCGAAGCTCAGGCCGGCACAGACGAACAGGATGTCCACCGGCGGCAGGTCGGAAATCGTATAGTCGATCTTGAGCGGCAGCCCGTTCGACGCCACCACCGCCTCACCGTCGGCCGACACCGTCTTCCAGGAATAGAAATCCCTGCCCAGCATCCGGTTGGCCGAGCGCAGCGTGTCGATCGCCGCCACCAGCGAGAACATCGGGAACTTGTCCACCAGCAGGAAGGCGAGTTGCCGGCCGGAAGCAGAGGGTTCGGGCATGACGGCGTTCTACAGGATGCCGAGGGGGGCGGGAAGGAGGGGAGTAGGCAGTAGGGGAGTAGGGGAGTAGGGGAGTAGGGGAGTAGGGGAGTAGGGGAGTAGGGGAGTAGGGGAGTAGGGGAGTAGGGGAGTAGGGGAGTAGGGGAGTAGGGGAGTAGGGGAGTAGGGG